>ERZ791741.1041-NODE-1041-length-24407-cov-6.996879_pt1 | contig 24407 bp, 22 predicted proteins | sample MGYA00510040_ERZ791741 | MGnify/ENA primary metagenome ERZ791741 (study PRJEB30046, sample SAMN00791960) | human gut metagenome | study: EMG produced TPA metagenomics assembly of the A metagenome-wide association study of gut microbiota in type 2... | reverse complement strand
GGCTGGCGGGAGGGCTGGCCGGGGGCGAGGCGGTGCTGGACGCGGCGGTAAAGCGGGTCACGGTCCAGGCCGACGCCCTGCTGGTTGAGCTGGAGGAGCTGCCCCTGTGCTTCCGTGTCCGGGCGCAGGCCGGCGGGCGGGGGGCGGCGCGGCGGGTTGAGGTGACCGAGTGTACCCCCCTCCCGCGCTGAACAGCGGTGTCCTTTCGGAAAGGCGGTGCCCACCGCAGAGGGGGCCATCCAGCTGGCTATGGAGGAGCTGCCCATTACCCTCCACGGCGCCCGGGTTCTGGTGATCGGCTACGGCCGTCTGGGCCGGGTGCTGGCCGACCGGCTGGCGGGCCTGAAGGCCAGGGTCAGCGTGGCGGCCCGCCGGTATGCCGACCTGGCCTGGGCAGAGAACTGCGGCTACGGCGTGGAGCACACCGGGCAGTTGGAGGGCTGGCTGTGCGGCTATGATCTGGTGGTCAATACCGTCCCTGTCCGCGTTCTGCGGGAGGCGGAGCTGGCAGATCTGAAGCCGGGCTGCCTGGTCATTGACCTGGCCTCCAAGCCTGGAGGGGTAGACTTCGACGCGGCGGCCCGGCTGGGGGTCAAGGCCTTCTGGGCCCTGTCTCTGCCCGGCAAGGTGGCACCGGTCACAGCGGGCAAGAGCATCAAGACAACCATCTATAACATCCTCACCGAATTAGGAGTGTGAACATGGAACATAGGAAGATTGGATTCGCCTTCTGCGGCTCCTTCTGTACGTACAGCCAGGCCATGGAGGTGCTGGAGCGGGTACAGTCCAGGTACGGCGACGTACTCCCCATCGTCTCGGAGGCCGGCGCCGCCACTGATACCCGCTTCGGGGCGGCCCACGACTTTATGCGGGAGATGGAGCGCATCTGCGGCCGGAGGGTGGTGGACAGCATCGCCAAGGCCGAGCCCATTGGGCCCAGGCATCTGCTGGATGTGCTGGTCATCTGTCCCTGCACGGGCAACACCCTGGCCAAGCTGGCAAACGGCGTCACGGACACCACGGTTACCATGGCGGCCAAGGCTCACCTGCGCAACGGGGGGCCGGTGGTGCTCTGCCCTGCCACCAACGACGGTCTGGCGGCCTCGGCCAGGAATATCGGCGTACTGCTGGACAAGAAAAACGTCTATTTCGTCCCCTTCCGGCAGGACGATCCCGCCAAGAAGCCCACCTCCCTGGTGGCCGACTTTTCCCTGGTCCCAGCCGCTATCGACGCGGCGCTGGAGGGCCGCCAGCTCCAGCCCGTGCTGCTTGGACCGCAGGAGGCGGATTAAAAAACACACCGCCCCCGGCGTAGCCGGGGGCGGTGTGTTTTTGTGATTGTTTACAGGGTTTTGGCAAAATCCATGGGGATATAGGTGAAGCCGTCCCGCACATAGCAGTAGTGGGTCAGCTCAATGGTTTCACCAGTGCCGGTGACACATTCATAGCTCTCAGGGGTAAAGGTATAGGTGACATCGCCCTTGGCGATGGTGGTGGAACCGTCGGCCTTGTTCCAGGTGACGGTGTAGCCGCGGCTCTCGGCCACCTGGCGCAGGGGAACGTCGGAGAGGAAGGTGGTGGGTGTCTTGCTGGAGGACAGACCTGTGTTGTGCATCATGGTGGTCAGCAGCTTGGCGTACAGGTTATCCGCCAGAAGCATCTCCCGCTCCGCCATATCAATGCCGAGCTGGGTTACATAGGCGTCGCCTGCGGCGCGGCTCTCGGAGTACTTGGCCAGCATGGCGGGGGCGGCATCCAGCATCTCCTGGTACATCAGCTCCTCCTGGAGCTTCCAGAAGTCCTTTACACCCTGGCTATACAGGGAGCGGTTCTGTTCAGCAATGGTGCAGATGCTCTTGAACTTCCAGAAGGCGCCGTCGGGGTTGTAGGTGTCGCCGTCCAGATGATAGGCCGGGGCGGTGTCGGTAATGCCGGAGAAGAAGGGAATGAACACGGAGTGCTCCGTGTTGCCCAGGGCCAGCCAGTCGATGGAGGAGCACTCCGCGGGCCAGTCGGGGAAGGTCTGGAGGATATGGATCTGGGAGGAGCGCTCGGTGCCGATGACGCGGTTCTCCTCATTGCCGGGCAGGGTCACGTCCAGGGGAGTGCCCTCGTACCGGTTGCGGTAGATATCCATGACGGTCAGAACGCTGACCTTCTCGTCGGGGGAGTAGAACAGAGGATAGAATTCATCGGAGTCGTACTCGCCCGCCAGGGAGGGGGCCAGGATGGTCATGCCGGCCCAGTTGCGCATGTTGTTGTAGTCCTCGCGGGTGTTGTTGGTCACCGATTTGGCCAGGTGGTAGAGCTCGCCCTCCTTGACGGCCAGGCCCAGCTTGTCGATGGTGTCGAACAGACTGTCAGAGTAGATGTAGCCGTCCTCGGGAGTGGCCTTGGGGTCCACCAGCCCGATCATGTTGTGGTTGCCGAACACGGCCACCTTGTCGTCGGGCATCTTCATGGCGCAGTACTGGTGCCCGCCGTAGATCTCCACGATCCAGGCCTCGTCCTGGTCGGTAATCATGACGGTGTTGCCCTCTTCGGAGCCGTACTCGTCCACATAGCCCAGCAGCACATCCACGGCCTCCCGGGCGGTGGTGGAGACGGCGGCTACCGAGGCGGCCAGAATGGCCTCACGCAGGCCGGGCTCCACAAAGGGATCCTCAGCCTCCCAGGCCTCGCAGGTGGAGGTGGAAACGGTGGCGGTGATGCTCACACCGTACTCATTGGTGCAGGAACCGGGGTACATGCCGTCGTCGCCCCGGGTGTAGTCGGGGACATAGGTGTACTTATAGGTGGTGGCGGGCAGGGGGATCTGGAACCCGGTGGCGGTATCGGTGATGAAGCGGCCGGGCACATTTTCCACCCGGGGCTGTACCTGAAACATTTTGTTGTAGTCGCCCTGGCCCTGGTCCTCGCTGCGTGCAATGAGATAGGTCCCCTGGTCGCTGACATCCTTGCCTACGTACACGCCGGTACACGCCAGAGCGCTGGTGCTGAGGAGCATCGCGCCCGCCAGTGTGACGGATAAGACGCGAAGGGATTTTTTCATGTTTGATTACCTCACCTTTTTTTGAATTCAGCCGGCCTCGGCTTGGGACAGGTCCATGAGCCCCCCTTCTGCAAGAAAGCGTGCAGATTTTAATATGGGAAATGCTGTATCTACATTTTTGCACAATATAGACAAAATGTCAAGGAGAATCATTGGGCGATTTTACGGCTGTATGTGTGGAAAAGGAGAAAGATCAACTGCAAATAGCCAGGAGGGACAGCGGATTTTAGCAGAAGTATAGAGAGCGTATGGTACGGTTTTTATGGGATCAACAAAAAAGCTGCGCCCCCATGGGGGCGCAGCTTTGGGACTCAGAAGCGGCTGATCTGCGCGGCGTCCATCCGCTCCAAAATGGCGGCGGCCAGCCGAGCGGCGTTCTCCACGTCGCTGTGGGCGGCGATGCCGTAGTGGGTATGGATGTAACGCACAGGGATGCCGATGACGATGACGGGCACGCCCTGGTTGGACAGATGGATGGGCGCGCCGTTGGTAGAGCCGCCGGTGCGCACGCTCTCCTGCACGGGGATGCCCAGCTCCTCCGCCAGATCCAGGGCATAGCGCTGGAAGCGGGGGTTGGTGATCATGCGGGCGTCGATGTGGCGCAGCATGGGCCCCTTGTGGATGGCGGTCTGTATCATATAGGGTTCGGCCACGGTGTCGTCGGCGGGGCAGCCTTCAAAGACGATGGCCAGGTCGGGTTTCACGGTGTTGGCGGTGACAGTGGCGCCGCGGGTCCCCATCTCCTCCTGGACGGCGAACGCGCCGGTCACGTCCACATTCAGCGTCTTGTCCCGCAGATTGTCCAGGGTGCGCAGAATGGAGGCGCAGCCCAGGCGGCAGTCAAAGGCCTTGCCAATCATCAGGTCGTGTTTCTCCTGGTACTCGAAGGTCACGTCGGGCACCACCGGGGCGGCCATGCGCACGCGGAAGTCCCGCAGTACCTCCTCCCGGGAGGAGGCGCCGATGTCGATGCTCATGTCCTCTACGGCGGGCTGGGCCTTGCGCTCGGCCTCGCTCATAAAGTGGGGGGGCTTGCTGGCGGTGACGCCGGGGATATAGTCCCCGGCGGCCGTCTGAACCCAAACCCGGTGGGCGGGGATGTTGGAGGGAACCCAGCCGCCCAGGGTGGTGAAGCGCAGGGTGCCGTTGGGCTTGACGGCCTGCACCATGAAGGCCACCTCGTCGGTGTGGGCGTCCAGTTGAACCATGGGCCGTCCGCCCTGGTTCCCGCTGCGGGAGAGGTAGAGGTTGCGCAGGCTGTCCTCCCGGAAGGAGCCCAGCCCCTCGCCGTAGCGGCGCAGAACCGCGAGAACCTCGTCCTCAAAGCCGGGCGCGCCCTTGGCGTTGGAGAGGGCGGCGCACAGTTCCAGTGATTGCTTTTTATCCATTCGTGTCTATCCCCACATTCTAACCAATTAAAATTCGGTGCCGCAGGCCTTGGCGATGTCCACCTTCTTGAACTCCTCCATGAAGTCCACGATGTAGTCGGCGGTGGTCTGGAGCATCTTCCGGCCCCACTCCTCGGTGGCGGTCTCGGGGTGGTCGGGACCAATCCATCCGTTGTGGGTGACGGAGGGGGTCAGGCGGGGAATGTTGACGGTGACGCCCTTGTATTCAATGGAGGTGAAGCCGGTGGCCTTCAGGGTATCGGATACGTCGTGGAGCTTCATGGGGCCGGCCACCTCGCTCTGATCCACCAGGGAGGGGTCAATACCCAGGATGGCCGCCGTCTCTTCGCCGCCGCCGTGGCCGCCCTTCCAGGCCGGGTCCATGTCCCAGGCCATGAGCCACCAGTTCAGTTCAGCCAGGATACCGCCCTTGCGCTGGATGTCATAGCCCACCCGGTCGATGGACTTGATGTTGCCGCCGTGGCCGTTGAGGATGACGAAGCGGCGGGCGCCGTGCTGGAACAGGCTGTCGCACACCCGGCCGAGCACCTGATAGAGCAGCTCGGTGCCCAGGTTGATGGTGCCGGGATAGTCGCACAGGCTCTCAGTGGCGCCGTAGGGGATGGTGGGGCAGATGAGCACGTCGCTCTTCTGCTCGATCTTGTCCAGCAGGAAGTCGGGGATGAGGGTGTCGGTGCCCAGGGGCATGTGGCGGCCGTGGCACTCGATGGAGCCGATGCCGATGAGGACGGTATCGTGAGCGCGGAAATATTCCTCTGCCTTGGGCCAGGTCAGGTTGGATAAACGCATGGTATTACCTCCTTGTATTGTGCGGAGCGCAGTCCGGTCGGGCTGGCTTCAGAGTGGATAGTGGCAGGCGCACAGGTGGCCGGGGGCGATCTCCTTTAACTCGGGGACTTCGCTGCGGCACTTGTCCGTGCAGTAGGGGCAGCGGGGGTGGAATTTGCAGCCGGTGGGGGTGTGGATGGGGCTGGGGGGTTCACCCTCAATGGCGTAGTCCCGCTGGCGGTTCAGGGGATCCAGCTTGGGGGCCGCCTTGGTCAGCACCTGGGTATAGGGGTGGGCGGGGTGCTGGAAGATGGCCTCGGTGGGGCCCACCTCCACGTTGCTGCCCAGGTACATCACCATCACCCGGTGGGTAATGTGGCGCACCACCCGCAGATCGTGGGAGATGAACAGCACCGTCAGCTCCAGCTCCCGCTGGAGCTGGGCCAGCAGATTGATGATCTGGGCCTGGATGGATACGTCCAGGGCGGATACAGGCTCGTCCGCCACAATAAAGGCGGGGTTGAGGGAGAGGGCCCGGGCAATGCCGATGCGCTGGCGCTGGCCGCCGGAGAACTCGCCGGGAAAGCGCTCGGCGATGTCCATGGTCAGTCCGCTCATGGTGAGGAGCTGCTCCACCCGGGCGGGAAGCTCCTCGGCCGGCACCACCTTGTGTACCCGCAGCATCTCGGCGATGGTGTCATATACCGACATACGGGGGTTGAGGGAGGAGTAGGGGTCCTGGAAGATCATCTGCATCTGGGGGCGGAGCCTGCGGAGCGCATCGCCCTTCATGTGGGAGATGTCCGTGCCGTTGAGGCGGATGGTGCCGCTGGTGGGCTCATACAGCCGGAGAATGGTGCGGGCCAGGGTGGACTTGCCGCAGCCCGACTCGCCCACCAGACCCAGGTTTTCCCCCTTGAAGAGCTGGAAGGACACGTCGTTGACGGCCTTGAGGTAGCGCTTTTCCTTCCGCTGGAGCACATCGCCGGCCGTCCGCTTCAGCGGAAACCATTTGCACAGGTGTTCCACCTCCAGCAGCAGGGGACGGGAATCAGCCATGGGGGGTGTCCTCCTTTCGTCCGGCGCCGTCCGGCACCTCGATCAGGCCCTGGAAGGACGCGGTCACGTCCAGGCGGTGACAGCGGGCCAGGTGGCCCGGCTCCACCTCGGTGAGCGCGGGCCGCTCCCTGCGGCAGAGGTCGCAGGCGTATTTGCACCGTGGGGAGAAGGGGCAGCCCTCCGGCAGGTGGGCTAGGTTGGGGGGCGAACCCTTGATGGCCTCCAGCGTGGTGCCGGCGGTCTCCTCGTTGGGCAGGGAGCCCATCAGGCCGTAGGTATAGGGGTGGCGGGGGCGGCTGAAGAGCGTAACCGTGTCAGTCATCTCCACGATCTGGCCGGCATACATGACGGCGACCCGGTCGCACATCTGGGCGATGACGCCCAGATCATGGGTCACCAGGATGATGCTCATACCCAGCTCCTGCTTGAGCTGGTTGAGCAGCTTCATGATCTGGTCCTGGATGGTTACATCCAGCGCGGTGGTGGGCTCGTCGGCCAGCAGCAGCTTGGGCCGGGCGCCCAGGGCGATGGCAATCATGGCGCGCTGGCGCATGCCGCCGGAGAACTGGTGGGGATACTCATCCAGACGGGTCTCGGGGGAGGGGATGCCCACCAGCTTGAGCAGTTCAATGGCCCGCCGGCGCTTCTCCTCCTTGGACAGCTTCTCCCCCTCAAAGGCCTCGTACATCTGGCTGCGGATGCGCAGCACCGGATTGAGGGCGGTCATGGGCTCCTGGAAGATCATGGAGATCTCCTTGCCCCGGATTTTTTGCAGCTCCCGCTGGCTCATTTTGGCGATGTCCGCCCCCTTGTAGCGGATTTCGCCGCCGGTGATCCGGCCGGGCTGCTTCAGCAGGCCCAGGATGGAGCGGAGGGTCTGGCTCTTGCCGCAGCCCGACTCGCCCACCAGGCCGAAGGTCTCCCCCTGGAAGACCTGGAAGGAGACGCCGTCCACGGCGCGGACGGTCTCCCGCTTGCTGGGGAAGGCCACGTGGAGGTCACTGACTTCAAGTAGTTTTTCCATGCCGGGCTCACCGTCCTTTCGTGCGCAGGAAGTCGGTCAGGCCGTCCCCCAGCAGGGAGAAGCCGACGCCGCTGACGGCCAGGAACAGGCCGGGGAACAGGGTGGGCCACCAGGCGAAGGTGATGAAGTTTCGGCCCTCGTTGAGGATGGAGCCCCACTCCGGTGTGGGGGGTGAAACACCCAGGCCCAGAAAGCTCATGGACGCGCCCGTGAGCATGCACATGACCACGTCGGAGGCGGCGAAGACCACCGCCGAGCTGATGACGTTGGGCAGCAGGTGGCGGAACAGAATCCGGGCGTCGGAGAAGCCGGCCACCCGCGCGGCCTGGATGAACTCAGAGTCCTTGAGCACCAGCACCTCGCTGCGCACCAGCTTGGCGTAGCTCATCCACCCCACCAGCCACAGGGCGATGAACAGGTTGATCAGTCCCTGGCCCAGGATGGCCATGATGGTGATGACCAGAATGGTGAAGGGGAAGGCCATCATGATATCGGTGATGCGCATGAGCAGGCTGTCCAGGAAGCCGCCGTAGTAGCCGGCCAGCAGTCCGATCATGCCGCCCACCAGAAAGGGAATCACCACGCCCAGCACGCCGATGAGCAGATCGATGCGGGTACCCCAGATGACGCGGGAGAAGATGTCGCGACCGTAGAAGTCCGTACCGAACCAGTGGGCCGCACTGGGGGCCTGGTTGGACACGGTGACGTCGGTGGCGATGGGATCGTAGGGGGCGATGAACTGGGGGAACAGGGCCATGAGGATGACCACCAGCACAATCAGCAGGCCGATCACGAAAGAGGGCTTGGCCAGCCACGCCGGCATGGAGCGCTTCTGCTCCAGCGGACTGACGCCGTGATAACGTTTCATTCGTACACCCCTTTCTACAGATTGACCCGGGGATCCAGGAAGGAATAGAGGATATCGGTGATCAGATTGATGACCAGCACCAGCACCGCAAAGAGCAGCACCACATACTGCACCACCGCATAGTCCCGGCCGAAGATGGCGTCGCTGGCCAGCTTGCCGATGCCGGGTACGGAGAACACCGTCTCGATGATGACTGAGCCGCCCAGCATGGCCGCCATGCGCATACTCAGAAGGGTGACGGTGGAGATCATGGCGTTGCGCATCACGTGGCGGGTACGTACCTCACCGCTGGTAATGCCCTTGCTGCGGGCAAAGTCCACATAATCCATGCGGGTGATATCCACCACCGAGTTGCGGGTGTTGCGCAGCAGCAGGGCGGAGGTCATGAGGGACTGGGTGACGGCGGGCAGGATCAGGCAGCGGAACTGTCCCAGAAGGGTGTCCGACCAGCCGCCGGCCGGCAGCCATTTCAGCTTCAGGGCAAAGACGATCATCAGCAGCAGGCCCACCCAGAAGGAGGGCATGGAGATGGCCACCAGGGAGGTGGTGCGCACCACCTGGTCGCCCAGGCGGTCCTTGTGGACGCCGGCAAAATAGCCCAGGGGCAGGCTGATGACCAGAGAGATCACCGTGCTCATCAGGGTCAGCGCCAGGGTCACCGGAAAGCGGGAGGCCAGAAGCTCGGACACCGGCATCTGGTAGGTGAAGGAGTTGCCGAAGTCCAGAGTGAAAATCTGCTTCAAGAACAGGAGGTACTGGGTGAGCAGGGGCTCATTCAGGCCCAGCTTCTCCGTCAGGGCGGCCACAGCCTCCTCTGTGGCCTTCTCGCCCAGAATCAGGCGGGCTGGCTCACCGGGGATGAAGCGGATGATGGAAAACACCAGGATGGTGACCACAAACAGAACCGGAATCATCTGAAGGATCCGTTTGAGGATGTAGTTGAGTCGATTCAAGAAGTTACACCTGCCTCTGTCAGTTCGTGGGACCGCGCGTCCCGTTCCCGGGGAACTGCGGAACGCCTTGTCCACGGGGAAGCCGCACCTTCCCCATGGACAGAGCGTCCCGCAAAAAGAGCCGGGGGATGGAGCCGTATGCTCCACCCCCCGCGGCTGGGGCCCCGCCGTCCGGGCGAACGGGAGGGCGCGGCTCAGTTGGCCTTGGTCCAGTACATGGCCTGGTACACGTAGAAGGGGTTGACCTGCAGGCCGTCTACCTTGGCGGAGCGGGCGAAGGCGAAGTCATTCCGGTACAGGGGGATGACGTTGGCGTTGTCATACACCTGCTGCTGAATGTCGCGGTACATCTCCACGCGCTTATCGTGGTCCATCTCCGTCTGGGCGGCCATGTAGAGGGCGTCCAGCTCCTCGTCGTTCAGGCCGGTGTAGAAGCACTGGGCCTGATCGTAGTCCACGGTCCAGCCCACCACGCCGGAGGGATCCTGGTAGTCGTCCACCCACTGGAGAATGGTGGCCTGGTGGCTCTGAGAGCTGTACTTGTCGGTCAGGGTGGCGGACTCCAGAAGCTCGATGTTGCAGGAGAAGCCGGCCTGGTCCACCTCGGACTTGATGAGGGTGGCAATCTGCTCATAGAAGGTGGAGCCGGTGCGGATGGACAGGGTAAACTCCACGGGCTCGGTGTAGCCGGCATCGGCCAGCATCTGCTTGGCGGTGTCGGGAGCGTACTCGGTCACCTGCAGATCGGTGTTGCACCAGTCGCCCTGGGTCTCGGAGACAATGGCGGCCACAGGGGTGCCGTACTCGCCGGCGATGGCGCTGGCCAGCTCGGACTTGTTCAGCGCGTAATACAGGGCCTGGCGCACCTTGACATCGTCAAAGGGAGGCTTCGTGGTGTTGACGGTCAGATAGTAGATCTGGGTGGAGGGGAAGATGTCCAGCGCCAGGGCCTCGTTGCTCTCCACGCCCTGGGCGAGAGAGAAGGGGAAGGTGGGGGCCACGTCGATCTGGCCGGACTGGAGCTGCATCAGGCGGGTGTTGTCGTCGGCGATCAGGACGTACTTGATCTCCTTGGTCTTGGGCATGCCCTCCACGCGGTAGTAGGGGTTGGCCTCCAGAGTCAGGCTGCTGCCCTGGGTCCAGTCCTTCAGCATGTAGGGGCCGGTGCCGACCGGGTTCTTCAGGTACTCCTCGTCGCTCATGCTCTCGGCATAGGACTGGTCGCCCAGCACCATGTTGAAGCAGCCCAGCTCGGCCAGAAAGGCGGCGTTGGGTTCGGTGAGGGTGATGACCACCTGCTCGTCGGTGGCCTCCACGGTGTCGATGGCCTCGGCGATATAGCGGTAGTTGGAGGTTTCGTAGTCGCGGGCGCGGTAGAAGGACCAGACCCAGTCGCTGGGCTCCACATCCTCGCCGTTGGAGAACTTGACGCCCTGCACCAGATTGAAGGTATAGGTCAGGCCGTCGTCGCTGATGGTCCAGTCGGTGGCCAGGACGGGCTCGATGGAGCCGTCGTCGCCGGTGCGGACCAGGCCCTCGAAAATCTGCTGGGACACCTGAACCTCGGCAGGGCCCATACCGGGGGCATTGGGCTCAATGTACTTGGGCTCGGCGGTAATGCCGACCACGATCTGGTCGGCGTAGGATGTCGGCTCTGCGGTGGTGCCGGGGGTAGGGGACGCGGTGCCGGTGGCGTCCCCATTTCCGCTGCCGCCAGAGCAGGCGGCCAGGCCCAGGCCCATCACCGCGGCAAGAGACAGGGCCGTCAGTTTCCGTGCGGTAGGATTCATGCATACTCCTCCTTACTAATGTTTTCTACTACAGCGTTTACTGTAGTAAGATAAACTAAATTATAGCAAATGCTTTTGTCAATTGCAACTGTTTTTCGCGACGGATCGCCAGGCAAATTGATAGAAAAATCCCCTCTTTCCATAAAAAGAGGGGATTTTGTGCAGGATTAAATTCATATTGAAGTGTTTGGGTCGGAAAAACAACTGTCAAACTTTCGGTGCAGTGTGTCACGGCAGGTCTTCTCCTCCTGGGTGGGAGCGCCACTGGTAAAGGTATAGAGCATAGCCAGGGTGTCCACCAGGCCGACCATGGAGGTAAAGGAGTTGGTCATACCCATCAGCTCCACATGGCAGAGCAGGGTAGTCTGGGCGCAGCGGGCCACGGGGGAATCGGGCCGGTCCGTAAGGGCTGCCACGGGCATGCCGATGGAAGCGCAGTAGCGGGTCAGGGCGATGGTGTCGTTGCCGTACGGGGGCACGGTGATGGCAATCAGCAGCCCATCCTGGGGCGGCTGGGCGGAGAGCCGCCGGAACATATCCTGCCGGGCCTGCAGATCCAGGATGCAGCAGTCCAGCTCCAGTGAGAGCAGCCGGTGCTCCAGGTATCCGGCGGGAAAACGGCTGAAGTCATGGGCGGCGATGAAAATACGCCTGGCCCGGCGCAGGGCTTGGGTGAAGGCCAGCAGCAGCTCCACGGAGTTGCCGTCCAGGGTGCTCTGGAGGGCCTCCCGCTCGGCGCGGCAGACCCGCTGGTACAGATCCTGGGCACTGCCGCTGCCCGCCACCGCCAGCTTCAGCCGGTCTCCGGCGTTGACGCGCACGATCAGGTAGTCCTGAAGCGCCTTCTTGAGGTCCATATAGCTGCCAAGTCCCAGGCCGCGGCAGAAGTTCAGGACCGTGACCTCCGTGGTCCCGACCTGCTGGGCAAAGCTTCTGAGGGAGAGAAAGCAGCACTGCTCCGGGTAATTCAGGATAAAGTCGGAGATACGCTGCCTGGGGCGGCTGAAGGAGCCGTAATTGGCCCTGATTTGCTCCAAAATATCCATGGTGGTCCTTTCCGTGTGCAAAGATTCGGTTCGCCTGCTAGTGTACCATAGCCGGAGGAGAGCGTACAAGCACTTTTGCACCGCAGGCAGACGCGGGGCGGCCCACTCATAGGCCGCCCCGTGTTCCACTTTTACCAAAAGCCGGACGCGGCGTTACAGCAGAATCACCCCGGCGTCGCGGCAGGCCTGGATGGTCTGTTCATCCCAGACACTGGCCTGTACCTCGCCGATGTGGGCCTTGAGCCCCGCCCGACCGTGGCCGGGCGGGGACCCCACAGATTTTATCTGCGCGGGGCGAATGAATCGCCCCGGCATCAAGGTTTTGCAGAGCAAAACGCTTGGACGCGCCCAAAGGCGCGGGCCTGGGCAAAGCCCAATCGGCGTCAGAGCAGAATTACCCCGGCGTCGCGGCAGGCCTGGATGGTCTGTTCATCCCAGACACTGGCCTGCACCTCGCCGATGTGGGCCTTGCCCAGCAGGAGCATGCACAGGCGGGACTGGCCGATGCCGCCGCCGATGGTGAGGGGCAGCTTGCCCTCCAGCAGCAGCTTGTGGAAGGGAAGCTCCCGCCGTGCCTCGCACCCGGCGAGGGTGAGCTGACGGTCCAGGGCGGCGGCGTCCACCCGGATGCCCATGGAGGACAGCTCAAAAGCCCGCTCCAGCACTGGGTTCCACACCAGGATATCCCCGTTGAGGGTCCAGTCGTCGTAGTCGGGGGCCCGGCCGTCGTGTGGGCGGCCCGACTTGAGCGCGCCGCCGATGCCCATCAGGAAGGTGACGGGATGCTCTTTCACCCAGGCATCCTCCCGCTCCTTGGGGGAGCGGTCGGGCCAGAGCTCCTCCAGCTCCTGGGTGGTGACGAAGGAGACCTCCGTCCCCAGCGGAGGAAGAGCGGTGAGTTGGGGAAAGACCGAGCGCAGGGTGTGCTGGGTCTCTGCCATGGCAGAGACAATGGTGCGCACGGTTTGCCGGAGATAGTCGGCGTTCCGGTCCCGGGGGGCAATGATCTTCTCCCAGTCCCACTGATCCACATAGACGGAGTGCAGGTTGTCCAGCTCCTCGTCCCGGCGGATGGCGTTCATATCGGTGTAGAGGCCCTCACCCACGGAGAACTGGTAGCGGTAGAGGGCCATCCGCTTCCACTTGGCCAGGGAGTGGACCACCTGTGCGTCCCGCCCGGCGTCGGGAATGTCGAAGGAGACGGCCCGCTCCACGCCGTTGAGATCGTCGTTCAGGCCGGTGGAGGCCTCCACAAACAGGGGGGCGGAGACCCGGCGCAGGTGCAGCGCGCCGCCCAGCGTATCCTCAAACAGGCGCTTGAGCAGGCCAATGGCCTTTTGAGTGTCATAGAGGTTCAGACAGGGGGCGTACCCCTGTGGAATGACCGTTTGCAGCATAAAAAGGCTCCCTTTCCACGCAGTTGCGCAATACTGTACCACATTATACAGGAAAAGCGCTCCGGGGGCAAGGGAGGAAACGGGGGAAAGAAGTAATAAATATTTCTTATAGAAAAATAAATAAGTATCATTTTACGTGATGGAAATTTTACGGTATGATAGGGGCACCCATCAGAAAGAGAGGAAGTATGACATGAAGCACTGGAACGAGAGAGGGCCCGGGCTGCTGCTGTGCCTGTGCATCGCCATTCCCTGCTGGATGCTGGGCCGGGCGCTCCCGGTCATCGGCGGGCCGGTGTTCGCCATCCTGGCGGGCATGGCCATCGCCCTGCTTGTCCGGGATAAGGGCCGGGCTCAGGCGGGCATCGCCTACACATCAAAAACAATCCTGCAATATGCCGTGATCCTGCTTGGCTTCGGACTGAATCTGTCGGAGGTCGCCAAGGTGGGCGTTCAGTCCTTGCCCATCATCCTGTCCACCATCACCACCTCCCTGGTGGTGTCCTTCCTTCTGCACAGGCTGCTGCATATCCCCTCCAACATCTCTACCCTGGTGGGAGTGGGCTCATCCGTCTGCGGCGGCTCCGCCATCGCGGCCACCGCCCCGGTCATCGGCGCGGACGACGAGGAGATCGCCCAGTCCATCTCGGTCATCTTCCTGTTCAATGTGGCGGCCGCCCTCCTGTTCCCCACCCTGGGCGGCCTGCTGGGTCTAGGAAACGAGGGCTTCGGACTCTTTGCCGGCACGGCGGTGAATGATACCTCCTCCGTCACGGCCGCTGCCGCGGCCTGGGACGGAATGCACCCCGGGGCCAACACCCTGGATACCGCCACCATTGTCAAGCTCACCCGCACTCTGGCCATCATCCCCATCACCCTTGCGCTGGCTCTCCGGCGCACCGCCCGGGCCAGGCGGGCAGGCGGCGCGGGGGAGGGAAGCTTCTCTCTCCGGCGGGTGTTCCCCTTCTTCCTCCTGTTCTTCATGCTGGCCTCCCTGATTACTACGGGGGCGTCCCTGGCAGGAGTGGACGCAGCGGCCTTTGCTCCTTTTAAGGAGCTGTCCAAGTTCTTCATCATCATGGCCATGGCGGCCATTGGGCTCAATACCGATCTGATCAAACTCGTCAGGACCGGCGGCAGACCCATTCTGATGGGCTTGTGCTGCTGGGCGGCCATCACGGCAGTGAGCCTGGGCATGCAGTACGCGCTGGGCCTCTGGTAAAGAAAACGCGCACCCGAATGGCTTCGGGTGCGCGTTTTCAGCGGTGTTCCAGCCACAGCTTTTTTCGGGCGCGGAGCACGAAGCAGATGAGCCGAACGACCCAGTCCCCCACCATGGCCAGCCACACGCCGATGGCGCCCAGGCCGAAGTGGAGGCCCAGCAGATAGCTGCCCCCCACACGCACCACAAGCATGGAGGTGATGGAAATGACCATGGGCACCCTCACGTCACCGGCGGCCCGCAGGGCGTTGGGCATGGTGAAGGCCAGGGGCCAAAACAGCATTGCGCAGCCGTTGTGGATGAAGATGAGCACTGCGGCGTACCACTGGGTTTCCGGCGTCAGGCTGTAGAGGCGCAGGATGAGGGGCAGACCCAGCAGCAGCGCAGCGTTGAGCCCCCAGGTACACAGGTAGGTGAGCTTGACCAGCCGCTTGGTGTAGGCGCGCACCTGATCCCAGTCTCCGGCCCCCACGCACTGGCCACCACGGTGATGAGAGCAAGGCCCAGGGCCTGGCCGGGAATGACGCCGAAATTGTCGATGTTGTTAGCCACGGCGTTGGCGGCGGTCTGGGCCGTGCCGAAGGTGGAGATCAGGCTTACCAGCAGCACCCGGCCCAGTTGAAAGAAGCTGTTTTCCAGGCCGTTGGGCACGCCGATGCGGAGAATCTGGGCCATGACCGCCGGTTCGAATCGGAAGCGGAGCAGGCCGGACACCCGCACGGGGTTGCGCCGGCCGTGGAGCAGGGCCAGCATGAGTCCGGCGGCCGCGATGCGGGACAGCAGGGAGGAGAGGGCCACGCCCGCCACACCCTGGTGGAACACGAACACAAAGACAGCGTTGCCCGCAATGTTCTGCCCGTTCATGTAGGCGGAGACGCACATGGAGGCCTTGGAGTTGCCCATGGCCCGCAGCAGGGCGGCGCAGCCGTTGTAGACGGCGATGAAGGGGTAGGAGAGGGCGGAGATGACAAAGTAGGTGACGGCCCCCTCCATCACCTCCGGCTCCACTTGGCCGAACAGCAGGCCCAGCAGCCCTGCCTTGCAGAAAAGCACCAGAACCATGATCCCCAGGGCAGCGGCGGTGACGATATACAGAAGTTGGTTGGCTGCCCGGTTGGCCCGCTCCAGGTTTTGGGCGCCGATGGACTGGGCGCACACCACCGCGCCCCCGGTGGCCAGGGCGGCAAAGATGTTGATGATCAGGACGTTGATGAGATCCACCAGCGCCACGCTGGAGACTGCGGCCTCTCCGGCGGAGGAGACCATCATGATGTCCGCCATACCCACCATGACAGCCAGAAACTGTTCGATAATTAAGGACAGAATAAGCCTGCGCAGGGCCTGCTTGCTGAACACGGGACAATCCTCTTTTCTCTTTGTGGCTGTGTTCCAGTATAGCCGATCCAACCCGGGCGGGACAAGAGGCAAAACACACGGAATCCCTTGCCATTTTTGACGGATGGGGGTATAATTTGGCCCAGGAAATGCGATAAAACCAACCGAGGAGGAGACCATGGAAAAGATTCAGATGACTACCCCGCTGGTGGAGATGGACGGGGACGAGATGACCCGCGTGCTGTGGCAGCAGATCAAGGACGAGCTGCTCCTGCCCTACATCGACCTGAAAACCGAGTATTACGACCTGGGCCTGCCCGAGCGGGAGCGGACGAAGGACCAGGTGACCGTGGACTCCGCCGAGGCCACCAAGAAGTACGGCGTGGCGGTCAAGTGCGCCACCATCACCCCCAACGCCCAGCGGGTGGAGGAGTACCGGCTCTCCCAGATGTGGAAGTCTCCCAACGGCACCATCCGCGCCATCCTGGACGGCACCGTGTTCCGCGCCCCTATCATGGTCAGGGGCATCTCCCCGGTGGTCAAGACCTGGAAGCATCCCATCACCATCGCGCGCCACGCCTACGGCGACGTTTATAGGTGCACCGAGTACCGGGTGCCCGGCCCCGGCAGGGCCGAGCTGGTGTTCACCGGCGCGGACGGGAAGGAGGAATTCCGCCAGACCGTCTACGACTTTGAGTGCTCCGGTGTGCTCCAGGGCCAGTACAACAAGGACAGCTCCATCGCCTCCTTCGCCCGTTCCTGCTTCCAGTACGCCATTGACACCAAACAGGACCTGTGGTTCGCCACCAAGGACACCATCTCCAAGCAGTACGACCACACCTTCAAGGACATCTTCCAGGCCATCTTCGACGCCGAGTATAAGGCCGCCTTCGACGCCTTGGGCATCGAGTACTTTTATACGCTCATCGACGACGCGGTGGCGCGGGTGATCCGCTCCCAGGGCGGCTTCATCTGGGCCTGCAAGAACTACGACGGCGACGTGATGAGCGACATGGTTTCCACCGCCTTCGGCTCCCTGGCCATGATGACCTCTGTGCTGGTGAGCCCCGACGGCAAATACGAGTATGAGGCCGCCCACGGCACCGTCACCCGCCACTACTACAAGTATTTGAAGGGGGAGGAGACCTCCACCAACCCGGTGGCCACCCTCTTTGCCTGGACCGGCGCCCTGCGCAAGCGGGGAGAGCTGGACGGCATTGACGCTCTGGGGCAGTTTGCCGACAAGCTGGAGGCGGCTGCCATCGCCACCATCGAGGGGGGCACCATGACAAAGGATCTGGTGGGCCTGTGGGATGGGGAGATCCCCGCCAGGGGTGTCACCTCCCTGGAGTTCATCCGGGCCATCCGGACCGAGCTGGAGAAAATGCTGTAATTCAAATCGCGGGAGCGTTCCCGAAACCGTCTTCCCTCGTACGAGGGAGGACGGTTTTTTTGAAATAAAGAAAAATGCATTGACTAAAATAAATTTCAGTGATATAATCTGCACAGAATCAAAAATAGAGGAGGACGATTTCTTATGAACATTATCCAGACAAAAGGGGCGCCCGCCGCCATTGGACCCTATTCCCAGGGGATTTCCACCGGAAAGCTTCTGTTTACCTCCGGCCAGCTTCCGGTGAATCCCGCCGACGGGGCCATGCCCGAAGGCATCGCCGCCCAGGCAGAGTGGAGCTGCAAAAATGTGGGCGCTATTCTGGAGGCTGCTGGCTCCGGTTTTGAAAAGGTGGTCAAGACCACCTGCTTTCTGGCCGACATTGCCGACTTTGCCGCTTTCAACGAGGTATATGCCAGGTATTTTACCTCCAAGCCTGCCCGCTCCTGTGTGGCGGTGAAGGATCTGCCCAAGGGAGCCCTGTGTGAGATTGAGGCGGTTGCCGAACTGGACTGACAGCCGCTTATATATGATTGGGGACCGGAATTTGCCGTAAAGCAGAAGAGAAAGGAGTATGGAATATGAGCGTCCAGGATAAGATCAGCAAAAAGTTCCGGGGAATTCAGGGGGGACTGTTTGAAAAAGTCTCCAAAGCCGATGTGGGAACGGCATTGAACGACCTCATTGCCAACGGCGCGGCTCTGATGTGCTGGGCCGACCCCTTCTATCCCGACCCGGCGATCCCGGAGCACGTGAAAAGGGCTACTCTGGCGGGGCTGGAGGACGGGACATCCGCCCATTACACCATGCCCATCGGCAACATGGAGCTGAAAATGGAACTGGCGAAAAAGCTCAAGGCATTCAACCACCTGGATGTGGACCCGGAGCGCAACATAATTATTACACCCGGTTCAGATGCCGGCCTGATGTTTGCAATGATGCCCTTCATTGACCCAGGCGATGAGGTCATGGTGCCCGACCCCAGCTATCCAAACAACTTCCTGAACGCCAGAATCCTCGGCGGTGTAACGGTGCCGGTCCCCCTGCGGGAGGAGAACGGATACCAACTGGAGATCGAGGAGTTCGAAAAACGCCTGACGCCAAACACCAAAATGATTGTCCTTACCAACCCCAACAACCCCACCACTACCGTTATGCGCAGAGAGAGTCTGGAGAAGCTGGCCCAATTTGCAGTTAAGAACGACCTGATTGTGGTGTGCGACCAAGCGTTTGAGGACTCGGTGTACGACGGGGTGGAGTTTGTCACCCTTGCGTCCCTGCCAGGCATGTGGGAACGCACCGTCACGGTATGCTCCATCTCCAAGGGAATGGCGCTCAGCGGCTACCGGGTGGCTTACATCGTGGCGGACGACCACATCATGGATGTGTACTATGGCAGCGCCGTAAGCGTGATCGGAGCCACCAACACCGCCTCTCAACTGGGAGCCATTGCTGCGTTGAAGGATGCCTCTTTCCTGGAGGAGTACAACCGCATCTTTGACCGCCGCCGCAAAATCGTTTATGAGATCTTCAACTCCATTCCCGGTGTGTCCATGGCCATGCCGGAGAGCACCTTCCTCTGCTGGGTGAACGTGTCCCGGCTCGGCACCGCCGACGAGGTCAACGCCTACATCATCAAGGAGGCCAACGTGGTGGTGAACGCCGGCACCCCGTACGGCGCACAAGGGGAGGGACACCTGCGGATTGTATTCGGAGCCTTCCGGGAGGACGCGCAGATGGTGACGGCGCTGGAGCGTGTCAAAGCCGCACTCATGAAGCTGGGAAAGGAGAAGGGGGTTTCCTGAGCAATGGAAGAGAGAAAGAGATATCCGGTTGAGTTCCGGGGCGGACAGTGGTGGTCCGTTGTACCCATGCTTATTTTCCTGGTATTCTGTGTGGTCTATTTTGTGGGCTACAAGGTCTTTGATATGAACGCCCTGGCGGTGGGCGGCTTCCTGGGGCTGCTGATAGGCGCGCTGTTTTGCAAAACCTATGGTGCCTACTGGGATGCGGTGCTGCGTGGAATCGGAAGCTCCACCTCCGTAAGTATTGTGGTGATCCTGCTGGTCATTGGTATGTTTACCAAGCTGATGGCCATCAGCGGGGTATCCCAGGGCTTTGTCTGGATGGCACACATGGTCGGTATGCCGGGCAGCATCTTTACGGCCTTTACATTCCTGGCCGCCTGTCTGATTACCACGGCTACCGGCTCCTCCATCGGGACCCTGACCACGGTGTTTCCCATCCTGTATCCGGCGGGAATCCTGCTGGGCAGCCACCCCGCAATCCTGGCGGGCGCGATCCTCTCCGGTGCAATTTTCGGCGATAACCTGGCCCCCATCTCTGATGTGACCATTGCATCCACAACCAACCAACGGTTCCGAACCAAGGAGGGTTATGCCGATATCGCCGGCACGGTGGGTTACCGCCTGAAATACGCCCTGATCGCCGGCGGCATCGCGTTGGTACTCTTCGCCGTATTCGGCGGCGGCAGCGGCGCAGTCATGGAAGGGGCGGATGAGATCCTTCAGGCCAACATGGATCCCAAGGGCCTCATCATGCTCATCCCAGTGGCCGTCCTGCTGTTTGTGTCGATCCGCACCCGCGATATCTTCAAGGCCGTCACGGCGGGCCTCGTCTCGGGCATTGCCGTGGGCCTGCTCTCCGGTACCTTCGGCCCCTCTGACATCCTGGGGGTGGAGAACGGCGCGGCCACCGGCTTTATCTATAACGGCTTTACCGGCATGATCGGTATCTGCCTGTTCTGCATGGCCCTGTTCGGCGCCATGGGCGTACTCAACGAGAGCGGCACGATGGAGCGCATGATTCAAGGCATCTGCAACAGCCGGTTTGCGCGCACGGCCCGCGGGGCTGAGCTGCTCATTGGGCTGGGCTCCATGCTTACCACCCTGTTGGTGGGAGGTGTGACCAGCGCCTCGGTACTTACCTTCGGCTCCGTGGCTGATGAGCTGGGCGCCAGACACCAGATTCACCCCTACCGGCGCGCCAATTTCCTGACAGGCTACGCCAACACCTTCCCCGCAATCCTCCCTTTTATCAGCGCCTTCATCTTCATCTCGGCCTCGTCCATTGAGCCGCTGCTGGAGGAGTACTCCTATCTGCCTGCGGTGACCCCGCTGCAGATTTTCAGTGGGGCGTTCTATCCCATGGTCCTCTTTGTTGTGCTGACCATATCGATCCTGACCGGGTGGGACCGGATTTATGAGGGCCCGGACGGCGCGATTCTCCACAAAAAGCCCTGATTATAAAAAAGGCTGGAACCAAACCGGTTCCAGCCTTTTTCAGCCGTGATTGAGATTGCGTACATGCATATAAACTGTGTTCTTGGAGATACCCATGAGGCCAGCGACCTTGACGACCGCATCTTTCAGGTTGAAGATTCCCCTCTGGTAAAGAATACTGACAATCTCTTTGTTTTTGTTGGCGTTTGAAATGGCGCTGTCGTTCTGAACCTTTTGGCTGGCTTCGGTCACCGCCTGGACAATCAGTTCATCCACATTCTCTACATAGCTCTCCTCCACGGGAGAATCCGGAGTCTGTGCGGCGGGCGGAGTCATACTCTGCAGAAATTGAAACACCGAGGTGTTCATGTAAAAGTTGATGCACAGCAGGCCGATAGCCATGCGGCTATGATTGCGAATTACAATGGTGGCCGATTTAAGGGGTTCGCCTTTCTGGTTTCGGTTAAAGTAAGTGATGCAGTTTGTGTCGGGCCGTTCCTCGATTTTTGCCAGCATGGACAGAGCCAGGTCTGTGATGGGGAAGCCCTCGCGTCGGCCAGTATAGTGACCGTTTATAATTTTGATTACGGAATGGTCCAAATCGTGAAGGCTGTGCAATACGATCTCGTATCCATCCCCAAGGTAAGCAGCCAGACCATCCAGCACCGATTTATAAGAGTCCAGAATTCTAAAATCAGTCTCGGTAAACATTACATTGCGCTCTTTCACCGTGTATCCCTACCTGTTTCGTGGATTAAATCAGTTTTCAGTATACCATAGGAATGGAAAAATTTCCACAGGGAATCCGATAAATCAGAAGACCTGTCGAAACAGAACACGGTTTGAGAGCAAAGAAACATCCCGCTCAGGGGTTTCGAGTCCGTATGCTCTGTGCTGTGCTAACCGCCGGAGAACTTTGCTGTACTTTTTTGTATGGTTTTTTCTGGTTGTGGATATGCTTACGGTATCCATAAAACAGGAGGGATTTTTATGTCCGCTGATTTTGCACAAAGTGAAACCAGACTCAATCTCATGCGGGCCTTTGCCGGCGAGAGTCAGGCCCGCAACCGCTACACCTTCGCAGCCGGACTGGCCCGAAGGAAGAACCTGTATGTACTGGAGAGCGTGTTCACCTTCACCGCGGACCAGGAACGGGCCCACGCCAAGGTGTTCTACAACCTGCTGGAGCAGGTGTCCGGTCAGAACCTTCAGGTGGACGGCACCTACCCCGTAGAGCTGTTTCCCGACATTCTGGACCACCTTCGCTCGGCCCAGCACAATGAGTACCAGGAGTGGGACCACGACTACGCGGGCTTTTCCAGAACCGCCCAGGAGGAGGGGTTCCCGGAGATTGCCCACATTTTCTCCATGATTGCCGGAATTGAAAAGACCCATGGCGACCGCTTCGGCAAGTTTGCTGAGCTGCTGGAGCAGGACAAGCTGTTTGTGTCCGATGTTCAGGTCAAGTGGATGTGCCTCAACTGCGGCCAAATTATCGACGCCACCATGGCTCCCGCCGTGTGCCCCGTCTGCAAGCATCCACAGGGCTACTTTATCCGCTGGGAGATGGCGCCCTTCGAATAACTGCAAACCCCATACCCAGGCCCTCACCGCCCGTAGAAGACGGTGGGGGCCTGGGTATGTCCATGAAGAAATGAGGATGGTAGGAGAAGGAAACCTGCCGGTTCTCAATATGGCTTTGTAGAATTTATACTAGACTTATAGGTTTTTATTGACACGACAGAAGTAGGTTGCTATGATTTAGACAGTTCCTGCCATGGAGTGTATGTGGCGGAGAGAGATACAGAGGAGGTTGTTTCATGTTCAAACGCTTTACCAATGGCTGCGTGCAGGTTGTGAACCGGTGGCTTCCGGATCCATTCCTGTTCGCCATCATCCTGACCATCGTGGTCTTTATCGCTGCCATGATCGGTACGCAGCAGGGTCCCCTGGAATTGGTGTGGTCCTGGGGGGGCCAGGGCGAAGTCAAGGATGGCTTCTGGAGCCTGCTGTCCTTCGCCATGCAGATGGCCCTGGTGCTGGTGCTGGGCTCCGCCATGGCCTCCGCCAAGGCGTGCAAGAAGGCGCTGGCAGCGATTGCCACCTTGGCTCACGACAAAAAGAGCGCAATCCTGGTTACCACCTTCGTGTCCACCATCTGCTGCTGGCTCAACTGGGGCTTTGGCCTGATTGCCGGCGCCCTGCTGGCCAAGGCTGTGGCCCGCCGGGTACGGGATGTGGATTATCCCCTGCTGATTGCCTCCGCCTATTCCGGCTTTGTGATCTGGCACGCCGGCCTGTCGGGGTCCATCCCTCTGCAAATTGGCGGCACGGGCTCCGAGGTGCTTGGAGTTGTATACCAGGCCCCGGTTACTGCCACTATATTTCACCCGATGAACCTGGTCATGGTACTTGTCATCCTGGTGCTCATGCCCTTCGTCAACTATGCCATGCATCCGGATACCGACCATACCATTGCGGTGGATCCAGCCTTACTGGTGGACGAGGCGGAGAAGACTTATACCATGAATACCCCGGCGGAGAAAATTGAGCACAATAAGGTCCTGTGGTTTATCACTCTTGTGCTGGGCTTTGCGTACATCGTGTATTACTTTGTGCAGAAGGGGTTCAACCTGGATCTGAACATCGTCAATATGATTTTTCTGTTCCTGGGTATTTTGCTCCACGGTGATCTGCGCAGGTATGTGGATGCCATCGCCGATGCCGCCTCCGGAGCGGCAGGCATTCTGCTCCAGTTCCCCTTCTATGCCGGCATCATGGGACTGATGGTGGCGCAGAACGATGCGGGGGTGTCCCTGGCCGGAATTATCGCCAACTTCTTCACCCAAATCTCCGATAATGTCACCTTCCCGGTGCTGACATTCCTTTCCGCCGGCATCATCAATTTCTTTGTCCCCTCCGGCGGCGGGCAGTGGGCGGTGCAGGCCCCCATTGTTATGCCTGCGGCTACTGAGATGGGCATCGAGTACGGCCGGGCCGCCATGGCCATTGCCTGGGGCGACCAGTGGACCAACATGATCCAGCCATTCTGGGCCTTGCCCGCTCTGGGGATTGCCGGATTGTCTGCCCGCAATATCATGGGCTATCTGGTCATCATTACGATCTTTACTGGCCTGGTCGCCTGCGGCGGATTCCTGCTCTGGGGACTCCTGTTTTAGGTATTAAACTTCATGTGAACAGGGGGCACCACGAAACTGTGCAAAGGTTTAGGCGCATGAAGTTTTTGCGCAAATAGAAACGCGGCCGCCCCGCGTCTGGAGGGCCGCATCGTCCGCATCTGAGCTGAAAATTCACAATTATCCCCTTGCGAAATTCTTATTTTGCGGTATACTATAACTACCATTTCAATACGGGAGGTCAATTTCATGAAGAACAATCTGAAGCTCATTCTGGGCATCATCGGCGGTGTCGTCGTTGTCGGCAGCATTGCAGTCGCCATGATCCACTTCTGGGACGATCTGAAGAAGCTCCTTCCCTGCTTCGGCAAGTGCGACGAGGGCCTTGACGATTTCGACGAGATCGAGTTTCCAATTTTTACCTTAACTAAGTATTTTTTCTTTGTTTTTCCTTTAATCTTTTTTGTTGTAGTATATACTTTGTTAACTTTTAGTTTTTTATTCGCTGCATGTACGTTCGTCATTGAAAATAATATCATTGAAAATAACATCATTGTAACTACTACAACTGATTTTTTTACTCTTCTCATACATATCCTCCTCTAAAAATTTATTTAAATTGCCCAAACTTTCATTTTTCTACCAAATCTTTCCTATTATAAATGCTATAATCGTCCAGATAAATGTCATTTTGACAATGTCATAATGATTC
>ERZ791741.1040-NODE-1040-length-24408-cov-15.640783_pt1 | contig 24408 bp, 18 predicted proteins | sample MGYA00510040_ERZ791741 | MGnify/ENA primary metagenome ERZ791741 (study PRJEB30046, sample SAMN00791960) | human gut metagenome | study: EMG produced TPA metagenomics assembly of the A metagenome-wide association study of gut microbiota in type 2... | reverse complement strand
ACAGCAGTAAGCAAGGAAAATGGTGACAAGTCAGGACCTTTCAATGTTGCTGTTTCAGTAAATGATAAGTCTAACAATAGTAAACTTATAGTGACAGGCTGTAGCTACTATTTAGTAGAGCCTAACACAGATTCTATGGTAAATGGTGCAAATTCTACTTTTGTCATTAGTGGTTTAAATTGGCTTAATGACCAAAGCGATAATATTTATATTTCTCCAAAGGATATTATGACCGAAACTATTGTCGTAGATGAGGCATCAGCCGGTAAACTTAAAATACTTGCTTGGGCAGTAATTCCAGCTATTATTTTCGTAATTGGTTTTGCTGTATGGGCAGTAAGGAGAAATAAATAATGAAGAAAAAATTAACTCCTCTTGTTTGTGGCATAGTTATTTTAGCTGTTTTAATTGTGCTTTATGTTGTAGGTTCAGCTAGAAAAAATAAAGCTACTGATACACAAGAAAGTGCAATAACACAAGACGAAATAGGACAAAAACTGTCTACCAATGATAATGCCATTGATATTTTAGTTGAAAATGAAAATGCACCGTGATGAGCGTGACCGAAAATGACATCAGCCTGTACGGCTTTGCCACCGAGGAGCAGCAGAGCTGCTTTGAGTTGCTGACCGCCGTTTCCGGTGTGGGCCCCAAGGTGGGCCTTGCCATTCTCAGTGTCATGGAGCCTGACCGGGTGGCGCTGGCGATCTCGGCGGGCGACCACAAGGCCTTCAAGGCAGCATCCGGCGTGGGCCCCAAGCTGGCCCAGCGCATCGTGCTGGAGCTGAAGGATAAGGTGGCAAAAGGCTTTGTGGATGGCATCAACCTCGAGGATGTGGGCGCGGCCACTGCCGCCCCCGCCGCACAGGGAGCCGGGCAGGCCATTGCGGCGCTGGTCTCGCTGGGGTACAGCCAGAGCGAAGCAGCCCTGGCCGTTTCCAAGATCGACGCAAGCCTTCCCGTGGAAGAGATCATCAAGCTGGCCCTGCGGGGCATGGCAGGCAGGAGGTAATCCATGCAGGACGAAACCGCGCTCTATGGCGCAAAAATGATGCAGCCCGGCTTAACGGCGGCGGACAACGAGGAAAACAGCCTTCGCCCGCAGCATCTGGAGGACTACATCGGACAGGACAAGGTCAAACAGAACCTGAAAATTTATCTGGAAGCCGCCAAGCGGCGCGGCGAGCCTATGGATCACATCCTGCTCTATGGCCCCCCGGGCCTGGGCAAGACCACGCTGGCGGGCATCATCGCCAACGAGATGGGGGTGCAGATCCGCATCACCAGCGGCCCTGCCATTGAGAAGCCCGGCGACCTTGCCGCCCTGCTGACCAATCTGCAGGAGGGCGATGTGCTCTTCATTGATGAGATCCACCGCCTGTCCCGGCAGGTGGAGGAGGTGCTCTACCCGGCGCTGGAGGATTACGCGCTGGATATTATGATCGGCAAGGGCCCCAGCGCCCAGAGCATCCGGATCAACCTGCCCCGCTTCACGCTGGTGGGCGCTACCACCCGTGCGGGCCAGATCACCGGCCCCCTGCGGGACCGCTTTGGTGTGCTGCTCAAGCTGGAGCTGTACAGCCCCGATGAGCTGAGCCGGATCATCCAGCGTTCGGCGGGCATCCTCGACCAGCCCATCACCCCGGAGGGCGCTTACGAGCTGGCCAAATGCAGCCGGGGCACCCCCCGTGTGGCAAACCGCTTCCTGAAGCGTGTCCGCGACTTTGCCACCGTGCTGGGGGATGGCATCATCGACCGGGATGTTTCCCTAATGAGCCTGAAGCGGATGGACGTGGACGCGCTGGGTCTGGACGAGCTGGACCGCAGCCTGCTCCGCGCCATCATTGAGATGTACAACGGCGGCCCTGTAGGCCTGGAAACGCTGGCTGCGGCGCTGGGCGAGGAGGCCGTGACGCTGGAGGACCTGTGTGAGCCCTACCTGATGCAGATGGGATTTCTGACCCGTACCCCCCGGGGCCGCTGTGCCACCCGCCTTGCTTATGAGCACCTGGGCCTGAAAGCCCCCGAGACCGGAAGCCCGGAGGACAACGGCCAGCAGAGCCTGTTCTGAGCCGTTTGAAGAGAGAAAGGAGGACGCTTATGCGCCCTGCAGATAGTTGGAAAGATTATGAGCTGCTGGATGCCACCGATGGCAACCGCCTGGAGCGCTGGGGGGAGACCATCCTCATCCGGCCCGACCCGCAGGTGGTGTGGAAAACCGAGAAACAGAGCCAGCTCTGGGCCAAGGCCGATGCCATCTACCACCGCTCCAATCAGGGGGGCGGCGAGTGGGAGTACCGCCGCCGTCTGCCTGAGAAGTGGAAGATCTCCTGCGGTGAGGGCGAGGACAAGCTGACCCTCATCGTCAGCCCCACCGGTTTCAAGCACACCGGCGTGTTCCCGGAGCAGGCCGTCAACTGGGCCTGGTACGCCAGAAAGATCCGCGCGGCAGGCCGCCCTGTCAAGGTGCTGAACCTGTTTGGCTACACCGGCGGCGCAACGCTGGCCTGTGCCGCCGCGGGGGCTGCTGTCTGCCATGTGGATGCGTCCAAGGGCATCGTAGCGTGGGGCAAGGACAACGCCGTGGCCAGTGGTCTGGCGGACCGGCCCATCCGCTGGCTGGTGGACGACTGCGCCAAGTTTGTGGCCCGGGAAAAGCGCCGGGGCAACACCTACGATGGCATCATCATGGACCCGCCCAGCTACGGCCGCGGCCCCGGCGGCGAGATCTGGAAGCTGGAGGACTGCATCTATGAGCTCATCAGCCAGTGCGAGGAAGTGCTGAGCGATACGCCCCTCTTCTTTGCGGTCAACAGCTACACCACCGGCCTGTCCCCCGCGGTCATGGAGTATATGCTCAAGACCACGCTGGTGCCACGCTTTGGCGGCAAGACCAGCTGTGATGAGATCGGCCTGCCCGTTTCCGCCACCGGCGGCGTTGTGCCCTGCGGCGCAACGGCCATTTGGGAAGAATGAACTCCCTCAGTCACGGCTGTCGCCGTGCCAGCTCCCTCGGGGAGGGAGCCTTTGGCATGGCGGGAACGTTGACCGTTTGCCGGAAAACTTCTCGGTTGCGCCAGAGGCCCCATCTCAGAGGGGGCTGTCTGCGAAGCAGACTGGGGGAGTGTCCTGACGGCAGCCATTCTGAAAAAATGAAGAAGAACCAAGAATGGGGTACAGCCCTTTTGAGAAGGGCGCACCACCGGAAAGAGAAAACCTATGGAAGAAACGATTTTAACTGCGAAAGATCTGAAGTTCCGCTATGACCCGGAACAGCCGGACTACGCCCTGAACGGCGTGTCGGCTGAGGTGAAGCGGGGCGAATTTGTGGCAGTGCTGGGGGCCAACGGCTGTGGAAAATCCACGCTGGCCAAGCACTTCAATGCCATCCTCCTGCCGGAGAGCGGCACTGTGCTGGTGGAAGGGATGGACACCAAAGACGAGGACAAGATCTACGATATCCGCCAGACCGTGGGCATGGTGTTCCAGAGCCCGGACAACCAGATCGTTGCCACCGTGGTGGAGGAAGATGTCGCCTTTGCGCTGGAAAATCTGGGCGTGCCGCCGGAAGAGATGCGCCGCCGCGTGGATGAAGCGATGAAGATGGCGGGCATCTACGAGTACCGGGAGCGTGCACCCCACAACCTGTCCGGCGGCCAGAAGCAGCGCGTTGCCATTGCGGGCGTGGTCGCCATGCGGCCCGACTGTCTGATCCTGGACGAGGCCACCGCCATGCTTGATCCCCGGGGCCGGGAGCAGGTGATGCAGACCATCCACCATCTGAACAAGAACATGGGCATCACGGTGGTGTCCATCACCCACTATATGGAAGAAGCTGCTCAGGCCGACCGCGTGCTGGTGATGAGCAAGGGCAATGTGGTCATGGAGGGCACCCCGAAAGAGGTGTTCAGCCAGACCGAAAAGGTGCGCGCCCTGCGGCTGGATGTGCCGCAGGCTGCCGAGCTGCGGGATGAGCTGGTCAAGGCCGGCATCCCCATGCCCGAGGGCATCATCGACACCGGCGCGTGCGCACAGGCTCTGTATGAGCTTTTAAAGTAAGGGAGGGGACGGAAGATGGGAAGCATTATCAAAGTAGATCACCTGAGTTATGTCTATAACCCGGGAATGCCCAATGCCGTCACCGCGCTGGATGACGTGAGCTTTGAGGTGGAAGAGGGAGATTTTGTGGGCATCATCGGTGCCACCGGCTCCGGCAAGAGCACCCTCATCACCCACATGAACGGCCTGAACAAGCCCACCAGCGGCCACATCATCATCGATGGCCGCGACCTGTGGGCCGAGCCGGAAAAGATCCGGGAATTCCGTTTCCTCACCGGTCTGGTGTTCCAGTACCCGGAGTACCAGCTGTTTGAGGAGACTTGCTATAAGGATATCGCTTTTGGCCCCAGAAACATGGGGCTGGACGAGGCCGAGATCGACAGGCGGGTGCATGAAGCAGCGGACTTTGTCGGCCTGGATGAGGCGCTGCTGCAGCGCAGTCCCTTTGAGCTGTCCGGCGGCCAGAAGCGCCGGGTGGCCGTGGCGGGTGTGATGGCCATGAAGCCCCGCATTCTGGTGCTGGATGAGCCTGCCGCCGGTCTGGACCCCGAGGGCCGGGACGAGATCCTGTCTGAGGTCAAGGAGTACCACAAAAAGACCGGCACCACCGTGCTGCTGGTCTCCCACAGCATGGAGGATATTGCCAAATACGCCGACCGTGTGCTGGTGATGAGCAACAAGAAGATCGCCATGTATGACACCGTGGAGAACGTGTTCGCCCGTGCGCCCGAGCTGCTGGCGCTGGGCCTGAGCGTGCCGCAGGTCACAAAGATCTTCCTCAAGCTGCGGGAGATGGGTGTGGATGTCCCGGCGGATGTTTACACTGTGCCCTATGCCGTCAAGACGATTTTGGAAGCCAAGAAGCGCCGGGACGCAGGCGAAAGCCTTGTGCTGCCCCGTGTGGATGCAAAGAAGGGGGGCGCTGCCACATGCTGAGAGATATCACCATCGGCCAGCACTTCCCGGGCGACAGCCTTGTGCATAAGTTCGACCCCCGCATGAAGCTGGTGCTGACCATCGTCTACATCATCCTGCTGTTTGCCGCGTCCAACCCGCTGGGCCTGACACTGTCCCTTGCGTTCCTCGTGGCCATGTACGGCGTGGCAAAGATCCCCTTCAAGCTCATCACCAAGAGCCTGAAGCCCATTTTGCCCATCATCCTCTTTACCGCGGTGCTCAACCTCTTCTTTGTTTCGGGCGAGGGTGAGCCGCTGGTGCACTTCTGGGTGCTGAACATCTATGCCGAGGGCCTGCGCTATGCCATCCTGATGGCGGTGCGCGTGATGGCACTGATCGCGGGCACCAGCCTCCTGACCTATACCACCAGCCCCATTGTGCTGACGGATGCCATCGAGCAGCTGCTCAAGCCTTTGGGCAGGCTGCACTTCCCGGTGCATGAACTGGCTATGATGATGAGCATTGCCCTGCGGTTTATCCCGACCCTGATCGAAGAGACCGACAAGATCATGAACGCCCAGAAAGCCCGCGGTGCCATGCTGGACAACGGTTCCATGATGGAGCGCGTCAAGGCGCTGGTGCCGGTGCTTATCCCGCTGTTCATCTCGGCCTTCCGCCGCGCCGATGAGCTGGCCATGGCCATGGAGTGCCGCTGCTACCGCGGCGGTGATGGCCGCACCCGCCTGAAGGTGCTGCGCTGCACCCGGCAGGATTATATCGATCTGGCGGTGTGCATCGTCTGCTTTATGGTGATCCTGAGCTCGAGACTGGTGTTCCCGAATTTTTAAAAACTCCCCCAGTCGCCTGCGGCGACAGCCCCCTCGAGGAGGGGGCCTTATAGCCTCCCTCTTTGAGGGAGGTGGCACGGCAAAGCCGTGACGGAAGGAGTTCCATGCAGAACTATCTACTTACCCTTGCCTACGATGGCACCAACTACTGCGGCTTTCAGGTGCAGCCCAACGGGCGGAGCGTGGCCCAGACCTTTCAGGATGGGCTGGAAGCGGTGCTCCACAGCCGCCCCGATATCAAGGGGTGCAGCCGCACCGATGCCGGGGTCCACGCGCTGGGCTTTGCGCTGAACTTCCACGCGGAGACCCGCATCCCCCCCGAAAAGCTGCCGTTGGCCATCAACCAGCACCTGCCCCCGGATATCCGGGTGCTGTGCGCCCGGGTGGTGCCGGAGGAGTTCCACGCCCGCTATGCCGCCCATACCAAGACCTACCTGTACCGCATCCACAACCACCCCATCGATTCGCCTTTTGATGAAAAATATTACACCCGGGTGCCCCGGCGGCTGGATGTGGATGCCATGCAGAGGGCGGCGGAACAGTTTGTGGGAAAGCACGATTTTCTGGCCCTGTGCGCGGCGGGTTCCTCTGCTGCTGCCCACGGAGATACCGTGCGCACCATCACTGACTGCCATGTGACCCGGAAGGGCGATGAGGTGGACATTGAGGTGACAGCGGACGGCTATCTCTATAACATGGTGCGCATTCTGGCAGGCACCCTGTGTGAGGTGGGCGCGGGCCGGATGCAGCCCGATGCCATCCCCGGCATCCTTGCCAGCCGGGACCGCAGCCAGGCCGGGCCGACGCTGCCCGCGAAGGGGCTATTTTTGGAGAAGGTGGACTACGACCTATGAGAAAAAATCGCAACCGTCCGGAGAGTGACGAGCCGCTTTCGGAAGGGCGGGTCGAATATCTGGAAGCTGCCCGCCAGCGTGTGCGGAACTGGCGCATCCGCCGCACGGCGGTGCTGCTGGTGCTGTTGACGGCGGTGGTGCTGTTTGCCACCGGCATCGCGGGCAGCTCGGTGGCGGCCCTGAAGGACCTGACCGATACGGCCCGCATTGCCCTGCTGCCCGGCTCCGGCTGGCCCCAGCAGACCGGTGTGGCCGAGCTGGAACAGATGGCCCCCCTGACCGGCAGCTTTGTGGAGCTGGGGGACGAGGGCTGTGTGGTCTGGTCGCGCACCGGCAAAAAGCTGAACAGCATCCAGAGCGGCTATGCCCGCCCGGCGCTGGCCGCGGGCAAGACCCGCTTTGTCCTCTACAACCGCTCCGGAAACGAGCTGCGGGTGGAGAGCCGCACCCAGAACCTCTACACCAAGCAGCTGGAAAACAGCATTTTCCTCTGCGCCATGTCTGACAATGGCACGCTGGCTGTGGTCACGGAGGACCAGACCAGCATGGCAAAGCTACTGGTATACAGCCCCTCCATGGAGCAGCAGCTCAGCTGGAGCATGACCTCCAACGACGGCACCCCCCTGCGGATGGCCTTTTCCCCCGACAGCCGGAAGCTGGCGGCGGCAGCCGTCACCGTCAGCGGGGGACAGGTGATGACCAACCTCTACCTCATCAATCTGGCATCGGGCGATCCCGTCAGTCTGGTGAATCAGGGCGGTGTGCCCCAGTGGCTGGGGTGGACCTCTGCTTCCACGATCCTGGCTGTCTACGATACCAGGGCCGTGCTCTACAATGCGGGCGGCGGCGAGCGTGCGGTCTATGATTTTGCGGGCACGGAGCTGAAGGATGTTTCGGTGGACGCGGCAGGCAATGTGGCCCTGCTGCTGGCATCGGGGCAGGTCTCTCAGGCTGTGACGCTGGACAAAAACCTGAATGTCCAGTTCAGCGCTGCTGTCTCGGCGGCAAATTCCATCGTCCGGGCGGGGAACCTGTTCTATCTGCTGGCCGATAACGCCGTGGAGTGTTTTGATGCGTCCGGCACCCAGCAGTGGAGCCAGAACCTTGACACCAGCCCGCAGGCATTGCTGGCCAACAGCAAGGATCTGCTGCTGTTCAGCGGCAACACGGTGCAGAAGTTGGAGATCCCTGAGAGCTAAACCTCTCCGTCAATGCTTCGCATTGCCACCTCTCCCAAAGGGAGAGGCAATTGCGGCTTTGAGGAAAAAGAGTGCAATTTATTTTGTGGCTTCCCCTGTCAGAAGCGTTGGCTCCCCCTTTGGGGGAGCTGGCACGACGGCAGTCGTGACTGAGAGGGTGAGCCAGTTCGGAATAAGGTTAAACGTATGTTCAAGAATCCGTCATTTATTTTTGATATCCTATGTACGGTGGTCTGGCTGGTGCTGGCCGTCCGGTATGCCCGCAAAGGCTTTCTGGCCTCGGTGGTGCAGCTGACGGGCAGCCTCATCAGCCTGTTCGGTGCCAGGGCCTTTTCAGGCTGGGCAGCCGGGCAGGTGTTCGAGCGCTTCCTCGCCGGAAGCTTCCGGGACCAGATCGCTGCCAATATCGCCGCCGGGGGAGCCGTCAGTCTGGATGGCATTGCCCAGCGGTACGCAGGCTTTCTGCCCGAGGCGTTCCGGGCATCCATCGTGGATGCCTGTGAGCGCTCCATCTCTGCCGTCCTCAATGACAACGCCGTTGTGCTGGCGGATACCATCGTCCAGAAGGTGCTGGCTCCACTGCTGACACCGGTGATCTCGCTGGTGCTGTTCTTTGTGGCGTTTGCCCTGCTGCGGATGCTGGTCAGCCTGCTGGTCACGGTGCTGGGGCTGGTGAACAAGCTGCCCGTGATCGGTGCAGTGAACCACTGGCTGGGCTGGGGCGTGGGCGGCATTGCCAGCCTTGTGGACATCTATCTGGTGCTCTGCGTGGTCTGGGCGCTCATTGTGATCACCGGCGGCAACCTCACCATGCTCAACGACACGGTGATGAGCGGCAGCCTTTACTATAAAGTATTCAATGTATTCAACCCGTTTGTCTGAGCGGGGAGGGAAAAGGAGGAACAATGGTCTGCATTCGATGCCAGAAGCGGCCTGCCATTATTTTTGTCCAGCGGATGGAAAATGGCCAGATGAAAAACGAGGGGTACTGCCTGCACTGTGCCCGGGAGATGCACATCAAACCGGTCGATGATCTGATGAAGCAGTTTGGCATGTCTGATGAGGACATGGATGCCATGGAAGACCGGATGGAAAACATGATGCAGGAGATGGGGGACATGAGCAGCATGAACCCCTTCTCCATGATGATGGGCATGGGCCAGCCGGACCAGAACGAGGAGGACGGCGACCTTGTGCCCGGCTCCAGCGCCACCTTCCCGCTGGGGGTGAACGGCGGTGCCCAGAACGGCAAAAACGAAAAGAAGGCGGGCAAAAACGACAAAAAGCCGCCCCGCCGCAAGTTTCTGGATACCTACTGCGAGAACCTGACCCGCAAAGCCCGGGAGGGGAAGCTGGATGATATCATCGGCCGCGACCGGGAGATCTACCGCACCATCCAGATCCTGAGCCGCCGCCAGAAGAACAACCCCTGCCTCATTGGTGAGGCGGGCGTTGGCAAGACCGCCATTGCCGAGGGCATTGCCGAGCGCATTGCCAAGGGGCAGGTGCCGGCAGGGCTGCAGGATAAGGAGATCTTCCTGCTCGACCTGACCAGCCTTGTGGCAGGCACCCAGTTTCGCGGCCAGTTCGAGCAGCGGGTCAAGGGCCTGCTGAGCGAGGTCAAGGCGGCGGGCAACGTCATCCTGTTCATTGACGAGATCCACACCATTACCTCTGCCGGTGAGAGCGAGGGGGCCATGAATGCGGGCAACATCCTGAAGCCCGCCCTCTCCCGCGGCGAGATCCAGGTCATCGGTGCCACTACCTTCAACGAGTACCGCAAGTATATCGAGAAGGACCAGGCGCTGGAGCGCCGGTTCCAGCCCGTGCGGGTGGAGGAACCCAGCGTTGCTGATACGCTGGCCGTGATGGGCGGCATCAAGCATTACTACGAGGAGCACCACCATGTGCAGGTGCCCGCCGATGTGCTGAACGCCACCGTGACTCTGAGCGAGCGGTATATCACCGACCGCTACCTGCCCGATAAAGCCATCGACCTGCTGGACGAGGCCTGTGCCTGCTGTAATCTGGCCCACCCGGTCATCTCCGAGTACCTGACCATGCAGAAGGAACTGGAGGCCCTCAAGCAGGAAGAGGCCGACATGGAAAACGCCGATGTGAACGAGCCCATCGATTACGAGCGTGTGGCAGAGCGCAAGACCCGGATGGCACAGCTGGAGCGGGAACTGCCCGCCAAGCAGGCTGCAGCCGGGGAGATCCAGGTGACCATGGACGATGTGGCCAAGGTCATTGAGCTGTGGACGGGCATCCCGGCGGTGAAGATCCGGGAGACCGAGTATGCAAAGCTCGCCAGCCTTGAGACCGAGCTGAAAAAGAAGATCATCGGTCAGGACGATGCCGTGCATCTGGTGGCCCAGGCGGTCAAGCGCAGCCGCGCCGACCTCTCGGGCCGCCGCCGTCCGGCCAGCTTCATCTTTGTGGGCCCCACCGGCGTGGGCAAGACGGAGCTGGTGAAGCAGCTGGCAAACCAGCTCTTTGACGGCCCCGACCCGCTGATCCGGCTGGATATGAGCGAGTATATGGAGAAGTACGCCGTGTCCCGCATGATCGGTTCCCCTCCGGGCTACGTGGGCTACGAGGAGGCGGGTCAGCTGACCGAAAAGGTCCGCCGCCGCCCGTACAGCGTGGTGCTGTTCGATGAGATCGAAAAGGCCCACCCCGATGTGATGAATATCCTGCTGCAGATCCTGGACGAGGGCAAGATCAATGATGCCCAGGGCCGCACCGTGGATTTCTCCAACACCGTCATCTGCATGACCTCCAATGCGGGCAGCAGCGACCAGACTACCGCAAGTCTGGGCTTCAACCGCAGCGCGGAGGAGAGGAACGAGGAGAAGAGCCGCAAGGCGCTGAGCCAGTTCCTCCGCCCCGAGTTTTTGGGCCGCGTGGATGAGGTTATCACCTTCAAGCCGCTGAGCGAGGAGACCCTGCAGGGCATTGCCGCCCTGATGCTGGACGAGTACAAGCCCAGTATGGAGGCCAAGGGCATTGCCTACAGCTATACCCCGGCGGCACTGGCAGCGCTGGTGCACAAGAGCCAGGGCGGCAAGTTTGGTGCCCGCGACCTGCGCCGGACCATCCGCAAGGCTGTGGAAGACCCCGCCGCTGAAAAGATCATCGACGGCACCCTTGTTTCCGGCTCCACCCTGACCGTGGATGCTGAGAACGATGAGATCGTGCTGAAATAAGTAAAGATCCCGGAGGGCAGAAACGCCCTCCGGGATCTTTGTTCTTTGAAGGAGGAGAGAAGAATGAACTTGTATCACTACCGATCAGTGGAAAGCGCACGAAAGGAGATCGAGTGCCGTACATTCCGCTATGCGGACCGGAACGAATTGAATGATCCCTTGGAGGGCTATGCTCAGATTTACTGGAAAGGCGATTGTCCGGCGTGGGAGGGACTGTTCCGGAACTATATCTGCAGTGTATACTATGCTGTAGTTGGCATTCAATTGAATGCAAGCGAGGAACTTTTGGCAGAGAGGGCAGTTATTCCGGATATTCACTGCTTTGATGATGTTCCGCTGGGGCAGGTCTGGAAAGAATTATCGGATCGTTTTGTACAGACAGCATTGGTGCAGAAGCTGATAGTAGATCTAGGAAATACGGAGACCGAAATGAATGCCCACCGCTTGAGGCAAATTTTGCGGCTCTGCCATGAGGATGCAATCAAAATTTGTCTGGACGACATGCACAAACGGAAAACGTTGCCAAGGGAGCAGGGCGGGCCGGTGGTGTCAATCAGCGAAAAGGCCGACTGGGAAAAGATGGGAGGCTTTGGAAATCTTGAAAGTCCGCTGATAAAAATGATGAAGGCTGCTTTTGAGGTTTATGAAGAAACACTGGAAAGCAGTTTTCTGAAACTGGAACAGGAGATCGAGGCAAACGAACCAAATGCCCGGAAGCGGAGGCTCTGGCTGAAGGTGAGGCTGGGATTTCCGGCCCTTTATATTGCTGGTCTGCAGGAACTGCCCTACCCCAGAATGTTTATGATGTGCTTTTCCACCGACGGAACAAACTCGGCCATGTGGGGAAATTATGCGCAAAATCACTGCGGTGTCTGTCTAGTCTACCGTGCCAACGAAGAAAATGGAAAGCAGACTCTTCGTGTAAAAACAGCCGAAAGCTGGAGTTCAAGTAGCGGATATTCCTGCGGTTTTCGGGATGACCCGGTCTACCCAGTTCGTTATACGGACGAGCAGGTAAAGCGCAACTTTTTTGAATCATTGGGACGGCTGACTTTTTCGCAGATTGAATCCTGGATGGTTTCGTCCAAAGGTGAACGAAGCCGGATTCTAGAACTTTACGACAAGGATGCGTGGCGGGTGCAGTATTGGAAAGACCAGCAGGAGAAATATTTGACGAAGCTTCCTGCCTGGAGCCATGAACAGGAATATCGACTGCTTATGAGTGACAGTTTTCATCAGCACACGGAGGCAGAGCGCTATGTGGGATACGACCCAGCAATCCTGGAGGGCGTGATCTTTGGTATCAAGACATCGGAAGCTGATAAGATGCAGATTTTCCGAACCTTGCGAAAATCTATGGAGGAAGCAGGGCGGGACCCGAAGGAACTGGAGGTGTGGCAGGCGGAATATGATGACGAAACGCGGAAGATCAGCCTGAGGAAACGGCATTTTCCCATCTGGTAAAAGAAAACACATTTCCGGACAGAACAAAACCTCCCTGTGCAGAAGAATAGCGCTGCAGGGGAGGCTTTTGTCGTTAATTTCTTAGATAGAGAAGCCGATGACTACTTAACAGACACTGGTTCCTCCGGCTTGTTGGTGGTACGGGCGCTCGTGCGGCCCTCGGGGATGATCTCGCCTGCGGCGGTCAGGCTGATCTTGGCCAGGGTCGGGCCGACCAGCTCGTACACCAGCACCGAGAAGAGCACCACGTTGCGCACCATGTGGCCATCGGAAAGCTCCGCAGCTTCGGCGGCCATGCCCAGCGCCACACCGGCCTGCGGCAGCAGGGTGATGCCCAGATACTTCTGGATCTTCTCACTGCAGCGGGTGGCCTTGCAGCTGACATAGGAGCCGGAGATCTTGCCCAGAGAGCGGGAAGCGATATAGACGGCACCAATGAGCAGGGCCATGGGGTTTGCAAGGATGTTCAGGTCCAGCTCCGCGCCGGAGAGCACAAAGAACAGGATGTTCACCGGGCTTACCCAGCGGTCCAGGCGATCCATCAGCTCATCGGAAGTGGGGCAGATGTTGCAGAACACGGTGCCGGTCATCATGCAGACCAGCAGCAGCGAGAAGCTGCAATGGATGGGGCCGACCTTAAAGCTGACCATGGAAAGGCCCACCGTCAGCAGCACAAAGGCCACCGAAAGGCTCATGCGCTTGGAGCGGGAGTGGAAGTAGACCTCCAGCTGGTTGAGCAGCAGACCTGCCAGCGCGCCCAGACCCAGGCTGAGCACGATCTCCACCAGAGGCTCCAGAAGGATGCTGATGGGGTCGATGCGGCCCTGCTCCAGCGCGTTTGCGATGCCGAAAGAGGCTGAGAAGAGCACCAGACCCACGGCATCGTCAATGGCGACCACCATCAGCAGCAGGCGGGTCAAGGGGCCGCTGGCCTTGTACTGCTTGACCACCATCAGGGTGGCGGCAGGGGCTGTGGCAGAGGCGATGGCACCCAGTGTGATGGCGGATGCCATTGAGATGATATCCGGCCGGGCAAAGTGCAGGGCAACCAGAGCGATATCCACCAGCACGGTGGTGATAACGGCCTGCAGGATGCCCACAGTGACCGCCTGCCTGCCCATGCTCTCCAGCGCGCTGAGCCGGAACTCGTTGCCGATGACAAAGGCGATGAAGCCCAGTGCCACCTGTGTGATGATGCCGTAGCTCTCGACCTGTGCAAGGCTTCCGAAACCGAAGCCCCAGCCGCTCAGGCCCAGCCGACCCAGAAAGAAGGGACCCAGCAGAAGTCCTGCCACCAGATAAGAGGTGACGGCCGGCAGGCGGATCGCTTTCGCTGCACGGGATGCCAACAGGCCTGCAATGAGCGAAAGAGACATACAGATGAGCAATTGCTCCATAAAATGAGATCCTCCTCAGAAATTAAGATACGTTAAAAAGTATATCTTATCTGAGGAGGAAAAGCAACATTTGTTAATTGAATTTAAAAATCTTCTGTGCAATGCGGTAGCCGCCCAGCACGAGCTTGTCGCCCTTGGGAATCTTCAGGTTGGTCACGCCGCCAAAGCCGTAGCGGATGGAGCGGTAGACCCCGGCACTGGTGTGTGCCTTGAGGTAGGCCCACAGTTCGTTCTCCTTCTGCTTGGCAGCGGCGCTGCCGTCCAGCAGAAGGAAGATGTCGCTGATGGCCATCATCATGGAGAGGTAGTGCAGCATATAGCTGCGCAGCTTCTTCTGGCCCTTGAGGGCATCCAGGTCCTGGCAGTCGATCATGTGGCGGGTCACCCGCAGCTGCTGATCCACCCGCTTGACCATCACACTCTCGTTCACGCTCTGGTCGGCCCGGCCGATGAAGTAGCGGTACAGATCCAGATCCATATAGTACATGCTCTTGACAAAGGGCAGGGGCTGGTAGACAAAGATGTTGTCCACATAGAAGGTGTGCTTGGGCAGCACCATGCCGCAGTCCCGCAGCACCTGCGTGCGGTACATCACCGAGTGCATCAGCAGGTTCTGGTCGGGCCGGAAGTGGCCGACATGCGTCCAGCTGAACAGTCGGTTCTGGGGGAACACGTTGGTGTAGCGCACGGTGTGGCTGGTGTTGTCCTCCACGTGCTCGTAGACATAGTTGCAGATCATCAGGTCAGGCGCGGTGCCCCGGGCAGTCAGCGTGTTCAGCTTGGCCAGCACGGTCCTGAGGGCTGCTTCGTCCAGCCAGTCGTCGCTGTCTACCACCTTATAATACAGGCCGGTGGCGTTGCGGATGCCCTGATTCACGCCCTCGCCGTGGCCGCCGTTCTCCTGATGGATGGCCTTGACGATGGTGGGATATTTGGCAGCGTACTCGTCGCAGATGGCGGGGGTGTCATCCCTGGTGGAACCATCGTCCACCAGGATGATCTCGGCCTGCTCCCCGGCGGAGAGCAGGGTCTCGATGCAGTGGCGCATATATGCCGCCGAGTTGTAGCACGGGACGGCGAAGGTGATCAATTTCTGAGCCATACAAAATACTCCTTTGCTTTTTTCCGGCAGATGCACAAGGCAGGGGCCGGGATGGAGATATGTACCCATATTATAGCATTTTTGTGCAGGAAATGCTATCGAACGTGGGAAATGTCAGAGATGTTTTACAATTATCCGGGGAGTTGTGGTATACTGATTGGGTTATAAACCTCTCAGGCCGCTTTGCGTCCAGCTCCCCTGGCAGGGGAGCCAAGACTTGCCTCTCCTACTGGGAGAGGTGGCATTGCGAAGCAATGACGGAGCGGTTTTGTATGGATAGGAGGAACCATGGAAAGTCCGCATAGTATTCTGAAAAAAGTCTTTGGCTACGACAGCTTCCGCCCGGGGCAGGAGGAGATCGTCTCCCGCCTGCTGGCCGGGCAGGATGTGCTGGCCGTGATGCCCACAGGTGCGGGCAAGTCCATCTGCTATCAGGTGCCGGCCCTGCTGCTGCCGGGCATCACCATCGTGGTCTCGCCGCTGGTCAGCCTGATGAAGGATCAGGTGGGGGCGCTGGTACAGGCCGGTGTGGCGGCAGCTTTCCTGAACAACAGCCTGACGGACAACCAGAAGGCCCTGATGCTCCGCCGCGCCCGGGAGGGGTGGTATAAGATCATCTATGTGGCTCCGGAGCGGCTGGAGATGCCGGGCTTCCAGCGGTTTGCGCAGGAGCGGGAGATCAGCATGGTCACGGTGGACGAGGCCCACTGCATCAGCCAGTGGGGGCAGGATTTCCGCCCCAGCTACCTGCGCATCAAGGCGTTTGTGGACAGCCTGCCCAAGCGCCCGGTGGTGGGAGCCTTTACGGCCACCGCCACGGCCCATGTGCGGGAGGACATCCGCACCCATCTGGAACTCCACACCCCCTACGAGGTGACCACCAGCTTCGACCGGCCCAACCTCTATTTTGCCACCCGCAGGGCCCTGCCCAGCGAGAAGCCCAAAGTTCTGCTCGACCTTGTGCTCAGGGAGCGGGACAATGCGGGCATCATCTATTGCAGCACCACCCGGCAGGTGGACGAGACCACCCGCCTGCTGCAGAGCCGGGGAATCCGTGCGGCAGCCTACCACGCCAAACTGGATGCGGATACCCGGCGGCAGAATCAGGACGATTTCCTCTATGACCGGGTGCAGATCATGGTGGCGACCAATGCCTTCGGTATGGGCATCGATAAGCCAAACGTCCGGTTCGTCATCCATTATAATATGCCCAAGGATCTGGAGAGCTATTATCAGGAGGCGGGCCGCGCGGGCCGTGACGGGGAACCAGCCCGCTGCACCCTGCTCTATTCCGGCACCGATGTGCGCACCATCCGGTTCTTCATCGACAAGGAGATGGAGGCTGACAACGGCCTGCCTGCGGATGTCAAGGCCGAAGCGGCACGCAAGGCAGAGGAACGGCTCAAGTACATGACCTTCTACTCCACCACGCCGCGCTGCCTGCGGGGATATCTGCTGAGCTACTTCGGCGAGGCCGCGCCCCAGAAGTGCGAGAACTGTTCCAACTGTCTGCTGGCAGCACAGGCTGCCGAACAGGTGGAGGAGCAGGCGGCACAAGCCCGCCAGCGCGCCGAGGCCAGTGCAAAGCGGCTGGCCTCGGCCTCCCGCCGCCGTGCCGACGAAGATGCCCTCAGCGAAGCGGACGAGAAGCTGCTGGCGGCTCTCTATGCCCTGCGCAAGCGGCTGGCCACAAAGCAGAAGCTCCCTGCCTATATGGTGTTCAACGATTCCACCCTTCGCCAGATGGCGCTGAAAAAGCCCCTGAGCGTGGAGGAACTGCTCAATATCCCCGGTGTGGGTGAGAAAAAGGCCGCCCGCTATGGCCAGGAGTTCCTGGGTGTCATCGAGGATATGGTAAGTTCAAGGTAACATAAAACAGAAAGGAAAAACCGGAAATGCCGCTCTGGGCTGAAAAGCTCGGGCGGCATTTCTGGTTTCGTCACTCTTTGACGGCCTCACCCTCTCAGTCTCGCTATCGCTCGACAGCTCTCCCGAAGGGAGAGGTGGCATTGCGCAGCAATGACGGAGAGGGCCACCCCCCATCCCAGTCAAACTACACTAAAAAATAGACTATATTTGTAACATATTCCGAACATGACAAAAACACTTGATTTATATGTAGGGGGGGGGGGTATAATAGGATGTGCAAGAGCACCCCCGCAAAACAGAAGAATTGGCAAACCAGCCGGAAGGCTGCGACGCAAAGCTAAAGGGCCCAGACCGGGCAACCAGCTGCACTTCCCAAGAAGTACATCCACAGCGCCACACCAGCCTTTCGGGGCAGGTGCGGCGCTTTTTTACGTTTGCGGTGGGTGCAATACACATTTGGGGTAGACTCTAAAGGAGGAATCACAATGAAACTCAAACGACTTGTCAGCGCCATTCTGGCCGTTGGCATGGCTTTGACAATGCTGCCCACGGCGGCGTTTGCGGCAGATACGTCCGAGTATGTCACAGATTTGAATTTTGAAGCCAATGGTCAACCCGTTTTGGATGGCAAAACCACAACGGTGCCAAATACTTCTTCTCTTGAAAATCCGACCTATAAGGCAACAAATTCAACTTGGAGATGGAGTTACAGTGGCGGAAGCTATAAACTTGATTTTGTGAACAACACTATATTTGATCCAATCAATGGTTCACCCGAGACTGTGCCTTGTGCGGTTCGCAATAGCGGCACCATCGAGGGTGGCAATTTTGAACAGACCGTGTTCAACCTTTCAACTGGCGAAATAAAAGGTGGACACTTCACTAAAGTTGAGGGACGTACTACATATAACGGTAACGGCCAACCCACTGGCAGCGGAATTGTTACCGGCGGATATATTCACACTTATTTTTCCAATGAAGGTCAGTGGGGCGGTGCTGGTGCAAAGCTTAATGGCGGCATTGTCTATGGTAAAGTAGATATGCGGGAGGGCATCCTGCAAAGCGGCATCGTATGCAATATTCCTGATTCCTCGAAGGTTCAAGTCAGCGACTATCAGACCTTTACCGCAGAGGGCGGCAAAATCATCCCTGTTGTTGCAGGTGATACTGTACCAACAGATGTTCAGTTCAACGGCAAGGTTTATATCGTCGGTAATGAGAATATTATGACCCGGAAGTTCACTGTCGAACCTGCATCTCCCACATTCGTCAAATGGGATTTGAGCGAAGCTGGCAACGCAACCATTAACGAAGATCCTACTACACACGTTCTGACCGTTACCCTGCCGGAAAACAGCACCAGTGCCGGTGATGTGACCATTAAGGCAGTCGTGGAACCCGTTGACCTTGAAGTTGGTATTGTAGATGGTGAGAAGGTTCCCGTTTATGCGGGCAAATTCTACGAGGGCAGCGATCTGGACGGCTGGTTCTTTGACCGCAAAAACGAAACCCTGACTGTTTATAAAAACGGTTCTGTTGACCTTGGCAATGCAGAGGTTGACTGGGCAGTAGATAACTTCGGCAAAATCGAAGGCGGCATCTTTGATTATAAGGATGACCTGAAAGATGTACTGACCAACGAAGAAGGCGGCGTTATTGATGGCGGCACCTTCAACGTAAAAGTCCGCAACTACGGCACGATTGAAAACGGTACTTTTAACAATACTGTTTACAACAATAACATTACGAACGGCGGTGTCTTCGTGGGCCGCTTTGCCAACACTCCCACTCAGGTAACGCTGCCTGATACCAGCATTGCCATTACCGCACGAGGCACTACGAACGGTGGTATTTTCAGCCGTGGCGCAAACTTTGATACACAGGATGTAAAGGTCAGCTGGGTCACTCTGAACAACTGCACCGCCAACGGCATCTCCGGCTTGGTGGGCGTTGTGGGCAACCAGACCCTGAACGTGGAAGCAGATGCAACCTCCTGGACCGGCTGGGAAGTCACTGCCGACCCGAGCTATGAAGAAGCAATCACCAAGCAGGTGGGCAATACCACTGCATTTGACCTGACCTTGAACGGCGACGACGAGTGGAGCGTTACCCTGACCGCACAGGTCAAGGAAGGCTACTACCGGATGAGCCTGACCGATGGCACCGCCACCAATGCCGACGGCACAGAGATCACCTCTGCCAAGGCAGGCGATACCGTCAAGCTGACCGCTGCCGATGCCCCGGAGGGCATGGTGTTCGACCGCTGGGAGATTTCCCCTGCGGATGTGGCTCTGACGCTGGAAGAGGGCGGTTTTGATTCCCATGCCGCCACTGCAAGCTTCAAGATGCCTGCACAGACTTTGAGCATCCGTGCGATGTACCGGATGGCCGACCAGCCCGAGGAACCCAATGTTCTGGGCACCGTTGCCATGGTGGCAACCGCCGGTGTGGGTGCTGCTGTGGTTGGTTATACCGGCTACATGATCGGCACCGAGCTGTATCTGAACACTGTCCTGCCCGATGGCGTGGCTATCCCGCAGAACACTGCCGAACTGGCAAAGCTGGTCTGGACTGAAGCCGGAAAGCCTGCCCCTGCCGCTGTGATGGCTCCCGATGCCACCGATGAACAGAAGGCTCTGACTTGGGCCATCGAGAACCAGCTCATCTCCGCCGACAAGGCCGCAGACGCTTCTGTGAGCCGCTGGGAAGTTATCCAGACTTGGAATAAGGCGCAGGAGATGAAGGGGTAAGATATCCTTCGTACAACCTCTCAGTCGCCTGCGGCGACAGCGTACGGGTTGCGGCTCCCAGCGTCCGCATCGTGCAAAGTTTTGCACTCGCGTCCTGCTGGCCGCTGCCCCAACAACTCCTCCCTGCTTCCGCCACTGGCGGCGGTCGTCGTCGTTGCCTTACTAGGGGAGGTGGCATTGCGCAAGCAATGACGGAGAGGGTGAGGATGCTGACCAATCAAGCCATTCTCTGATTATATTCCCAAAACCGGAAATGCCGCCCTGAGCCGTAAAAAGCTCAGGGCGGCATTTCTGGTTATTTGCGGTTTTCTTTACATGGTGTGTGTCGCAAAGACTTTTTCATCCTCCCACCAGACGGGGGACTTTGCGGCAAGGCTCTTGGGCACATCCAGAAGCCGCTGGTTGGAGCTGCCCCGGAAGCGCAGGGAGATATCGTGCTGGGCTTCCACAAAGCGGCCGTCCACCAGAACATCCAGCAGACCCAGCAGCTCATCGGTGACCTCACAGCGGGCCGGGCAGGGAACACTGCCGGTCAGCTGTTCCCAGGTGTAACCAGAATAGCACCAGACGCTCTTATTCGGGTACAGCGCCCTGAAGTTGCGGACGAAGGGCAGCAGCTCCCGTTGATTCTCCGGCTCAAAAGGCTCACCGCCCAGCAGGGAGATGCCTGCAATATAGTCGGGCTGGCAGGATGCAAAGATCTCGTTGCGCACGGCCTTGTCAAAGGGCTGACCGTACCCGAAATCCCATGCCACCTCGTTGAAGCAACCCGGGCAGTGGTGCCTGCAGCCCGAAACAAAGATGCTGGTGCGCACCCCCGGCCCATTGGCAATGTCGTAATACTTGATTGTTGCGTAATTCATCACAGATGCAGCACCCGATCCTTGATCTCCTGTGTCCGGCCCTGGTTCCAGAACTGGGTGCCGATATAACCGCAGGTGCGGCGGGCAACGTTCAGCTTGTTCTGGTCACGGTTGCCGCACTTGGGGCACTCCCACACCAGCTTGCCGTCATCCTCAACGATCTTGATCTCTCCGTCGTAGCCGCAGCACTGGCAGTAATCGGACTTGGTGTTCAGCTCGGCGTACATGATGTTATCATAGATGAACTGCAGCACGCTTATCACGGCCTCCAGATTGTCCTGCATGTTGGGCACTTCCACATAGCTGATGGCACCGCCCGGGGACAACTTCTGGAACTCGCTCTCAAACTTGAGCTTGGTGAAGGCATCAATGGGCTCCGAAACATGGACGTGGTAGCTGTTGGTGATATAGTTCTTATCGGTGATACCGGGCACGATGCCGAACCGCTTCTGCAGGCACTTGGCAAACTTGTAGGTGGTGGATTCCAGCGGGGTGCCGTAGAGAGAGTAATCCATGTTCTCGGCCTTCTTCCACTCGGTGCACTTGTCGTTCATGTGCTGCATCACGCTCAGGGCAAAAGGCTTGGCACCGGCATCGGTGTGGCTCTTGCCGGTCATATACTTCACGCACTCATACAGACCAGCGTAGCCCAGGCTGATGGTGGAGTAGCCGCCAAAGAGCAGCTTGTCGATCTTCTCGCCCTTCTTCAGGCGGGCCAGTGCGCCGTACTGCCACAGAATGGGGGCGGCATCGCTGGGGGTGCCCATCAGGCGCTGATGGCGGGCCTGCAGTGCCTTGTGGCAGAGAGCCAGGCGCTCGTCAAAGATCTTCCAGAACTTCTCGAAGTTGCCGCCGGAGGAAAGGGCTACATCCACCAGATTGATGGTGACAACACCCTGATTGAAGCGGCCGTAGTATTTGGGCTTGCCGGTCTCGGGGTCCACATAGGGGGTCAGGAAGCTGCGGCAGCCCATGCAGGTGTAGCAGTGGCCCTCGCCGTTTTTGTCCACCTTGAGCTCGAGCATCTTCTTCTCAGAGATGTAGTCGGGCACCATCCGCTTGGCAGTGCACTTGGCAGCCAATTCGGTCAGGTAATAATAAGGAGTGCCGGGGCGGATGTTGTCCTCTTCCAGCACATAGATCAGCTTGGGGAAGGCAGGGGTGATCCAGACACCGGCCTCGTTCTTCACGCCCTGATAGCGCTGACGGATGGTCTCCTCGATGATGATGGCGAGGTCGGCCTTTTCCTGCGGGTTGCGGGCTTCTCCCAGATACATGAACACGGTGATGAAGGGGGCCTGACCGTTGGTGGTCATCAGGGTCACGACCTGATACTGGATGGTCTGGACACCGCGGTTGATCTCGTTGCGCAGGCGGCGCTCCACGATCTCCTTTTTGCGCTCCGGGGTAACGTCCAGCCCTTCCATCTCCGCTTCGACTTCAGCGGCGATCTTCTTGCGGGAGACATCCACAAAGGGAGCCAGATGGGTCAGGCTGATGCTCTGGCCGCCGTACTGGTTGGATGCTACCTGCGCAATGATCTGGGTGGCAATGTTGCAGGCGGTGGAAAAGCTGTGGGGCTTTTCAATATAGGTGCCGGAGATCACGGTGCCGTTCTGCAGCATATCTTCCAGGTTGACCAGATCGCAGTTGTGCATATGCTGTGCAAAGTAGTCGGAATCGTGGAAGTGGATCAGGCCCTCATTGTGTGCCTTGACGATCTCCGGGTCCAGCAGCAGGCGGGCGGTCAGGTCTTTGGAAATCTCACCGGCCATATAGTCACGCTGGACGCTGTTCACGGTGGGGTTCTTGTTGGCGTTCTCCTGCTTGACTTCCTCGTTCTGGCACTCGATCAGGCTGAGGATGCGCTCGTCGGTGGTGTTGGTCTGGCGCTTCAGGCTCTGCACATAACGGTAGGTGATATAATGGCGGGCTACATCGTGGGCCTGAATGTCCATCAGCTTGTTCTCCACCATGTCCTGGATCTCTTCCACGCTCACGGCACGGTTCAGTGCCTGGCACTGCTCCGTGACATCGTTGGCGATGGACAGGATCTGCTCCTGGGTCAGGCTGCTCTTGCGGCTGACCGAATCGCTGGCCTTGGTGACCGCAGTGATGATCTTGGTGATATCAAATGGAACTTCCGAACCGTTGCGCTTGATGATCTTCATAGTGTTCCTCCGTCGTTCTATCTGTGTACAGTTCAAACGGGTGCCTCTTGCGAAAGAGACACCCGCAAAGCAGTCTTGGGATGCGTTCAATTGATGTGATTCTATGATATCACTATTTAGTGATATGTCAATGGAGAAACCACTACATTTTGTGTTTTGGCGGTTTCGCCAAAATTGAGCCGAGAATCTTGGAGCAAAATTTGGGGCCAAAGCTCTTGACAAACTGTGCAAGGAAAGTGTTTGCATTCCGGGGCGTAATATCCACGGCGGTGTATACTTCTCTGGAAGTTTGGATAGAACAATACCTTATTATATAGAGAAAAATGACCTCTGAGGTCCCTGCGGCCTCCGCGTCAAGGAACGTGTAAATTGCAGTTGAAAAACTAGTCAAAAAGTCAAAGACGCAAAAAGAAACGAAAAAAGTGAAAAAAGGGGTTGCCAAACGTGTCGGGATATGGTATTATACTTGAGCGCCAAGGGCCGCCGAAAAGAATGACTTCTGAAGGCGGCAGAAGCAAAGCGAAAGAACCAATATGGATACGTTGAAAAACGAGCCACAAGTTCGAAAAGATCGAAAAGCTTCTGAAAAAAGTGCTTGACAAAAAATCACATCTGTGGTAAAATAATCAAGTCGTCAGCCGCTAAGGTTGAGGCGCACAGGACCTTGAAAATTGAACAATATCGAAAAACTTGTAACGGAACCTATTTTCGTGTTGGAAAAACACGTTAAACAATTCCAAACAAAGTAATTCACACAGGACGCAAGCGATTGCGTGCTGAGCGAAACAAGATTTAACACTTTTTAAGTGATAAATATCATTTATAAAGAGTTTGATCCTGGCTCAGGACGAACGCTGGCGGCGCGCCTAACACATGCAAGTCGAACGAGCGAGAGAGAGCTTGCTTTCTCAAGCGAGTGGCGAACGGGTGAGTAACGCGTGAGGAACCTGCCTCAAAGAGGGGGACAACAGTTGGAAACGACTGCTAATACCGCATAAGCCCACAGGTCGGCATCGACCAGAGGGAAAAGGAGCAATCCGCTTTGAGATGGCCTCGCGTCCGATTAGCTAGTTGGTGAGGTAATGGCCCACCAAGGCGACGATCGGTAGCCGGACTGAGAGGTTGAACGGCCACATTGGGACTGAGACACGGCCCAGACTCCTACGGGAGGCAGCAGTGGGGAATATTGCACAATGGGGGAAACCCTGATGCAGCGACGCCGCGTGGAGGAAGAAGGTCTTCGGATTGTAAACTCCTGTTGTTGAGGAAGATAATGACGGTACTCAACAAGGAAGTGACGGCTAACTACGTGCCAGCAGCCGCGGTAAAACGTAGGTCACAAGCGTTGTCCGGAATTACTGGGTGTAAAGGGAGCGCAGGCGGGAAGACAAGTTGGAAGTGAAATCTATGGGCTCAACCCATGAACTGCTTTCAAAACTGTTTTTCTTGAGTAGTGCAGAGGTAGGCGGAATTCCCGGTGTAGCGGTGGAATGCGTAGATATCGGGAGGAACACCAGTGGCGAAGGCGGCCTACTGGGCACCAACTGACGCTGAGGCTCGAAAGTGTGGGTAGCAAACAGGATTAGATACCCTGGTAGTCCACACCGTAAACGATGATTACTAGGTGTTGGAGGATTGACCCCTTCAGTGCCGCAGTTAACACAATAAGTAATCCACCTGGGGAGTACGACCGCAAGGTTGAAACTCAAAGGAATTGACGGGGGCC
>ERZ791741.1017-NODE-1017-length-24692-cov-5.389942_pt1 | contig 24692 bp, 19 predicted proteins | sample MGYA00510040_ERZ791741 | MGnify/ENA primary metagenome ERZ791741 (study PRJEB30046, sample SAMN00791960) | human gut metagenome | study: EMG produced TPA metagenomics assembly of the A metagenome-wide association study of gut microbiota in type 2... | reverse complement strand
GCGGTAAGCGCCACTTGCTGCTGACCGGCGGGCGCGGCAGCGGCAAAACAACGCTGCTGCGCGCACTTATGCCATCCCTCTGCCCCGATGCCCCGATGCTTCTCACCGCTGCCGTCCCGGGCAGATGGGTCGAGATGCGCGATACAGCCGCCGGGGCAGCGGCGGTCATCGGCCGGTTTGATGCCGCCCTGCCCCCCGGTGAAAACCGGATGCGCCCCGTGCCGGCCGGCTTTGCCGCCGTGGGGCTGCCCGCCCTGCAGCGGATGGCGGCGGCCGGCGGCTGGGCCGTGCTGGACGAGCTTGGCTATCTGGAGAGCGGCTGCGCGGATTTTCAACAAAGCGTGCTGGATATGTTGAAAGTCTGCCGCGTTCTCGCGGTCGTCCGCAAGCAGGACACCCCGTTCCTGCGCGCGCTCTGCGCCGACCCGGACGCCTTTGTGTACGATCTGGACTGCCCTGTGCCGCCGCTGGGCTGCATCGTCATGGCCTCGGGGCTGGGGCGGCGGTTCGGCGGCAACAAGCTGATGGCCGAGCTGAACGGCCGGCCGCTGGCCGTCCATGCGCTGGCGCTGGCCGCCGCGCCGGTGTTTGCCGGGCGCATTGCAGTGACCCGCTCGGCCGAGGTCGAGGCCCTCTGCCGTGCAGGGGGCTTCCCCGTGCTGCGCCATGCCGAGCCACGCCGCAGCGATACGGTGCACCTTGGCCTGACCGCGCTGCTGGCGCAGCAGCCCGACCTGCAGGGGTGTGTGTTTCTGCCGGGGGACCAGCCCTGCCTGACCCGCCAGACGTTGGAGGCGCTGGCAATCGGTGCCGCGCCGGACACGATCCGGCGGCCGGCCGCACCCGACGGCACACCGGGCAGCCCTGTGCTGTTCGGTCGGGATTATTTTGCTGCCCTCCTTCACCTGCCGGAAGGCAGCGGCGGCAGCGCCGTGCTGCGCGCCCACCCGCAGGCGATCCGCCTGCTGCCCACCCCCGCCGCCGAGCTGCGGGACATCGACACCCGCAGCGACCTTGAGGCGCTGCGCGGGGGCAAGGGGTAATGCCGTATTTTTGATTTATAGCTATTGAACACGCTCGCAATGATAAAGGTCTTACAAGAGAGGACCTTGCAGAGCGCATACGAAAAAGCGAACGCTATGTTGTTGCTATCGAACGAGGTGAACGAACCCCCAGCTTAAAAACCTGCTACCAAATTGTTCGATGCCTTGGTATTTCTGCGGATAAACTTTTTTATCCGGAAGCAACGCTCGATGAAAACTCTGCGACTCGTGAAATTACCCGCATGGCTGCCACCTGTACATCGAAGCAGCTTTGGTTCTATTGAGAAATGCAGATACCTACATCGCAGGGTTCTCGCAAGTGAAAAGCCCTACGAAGGACTACTATGACCGTATGCTGAAAGACGCCGACGTCGGACACTTTACCTTCCACGCTTTGCGCCACACCTTCGCCACCCGCGCACTGGAGCGCGGTATGGACTACAAAACACTGTCGGCAATTCTGGGGCACTATTCTGTAGCCTTTACTATGGATACCTATGTCCACAGCATGGATGAACACAAGCGCAACGAAATGGACAAGATGAACGATATGTTCGGTGTACAGTATAATATCTCGGTAGAGAACCAGCCTTACCCGGTGATGTGTACAATCGCAGCAGACGGCTGCACTACCCATGTTCCCGACTTCCCAAAAATCACTACCCAAGCAACCACGCTGGATGCTGCCTTGTTAGAGGTCAAGCAGCAGATTCAAAAGGCCCTGCACCGGTACAAGTACCCGCCGATTCCCACCAGACAGGAACAGATTGTCGTACCGGACAACAGTGTGTTGGTACTGGTGAAAGCAGGGTAGGGTAGCCACACCGCACCTATATTTACCTGCCAGCTGCGCAAGATTTATCCACAAAAAGCGCCCCGGCTGTTGAAAATTTCAGCGGCCGGGGCGCGGTTGTTTTTTTTCGTTTTGGGGTCAAAGTGACCGAAAAGTGACCACTTTTTCCCCAGACAAAGAAAAAGTGCGTTGAAACTTATCATTTCAACGCACTTTTGTTGTCTGAGTGTTACAAAAAAGATACCTTTATTCATAGTGGGAACAAAATGAACTCTTTTGAATCACTAACCGGAAATCATACCCCTTCTTCCGCCATCAGGATTCCAAACTGCAATTGCAGTATTTTTAGTATATCATCATTCGTCATTTGCTCTAATGAACACCCTCTTATCGCAATAGGCATAATCGCTCCTAATGCCAGTTTGGGATAACGTATGCAATTTTTCTCTACTTGTCCAATCGCAGTATTTCTATCGAACGGAAATTTTAATACTTCTTTTTCCGTATCAATAATATCTTTTTGCCGCGGCGTAAGTACGTTTTCCTGTTTAAGTATCTCTGTGCCTGTGCTAATAAAATCCATGCTTTTCTCCTTTGTTCTGTATGTAGTCGTTCCCTTAAAATTAGCACATATTCACAGTATAAAACGTCGAAATATCGCCTATAAATTATACTTTTCTCGCCTCCTTTGCTATACTAGAATCCTCACACTATTTTAGCAAAGGAGTTCACCAATGGGCAAAAAGCATTACTCGCAATCTATCAAAGATGAAGCCGTTCTTTTCTACGAGCTCGGTCACTCATTCGCGGAAACACAAGCCAAGTATGGCATGGCTGAAAGCACATTCTTTACATGGAAGCAGAAATTTGATAAGGCTCATCCCGTACATGCGGCTATTACCACCAACCGAACAACCTGCCACAAATCTAAGCGCCACCTTGAAAAACTTGCGCTGGAATTAGAGGTCCTTCGGCAGTGTCCGTGCGGCAGTAAAGCCTCCATCGACGAAAAAGTAGCTGCTGTTAATGCATTGTGCGGGCGCTATTCCATCCACGTTTTATGCGACGCACTAAGCCTACCGCGCGGAACTTACTACAACCGTAAGCGGCGCGAGGGGCAACGGACTTCTTATGAGATAAATGATGAAAAGCTGAAGCCTCTGATTCGTCAAATCTTCCACGACAGTAAGAACCGTTTTGGCAGAAAGCCAATTCATCACAAACTTGCAGAACTAGGCTACAAAGTCAGTGAAAAGCGCATCGTTCGTCTTATGAAGGAGATGGGATTATCCGTTGCAAAACCGCGCTACAAGGCCGAGCATCAAAAAAGTCTGCCGCGTGCTTATTTCAGAAATTTGTTAGCACGCCAATTTGACCAGCCTCAGCCCAATCTAATTTGGGTCAGCGACATCACCTATATCAAAGTGCTCGACCAATATTACTATATCTGCGTGGTGCTGGACCTGTTCTCACGGCGTATACTTTCGTACAGCATATCGGATTCCATCAACACAGCTCTTACGCTTGCTGCTTTTGATGACGCTTTCCAGTCTCGGAATCCCCCGCAAGATCTGAAGTTCCACAGTGACCAAGGCGCACAGTATACATCCTACATTTTCCGCGCACATTTAAAAGAGTTTCATATAAAGCAATCCTTTTCCACACCCGGCACACCTTACGACAATTCCGTCTGCGAGTCGTTTTTCCACACGCTGAAAAAGGAGGCGCTTTATCACTACCTGTATGGCACACCGCAGGAACTGCAAGCCGTTCTGGACGAATATATCAATTTCTACAACAGCCAACGCCCGCATAGAAAACTAAACATGAAAACGCCGAACCAATATGAATCGGCGTTCTATTCTGGCTGCTTGTAAAAAGAAAAGTTCCCACCTTCAAACCGGAGTTACCGGGTTCAAAAGTGGGAACCTATTCATTGGTTGCGGGGACAGGACTTGAACCTGCGACCTCCGGGTTATGAGCCCGACGAGCTACCATCTGCTCTACCCCGCGATATATGCTCCGTGTTTCGGAGTGCTATAGTATAATAGCACAACCGTGGACATATGTCAACAGGTTTGCAGAATTTTTTTCAAAAATCCGGGCCACGGGGCCGCGGCGTGTTCCAAAAGCTGGGAAAGCTGGAGAAACCACCGCCGCGTCCGTTTACGACAGTTCAAACATGCCGTGGTACAGCTGGTAATACTCGCCTTTTTGGGCCAGCAGTTCATCGTGGGTGCCGCGTTCTACGATGCGGCCGTGTTCCAGCACGATAATTGCATCGGCGTTGCGCACGGTGGAAAGCCGGTGTGCGATGACAAACACCGTGCGGCCCTCCATCAGGCCGTCCATGCCTTTTTCAATCAGCGCCTCGGTGCGGGTATCGATGCTGGATGTGGCTTCATCCAAAATCAGCACCGGCGGGTCGGCTACGGCGGCGCGGGCAATGGCCAGCAGCTGGCGCTGGCCCTGGCTCAGGTTGGCACCGTCGGAGGTGACCATCGTGTCGTATCCCTGGGGCAGGCGGCGGATGAAGGAGTCGGCGTTGGCAATCCTTGCGGCCTTCTCGATTTCCTTCTGCGTGGCATCCAGCTTGCCAAAGCGGATGTTGTCCGCCACGGTGCCGGTAAACAGGTGGGTGTCCTGCAGCACGATGCCCAGAGACGAGCGCAGCGCGTTTTTGCGGATGAGTCGCACATCGATTCCGTCGTAGGTGATGGACCCGGCGGTGACATCGTAAAAGCGGTTGATCAGGTTAGTGATCGTCGTCTTGCCCGCGCCGGTGGAGCCGACAAAGGCAATCTTTTGCCCCGGCTTGGCGTACAGCGAAAGGCCCTGCAAAATCAGCCGCTCCGGCGTGTAGCCAAAGCTTACGTTATGGAACCGCACATCGCCGCGCAATGGCTCCAGCGCTACGTCCGGGTGGGCGGAATCACGCCAGGCCCAGCGGCCGGTGACCTCGGGGCAGGCGGTCAGGGTGCCGTTGGCGTTCTTCCGCACGTTCACCAACTCTACCGTGCCCTCGTCCACTTCGGGCGACTGCTCCATGGCGGAAAAAATACGCTCGGCACCGGCCAGCGCCGCCAGCAGGAAGTTGCCCTGCTGGGTAAACTGGTTGATGGGCAGGGTGGTCTGGCGCACAAACACCAGATAGCTGGCCAGGCTGCCCAAGTCGGTCCAGCCCTTCATGACCATCAGGCCACCCAGCACCGCAATGACCGCGTAGTTGATGTAGCCGATGCTGACGACGGCGGGCACCATCGTGGCAGCATAGCTTTGCGCGCCGGTGCCGGCCAGGCGCAGCTTTTCGTTGCGGGCGGCAAACTCGGCCAGGTCGGCTTTTTGGTGGTTGAACACCTTCACGACCTTCTGCCCGGCGATCATTTCCTCAATGTAAGCGTCCAGCTCGCCCAGGCTGCTTTGCTGCTTGGCATAGTAGGCACGGCTGTGCTGGGTGGAAAAGTTGATGTACCAGAACATGCCCACATAACCCACCGCCACCAGCAGAGAGAGCCGCCAGTTGAGGATAAACAGCATCAGCAGGGTGCCCACGACCTGGATAAAGGTCTGGATAACGACAGCAAAGCTGTTGTTCAGTGCATCGGAGATGGTGTCCACATCGTTGGTGAAAAGGCTCATCAAATCGCCGTTGCGGTGGGTATCAAAGTACTGCAGCGGCTGGGTCTGCAGGTGGGCAAACAGATCCTGGCGGATCTCCTGCAGTACTTTTTGCGCGGCGCGCACCATCAGCTGGGTATAGCCCAGGGTGGACAGCGCACCAATGATATAAATACAGGCGGTAAGGCCCACGGCCCCGGCCAGGTAGGCTTTGCTGCCGTTTTCCAGCAGGCCGTTGACTACCGGGCGGATCATGTAGGTGCCAAACAGTGCGGCCAGGGCGCTGATGGCCGCCAGCAGCGCCACCAGGCCGATCATGATGCGGTGGCGGCCCAGATAGGCGCTGAACTGTCCCAGCGTGCGGCGCAGGTTCTGCGGGCGCTTGCCGCCGGTGACTTTCTTTTTACTCGCCATCGGGGTCGCCTCCCTTCATCTGGGAATAGTAGATTTCCTGATAGATCGTGTCTTTTTCCAGAAGCTCGGCGTGGGTGCCCACGGCGTGCAGGCGGCCATCCTCCAAGATTACGATGAGGTCGGCGCTCTGCACTGAGGAAATGCGCTGGGCGATAATCAGCTTGGTCACGTCGGTCAGTTCGGCCAGGGCGCGGCGGATGCCGGACTCGGTGGCAGTATCCACGGCGCTGGTGGAGTCGTCGAAAATCAGCACCTTCGGGTGCTTCAGCAGGGTACGGGCAATGCAAAGGCGCTGCTTCTGCCCACCGGAGACGTTGACGCCGCCCTGCCCTAAGTCGGTATCCAGGCCGTCGGGCATGCGGTCCAAAAATTCATCGGCGTGAGCGGCGCGGCAGGCGGCCCACAGCTGTTCCTCGGCGGCGTCGGGGTTGCCCCACTTCAGGTTGTCCCGGATGGTGCCGGAGAACAGCAGGTTCTTTTGCAGCACAATGCCTACGGCGTCCCGCAAGGCGGTCAGGTCGTAGTCCCGCACGTCGCAGCCGCCGACCTTCACGGTGCCCTCGGTGGCGTCATACAGGCGGGGAATCAGCTGGACCAGCGTAGTTTTGGCCGAGCCGGTGCCGCCGATGATGCCCACGGTCGCCCCGGCGGGGATGTGCAGCGTAATGTCGGACAGGGCACTTTTTTGTGCCGCAGCGTTATACTTGAAGCTGACGCCCTCGAAGTCGATCTGACCGTTCGGCACAGTCTCCAACGGATCGGCGGCATTGGCCAGGTCGGGCTGCTCGGTCAGCACCTCGCGGATGCGGCGGGCGCTGGCCAGCGAGCGGGTCATCTGCAAAAACGCGCCGGAGAACATCATGACCGAGTTGAGCACCTGCAAAACGTAGCTCAAAAAGGCGGTCAGCTGGCCGACGCTCATGTCGCCCTGCAGGATGAACCCGCCGCCGAACCACATGATGCAGACGATGGCTGTGTACATGATGGTCTGGAACGCGGGCAGGTTGAGCACGGCGTAACGGAAGGTCTCGGTGCTGGCGTCGCTCAGCTCAGTGTTGACGGCGTTGAACTGCTCGTTTTCATAATCGCCGCGCACGAACGCTTTAATGGCGCGGATGGCGGTGAGGGATTCCTGGATGCGGCTGTTCAGGTGGTCGACAGCGCTTTGCTGGCGGCCGTACAGCGGGCCGACCTTGCACACGATGAGCGTCAGCAAAATGGTCAGAATAGGCGTTGTGATGAGGAAAACAATCGTCAGCTTGGGGCTGAGCAGAAATGCCATGCCCAGACCCATGGCCAGCATGACCGGGCTGCGCACAAAGGGGCGCAGGCCTGCGTTGATGGCGTTGAGCAGCACGGTGGCGTCGGTGGTCATGCGGGTGACGAGGGACGCAGAGGAAAAATGGTCCAGGTTGGCAAAGTCGAATTTCTGCACGGCGGCGTACTCGGCCAGGCGCAGCTCGGCCGCAAAGCCGTTGGCGAACCGGGCGGCATAGCGGGCATACAGCAGGCCGGTGATCAGTGCCAGCACCGCGCAGAGTGCCATCAACCCGCCCTGCCGCAGGATGATCGCCATGTTATGGCTGGGCACACCCTCGTCCACCAGGGTGGACATCAGCACGGGGATGACCATCTCAAAGATACATTCAATAAAGATCAGCCCGGCAGCCGCCCAAAGGTCCCGGCGGTAGGGCTTGCCATAGCGGAAAATTAAGCGCAAGTCATTCATAGATACTCCTATTAAAGGCCCCCTCTGGGAGGGAACTGCCGCCGGAGGCGACTGAGGGAGAGCGCCTTGGGAAAGTCTCTACCCCACCCGCTTCGCGGGAGCACTCTCGCAGAGGAGGCCTTTACTTAAACTTTCTTTTTGTCCGGCAGCTGGCTGGCTACGATGGCGGCAAACATCAGGCCGCAGCCGCACAGCTCGGTGGTGGAAAGCGTCTCGCCCAAAATCAGCCAACCGGCCAAGGCGCTGAACACACTCTCCAAGCACATAGCCAAACTGGCAATGGTGGGGTCCAGCGCTTTCTGGCCCACAATTTGCAGTGTGTAGGCCACGCCGCTGGACATGATGCCGCAGTAGGCGATGGCCACCGCCGCCAGGCGGAACTGCTCGATGGTGGGCTGTTCAAAAATCAGCATAAACACGGTGGAAATGACCGCCACCGTCAAAAACTGCACAAAGCTCAGCTGGATGCCGTCCAGCTTGGGGCTGAAGTGGTCCACCAGCAAAATCTGGGTAGCAAACAAAAAGGCACAGCCCAGCAGCTGCCATTCGCCGCCGGTCAGGGCCAGGCTGTCGTGCCCGGCCAGGCACAGCAGATACAGGCCCACCACGCTGGCGGCCACGCAGCACCACAGCTTTACACCGGGGCGGCGGCCAAAAAGCACGCCGAATACCGGCACCAGCACTACATACAAAGCGGTCATGAACCCGGCCTTGGCCGTGCTGGTGGTGCCAATGCCCATCTGCTGCGCAGCCGATGCCGCAAACAGCGCGATGCCGCAGCAGGTGCCGCCCTTTACCAGCACCTTGCGGTTCTGCCAAAAGCCCGGCTCGGCGGCGGAGTTGGTCTTGCCGGCCTTGCGCAGCACGGCCATCAGCCCCAGCAGAAACACACAGGCCAGCCAGCTGCGGCCCGCCAGAAAGCTGTAAGGGCCCATGTGGTCAGCGCCCACGCTTTGCGCCACAAAAGCGGTGCCCCAGATGAAGGAAGCCCCCATCAGCAGCAGGGTATTGCGTAATTGTACGTTTGGCATAAACTTCCCCTTTTGCGTTACTTTTTCCTCTAAAAATTCCTCTACAACAAAACCGCCCACACCGTCTTGGCGCGGCGCGGGCGGTGCTGTTTTGTGGTTACTGGACGGTGTTCTCGTTCTCGATGGTGGTCAGCTCCTCGCTGCCCAGGCCCTGGACCTTCAGCCCGCCGGTGATATAGTAACGGGTGGAGTCATAGCTGATGTAGACCTTGTACTGCCTGCCGGGGGTAAGGCCGGAAACATTGTACTGGTAGCAGGTGCCGTCGGTGGTGTAGTAAACGGTGGAGCCGATGACATAGCTGGTGGAAGTCTTGTCGTCGGACAGCTCCCACAAGGCGATCTTGAAAGTCTGGAAGTTCTCGTTGGTGGACTCAGTGGTGGCATAGCCGGTGATGGACAGGCTGTCGGAACCCGCCACAAAGTAGTCGGTACTGCGGTTCTGGATGCCGTTAAAGGCTACATACAGGGTGTCGCCGTCCACCTCGGACACCAGCTTGGAGGCAGTGGTGTCCATCGTTTCGGGGAAGGTCACGTCGCCGCCGCTGGTGGCGTAAGACAGATCGTCGACCTCGTCCTCATCGCTGGTTTCCTGGCGCAGACCCAGGGCGGTGGTGGTTTTCAGGATGGCGCTTTTCAGCACTTCTTTGGGGGAACAGGCCGTCAGCGACACACACAGGCAGACCAGCGCGGTCAGCAGGGCAAGGGTACGGGTACGTTTCATATTTTAATAAACCTCCGTGGGGATACTCAAAACTCAAAGTAAACATAAGTATTATATCGCATTTTGGGCCGGGGTACAAGAGGACAGAAAAGGAAATCCGGTAAAAACCGTTGCGGCTGGCCCCGCGCCATGGTATACTTACAATAAATATCACTATTAAGGGAGCGCCTGTTTATGAAAATCGCCGTTGCCGGTACCGGTTATGTGGGCCTTAGCATCAGTGTGCTGCTGGCCCAGCACAACGAGGTATGGGCTGTAGACATTCTGCCCGAGAAAGTGGCCCTGCTGGCGGCCCGCAAAAGTCCCATTGCCGATAAGGAGATCGAGCAGTATTTAGCCGAAAAAGAGCTGGACCTGCACCCGACCACCGATGCTGCCGCTGCCTACACCGGCGCGGACATCATCGTGGTTTCCACCCCCACCAACTACGACCCCAAGAAGAATTATTTTGATACCTCCAGCGTGGAGGCTGTGCTGACGCTAGCCGGGCAGTATGCGCCGGAGGCGACCATCGTCATCAAATCCACGGTGCCCGTCGGGTATACCGCGTCGGTACGGAAAAAATTCCACGACCTGCATATCCTTTTCAGCCCGGAGTTTTTGCGGGAGGGCCATGCGCTGTACGATAACCTCTACCCCAGCCGCATCGTGGTAGGCTGCCCGGCGGGGGACGGGAAACTTGCCGCCCGTGCCCATACCTTTGCGGGGCTTTTGCAGCAGGGGGCCATCAAGCAGAATGTGGATACCCTCTTCCCGGGCCTGACCGAGGCCGAGGCCATCAAGCTGTTTGCCAACACCTACCTGGCCCTGCGTGTGGCCTATTTTAACGAGCTGGACACCTACGCCCAGGTGCGCGGCCTGAACACCCGTGACATCATTGACGGCGTCTGCCTGGACCCGCGCATCGGCAACCACTATAACAATCCGTCCTTTGGTTACGGCGGCTACTGCCTGCCCAAGGATACCAAGCAGCTGCTGGCAAACTATAACGATGTACCGCAGAATCTGATGCAGGCCATCGTGGACTCCAACGCCACCCGCATGGACTTTATTGCCGAGCAGGTGCTCTCCCGCGAGCCGAAGGCCGTCGGCATCTACCGCCTGACGATGAAGGCGGGCAGTGATAACTTCCGCCAGTCTAGCATCCAGGGCGTTATGCGCCGCCTGCGGGCCGAGGGCATGCCGTTGGTTATCTATGAGCCGACGTTGAAAGAGGATACTTTCTACGGCGACCGCGTGGAGAAAGATCTGGACAAATTCAAGGCCGAGTGTGATGTGATCCTCGCCAACCGCGCCGCCCCCGAGCTGGCCGACGTGGCCGGGAAGGTGTATACGAGAGATTTGTATAGCCGGGACTAAATAATGATAATACGCAAAAAAGCCGCACAGATGTGCGGCTTTTTTGCGTTAAAGGCTCCCTCTGGGAGGGGGCCTTCCTGCTTATTTACTCCGATATTTCGCCAATGTCCTCAGCACTACCTCCGGCTCCAGCGGTTTGGTCAGGTGCTCGTTCATGCCGGCTTCGTAGGCACGGCGGCGGTCTTCCACAAAGGCGTTGGCAGTCATGGCCAGGATGGGGATACTGCCCGCGTCGGGGCGGTCCAGCTGGCGGATGGCCCGGGTGGCCTGGTAGCCGTCCATCACCGGCATCATCACGTCCATGATGATGGCATCAAAGGTGCCGGGGGCGCTGGCGGCAAACTGGTCCAGCGCGTCCTGCCCGTTGACGGCCTTCGTCACCGTGACACCGGCGTTCTCCAGCACAAACACGGCGATCTCTATGTTCAGCTCGTTGTCCTCGGCCAGCAGTACGTGCATGCCCTCCGGCGTGGCGGCAGGCAGGGCGGCGGTTTCCTCGACCCGCGGGGCAGCGCTGGAGTCGATGGCAAAGGGAATCGTGATGCAGTAGGTCGTGCCCTCCCCTAGCTTACTGCGGCATTCTATCGTTCCGCCCATCTTCTCCACCAGACTTTTTGTGATGGCCATGCCCAGCCCCGTGCCGTTGTAGGAGGTGCGGGCGTCGCTGTGCTCCTGGGTGAACGGCTCGTAGAGGTGCTTCTGGAACTCCTCACTCATGCCAATACCGGTGTCGGCGCAGATAAACTCGATCCACGCGGTCTTGCTGTCGCTGCGCACCTCGCGGCAGGTCAGGTCAATGGAACCGTTGTCCTTGTTGTACTTGATGGCGTTACTCCAAATGTTCATCAGCAGCCGCTTCAGGTGCAGCGGGCTGCCAATGAGTGTGGTGTGTTTGACCTCGGTGCGGTCGGTCATCGTGATGCCGCGCTCGGCGGCGGCGCGCTCCATCGTCTGGCGGATGCCGTCTTTCAGCTCTATCACGTTGAACGGGCAGCTTTCCAGCAAGATCTCGCCGGATTCCAGTTTGCCCATGTCCAGCACTTCGTTCACCAGCTCCAGCAGCAGAGTCGAAGCATCCCAAATCTTGCGGCGGCACTCAGCCTGTTTGGCCAGGTCCTCGCTGTAATGGTCGCCGATCTCCACCATGCCGCGGATGCCGTTGATAGGTGTGCGGATGTCGTGGCTCATGCGCTGCAAAAACTCGGTCTTGGCGCGGTTGGCGCTCTCGGCTTTGCGGGCGGCGTCTTTCAACTGCTGCTGGTAGCTCTGCTCCCGGCGGAGCTGCTCCTCCTGGTAGACATGCTTGAGCCGCCAGCGGATCATGATGACGATGAACAGCACCATGGCGTAGGCCACCAGCGTGAACAGCAGGTTCTTGGGCGTGGTGTCCAGCGCGCGGGTCAGCGGCATGTAGGCGTAGACGTAGTAGTCCCGCCCGCGCTCCAGCATGCAGTAGACCAACTCGCCGTCGCCGGAACCGGCCCGCACGCGGGTCATCTCGCCGCCGTTGGCGTTCTCCCGGATGCTGCGCAGCACCGGCACGTCGTCGACGTTCTGCCCGGCCAGGCCTTCGCGGTTGGCGGCAATGATGCTGTCGCCGCTGGTGACCACCAGCGTTTCCTCGGTGCCGGGGTCGTAGCCTTCCAGCAAGTTCTGGATGATCAGGTTGTAGTCGGTGGCATATTCGGCGCTGGTATGATAATAAACGACGATCACGCCCGGCTCGTCGGTGCGGCCGTGGGCAGCCAGGTCCACGTAGGAGCCATCGTCCAGCCGGATGCGGGCGGTGTAGGTCTTAATGGGGAATTGAGCAGTTCCCAGCACGGTGTCCTTGGTGACGTACCCGCGCAGGGCGGCGTAGTCCAGCCCGTCAGTGCTGTACTCCCGCTGGACGACGCCATGCTCGTTCATCAGGACGATGCCGGTCAGCCGCTGCTCGTAGGTATAGCGGCGCAGGTCGTCGGTGTTCAGCGTGGCCTCGCCGGTCAGGGCAATCTTGTACTGGATCTCGCGGTCGATCTGTTGGGCGTTCTCGATGACGCGCAGCAGGCTTTTGGTTACTGAGGTATCGTTGAATCGGTCGTAGGCTGTACGCTGCTGCTTGACGTACTGGGTGGCATCGGTGAGGTTCTGGCTGGCCAGGTGCAGGTCACTGCGGTAGGACATCAGCCCCACCAGCGCCATCAGCCCCAGCCCCAGGCAGAGCATCAGGGGCCAGAAAAAGCGGACGGTGAAGGAAGATACTTTTCTATTCGACAAGGCCGTCCACCTCCAAAAATTTTTCGGGGGTTGCCAGATACTTGCCGATGATGGCGGCCAAAGTCCCGTCCGCCCGCATCTCATCGAGGGTGGCGGTCAGCTGCGTTTCCAGCCCACGCACGTCGTTTTTGCCAAAGGCGACGCCCAGCCTCACCACTTGTAAAGGCTCGTCCAAAATGCGGTACTCAGTGTTGTAGTCCTGCATGTACTGCAGGATCGAGACTTCGTGGGCGGCGATGGCGTCCACGTAGCCCTTGCCCAGGGCGGTGTAGATCAGCTCCCGGTCCTCAAAGCAGTAGAGGTCCCGCAGGGCGGGCAGGGAGGCGTCGGTCAGAAACAGTTCCTCCGGCTTGGTGGTGCTCTGCACAGCCAGGGTGCGGCCCTCCAGGTCGGCAATGGTTTCAATATCGCTGCCGGGCATTACGGCCACCACCTGGCGGCTGGCCATGTAGGGGCCGGCCCAGCGGTAGTCATCCTCCCGTCCGTTGATGGTAAAGCTGCCCCACACGCAGTCAATGTCGCCGGTTTCCAGCAGCTGGGTCTTTCGCTCCCAGTCGATGATGGTAAACTCGGCGCGGTAGCCCATGCGCCGGAATGCCTCTTTGGCAAGCTCCACATCGATGCCGGTGGGGGCGCCGTCCTCGCCAATATAGTTAAAGGGCGGGTAGACATCGCTGCCCACCAAAATCGTGGGCAGGCTGCTTTCCTCACTGCTGCTGGCGGGCATATCGGCGCAGCCCACCAGCCCGGCGGCCAGGCAAAGGGCTGCCAGGAGGCAGACGATACGTTTTAGGGTGAAATTTTTCTGCATAAGGCCCTCCTAAAAATGGCACTGGTGCAGCATATAATATATAGACATATTCTACCATATAACAGTTACTGTGGTCAATTTTGAATTGCTTGTGTGGGCATAAATTGGCGTTTTGCAAAACATGAAAACCGTGCGTTTTCAAAGTTTGCGGCAACTTGCCAAAAAAGTGGCATTGCTAAATTCCAACACATGTGCACAACTGTCGAAGTATAAGACAAAGTAGCGAAAAATGCAGATTTTCTGTTGCGGGATCACGGACCGGATGTTATACGTAAGCGTAATATGCTTACCGTCACCACCGAGCAGGAAAAGGCACTCTACCTGCGCCCTGCTGGAGCGTTGCGTCTACGGCGGCCAGGCTCCCGATGCCCGCGAGGAGCGCGCGTTGAGCAACTTTTTGTGGAAATTGATCCGCAGCCGACCCAAGCATACGCTGCTGCAGAATTTGAAGCGGAGATACCGCAGGATTTAACGACGCATAAAGACCACTTGTGTAAAGGGGGCTCCGCGAAGCGGTGGAGGATTGTCCTGTCTGCGTTGCAAATCGGTCTACCACGTAAGGTTACAATCCCTCCGTCACGGCTTCGCCGTGCCACCTCCCTTTGCACAAGGGAGGCTTTTTTGTATCTATTTATATCTTTGCCTTTTTTGCGCTTCTATGCTATAATGCCTACAAAACGCACAAAGGAGAAATACGCTCATGAAATTTTCTGAGATGCCCTATCAGCGCCCGAACCTGGACGAGATCAAGGCGCAGTTTGCTGCTGTGACCCAGCGCTTTGCCGCCGCGCCTGACTACGCTGCCGCCAAGGCCGCCTTTCTGGACGAACAGACCCTGAACAAGCACGTGGACACGCTGGCCAACCTGGCCAGCATCCGCAACACCATCGATACCCGGGATGAATTCTACGATGATGAGATGAATTTCTGGAACGCTGCCACCCCGCAGATCCAGGAGTGCCAGAATACCTGGAGCACCGCCCTGCTGGCGTCCCCCTACCGCAAACAGTTGGGCGAGGAATACGGCGAGCTGATGTTCCTCAACGCCGAGATCGCCCAGAAAGCCTTCTCGCCGGAGATCCTGGACGAGATGGCCCAGGAAAACGACCTCTCCACCCAGTACGGCAAGCTGATCGCCTCGGCTCAGATCCCCTTTGAGGGTGGCGTCTACACCCTAAGCCAGCTCTCTCCCTTCAAAAACGACCCCGACGATGCCCGCCGCTTGGCCGCCTGGAAAGCCGAGGGTGCCTGGTATAAGGAGCATCAGGAGGAGTTCGACTCCATTTACGACAAGATGGTCCACCTGCGGGACACCATGGGCAAAAAACTGGGGTACGAAGGCTACACTACCCTGGGCTACTACCGCATGGGCCGCAACTGCTACACCAAGGCTGATGTGGAAAAATTCCGCGCTGCTGTGGTGAAATACCTCGTCCCCGTGGCCGACAGCATCTACCGCGAGCAGGCCAGGCGCCTGGGCAAGCAGTACCCGATGAACGCCGCCGACAACGCCCTGATGTTCCGCAGCGGCAACCCCAAACCCTGCGGTGATGCCGATGCCATCGTGGCTCAGGGCAAAAAGTTCTACGAGGAGCTGTCCCCCGAAACCGCCGAGTTCTTCCACAAGATGCTGGACGACCAGCTGATGGACCTGCTCTCCACCCCCGGCAAGGCGGGCGGCGGCTACTGCACCAGCCTGGATGATTACGAAGTGCCGTTTATTTTTGCCAACTTCAACGGCACCCAGCACGATGTCGAGGTCGTCACCCACGAGGCTGGCCACGCCTTTGCCGCCTATATGAACCGCAAGCGCATCCCCTACTCCACCGTATGGCCCAGCATGGAGGGCTGTGAGGTCCATTCGATGTCGATGGAGTTCCTGGCCTGGCCCTGGGCCGAGGGCTTCTTTGGCAAGGATGCCCGCAAGTTCCGCTACAGCCATCTGGCCGGGGCGCTGACCTTCATCCCCTACGGCACGATGGTGGACCACTTCCAGCATATCGTCTACGAAAAGCCGGATATGACCCCGGCCCAGCGCCACGAGACCTGGAAGGAGCTGGCCGCCATCTACCAGCCCTGGATGCGCCTGGACGGCGAGATCCCCTTCTATGGTGCAGGCGAGTACTGGCAGCGCCAGATGCACATCTACCAGAGCCCGTTCTACTACATTGACTACTGCCTGGCGCAGACCGTCAGCCTGCAGATCTGGGCGCTGATGCAGAAAGACCGCGCCAACGCATGGGACCACTACATGGCCTACACCCGCCAGGGCGGCAGCCGTGTGTTTACCGAGCTGCTGAAAAACGCCGACCTGGTCAGCCCCTTTGAGGAAAGCTGCCTGCGCGGCGTCTGCGAGACCGCCAAGGATTGGCTGGACCACTACGACCTAACGGGGCTGGAATAATGGCGGACCGCAAAAAGAAGCGCGCCTATCTGGACGACTTTGAAAAAGACCTGAACGGCAACTACCAGTACCGCGGCGCGCACTACCATTATAAAGGTACAAAATCCCGCGGCCGGGCACTGGCCGGGCTTTGGGTCTTGTGCGGCGGTGGGGCCGCGCTGGTAGTGGCGGCGGGCTTGGTGCCCGGCGCGACCGCCTATGCGCCGTTCTGGCTGCTGCTGCCCTACATGGCGAGCCTGCTGGCGGCGGTGTATGCCGTCTACCTGCTGGTGCGGCTGACCGCCGCGGGGGAACCGCTGCGGGCGTATATTCATGAGCAGACCGTTCTGAAACTGCCGGGCAGCTGCACGCTGGCGGCTGTACTTGCCGGAATTACAGCTGCCGCCCAGCTGGTACAGCTGGCGGTCAGCAGGCAAAACCTGCCTGCGCGTATCCTGTTTATCCTGCTGCAGGCAGCAGCAGCCGGTGCCTTTGCAATGGAAAACCATCAATTTAAAGCGCTAAAGTACGAGAAGCAGGAATAATTATACAGAATTATTGATAAATATAATATGTAGCAATGTAAAAAAAGCGGGCAGCTGTGCAGCTGCTCGCTTTTTGGTACGGGGCACAATAAAATCAAGACCTTTCTTTGCCAAAAAAATATCACAAATTTCGGTAAATGCCACAAAAATAGAACTTTTAAGTTGACATTTTACGCAATCTCAGGTACTATATAAGATAAGTCATTATCGACAAGTGTACACTGTATGAATACACAGTCATCGGAAAGGGAATTCCCTTTCCCGTTATGGCCACTCCCCAGCGGCCATAATGACTTGCCGATAGGGCAAATTTTAGGAGGTTTTGTACACATGAAAAACGCAAAGCAAGCCATTGCGCTGGCATCTGCTGCGGCCCTGAGCCTGAGCATGCTGGCCGGCTGCGGCAGCTCCGCTTCCTCCGCTGCATCCAGCGAAGCTACCAGCACTGCCACGGCCGAGGCTACCACTTCCACCAGCGACGGCACCCTCGTCCTGGCAGAGACCGGCTTTGAGGGCAAATTCAGCCCCTTCTTCGCCGCTTCTGCCTCTGACCAGGATGTCATCGACCTGACCCAGCTCGGCCTGCTGGGCGCCGACCGTAAGGGCGAAATGATCCTGAACGGCATCGAGGGCGAGACCCGCGAGTACAATGGCACCGACTACACCTACCACGGCACCTCTGACTGCGTTGTCACCGAGAATGACGACGGCACCGTTACCTATGACCTGAAACTGCGTGACGACCTGAAGTTCTCTGACGGCGAGCCTGTCACCATCGACGACGTTATCTTCTCGATGTATGTATTCCTGGATCCGACTTATGACGGTTCTGCCACCATGTACTCCACCCCCATCGTTGGCCTGGAGGAGTACCGCAACTCCATGTCCACCCTGTCTAAGCTGATCGCTGAGGCTGGCGAGGATAACACCGACAATACTTACTTCACTGCTGACCAGCAGAAGGCTTTCTGGGACGCTGTCAACGACGGCGGCGTGAAGTTTGCCCAGGAAATCGTTGACGACATGACCGAGAACGGCGGCGCTACCGATGTTGCCTCCGCTGCTGCCGGCTGGGGCTTCGACCTGGCCGATGGCGCTACCGCTAAGGATTTCTTCCTGGCTATCGGCGCCCAGTACGACTGGAACTTCTCCGCTATGGAAGCCGAGACTGCTGGCTCTGCCCTGTCTGATCTGATTCCCGAGGAAGTTTACAACTACTCCACCACTGGTGTCACCGTTGGCAACGACGTGCCCAACGTTGCCGGTATCGTTAAGACCAGCGACTACAGCATGACCCTGACCACCACCGAGCTGTCCACCACCATGATCTATCAGTTGCAGATGCCCATTGCTCCTCTGCACTACTATGGTGATGCTTCTCTGTATGACTACGACAACAACTCCTTCGGCTTCCCCAAGGGCGACTTGAGCAGTGTGCGCTCCAAGACCGGCGCTCCTCTGGGCGGCGGTATGTTCACCTTCAACAAGTACAGCGACGGCGTTGTTTACCTGGATGCCAACCCCGACTACTTTGACGGCGCACCCAAGATCGCTCACGTCAACATGAAGGAGACCCAGGAGGCCGATAAGATCACCGGCGTTCAGGCTGGCACCATCGACATTTCCGATCCTTCCTACTCTCTGGAAGTTGCTGACCAGATCGCCGACATCAACGGCGCCGAGGGCGAGGATGGCCCCGTCATCACCACCCGCCTGAAGGACTACCGCGGCTACGGCTACATCGCCCTGAGCGCCAAGAACGTCAATGTTGGCGGCGACCCCGCTTCCGAGGCTTCCAAGGATCTGCGCAAGGCCATCATGACCGTTGTCTCCGCTTACCGTGATGAGGGCATCGACTCTTACTACGGCGATACCGCCAGCGTTATCAACTACCCCATCTCCAACACTTCCTGGGCCGCTCCTTCCGTTACCGATGACGGCTACAAGGTTGCTTACTCCACCGACGTGGACGGCAACGACATCTACACCTCTGACATGAGCAGCGAGGACAAGTACCAGGCTGCCCTGCAGGCTGCCCTGGGTTACTTTGAGGCTGCCGGCTACACCGTCGAGAACGGCCAGGTCACTGCCGCTCCCGCCGGTGCCAAGATGGAGTATCAGATCAACATCGGTGCTTCCGGCAACGGTGACCACCCCTCCTTCCAGACCCTGACCAATGCTGCTGCTGCTCTCAAGACCATCGGCTTCACCCTGACTGTCAACGATATGGCCAACGCTTCTGACCTGTTCGCTTCTTACCAGTCCGGCGCTGCCGAGGGTTGGGTCGCAGCCTGGCAGTCCACCAATGACCCCGACATGTACCAGCTGTACCACAGCAGTGGTTCCACCAACTACTACGCCATCAATGATGCCGACCTGGATGAGCTGATCATGGCTGCCCGCCAGACCACCGACCAGGAGGCCCGTAAGGCCATGTACAAAGAGGCCATGGAGATCATCCTGGATTGGGGTGTCGAGCTGCCCGTCTACCAGCGGAGCGAGGCTACCATCTTCTCCACCGAGCGTGTCAACATCGACACCATCGCTAAGGACATGACCCCGTACTGGACCTACAAGTCTGAGCTGAACAACACCGAGCTGAACTGAGTTAAGTTCACCCTGCGTTCTGCTTAAACAGCAATAAATAGCGACCGTTCCGGCGCTTTATAACGCCGGAACGGTTGCTGTGTCTAAACTTATTCAAGCAGTTTGAATACAAAAACAGCCATACTATGCACATTCGGCCATAATATGGTTGTCCCACTCCCCCGCAGGGGGTCAGCCCTTGCGGGGGACGGGGATGCCCATATTCCGGCATATCCCAGCAAAAATCCCTGCATAAAAACAAACGCGGCCCCGCCGTGCAAGGAAGGAACGAAACACCCGTGCGAAATTACATCATCAAGCGTATCGCGCAGTCGGTATTGATCCTGTTCTGTGTCATGTTCATTATCTACGCGCTGATCCGCTGCCTGCCCAGCTCTTTTGCCGAGACAATGGCAATGCAGCTGGCCCAGGCACCCGGTGCCAAACCCTATGAGGAATGGCTGGCCCAGCTGAATGCCTCCTACGGCCTGGATCTGGACATTGTGCCCGGCTTCTTCACCTGGCTGTCCAAGGCCATCGTCGGCAACTTTGGCGACAGCTGGAAGTGGAATGTCCCCGCTACCCAGAAATTCCAGGAAGTGGTCGGCCTGTCTGTCATTATGGGCGGCATCTCCTTTGTGCTGTCCATCATCATTGCGGTGCCCCTGGGCGTGCTGGCTGCCACCAAGCAGTACAGCCGTACGGACTATGTGATCACCGCAGCTGCGCTGGTCGGCATCTCTCTGCCCACTTTCTTCTTTGCTACGCTGCTCAAGCTGCTGTTCTCGGTCAAGCTGGGCTGGTTTGACCTGTACGGTCTGGTAGGGCGTGACTATGCCCAGCTGGACTCGATGGGCCAGTTCCTGGATAAGGCCAACCACCTGGTGCTGCCTATCGCCACGCTGGTCATCGTTTCCATCGGCGGCTACATGCGCTACACCCGCACCAATATGCTGGAAGTGCTGAACGCTGACTACATCCGCACCGCCCGCGCCAAGGGCCTGTCGGAGCATACCGTTATCTATAAGCACGCCTTCCGCAACACGCTGATCCCGCTGGTCACCATCATTGGCGGCAGCCTGCCCGGCCTGTTCAGCGGTGCACTGATCACCGAGACGCTGTTCTCCATCCCCGGCATCGGCTACATTTCTTACCAGTCGATGGTCGCAGGCGATATTCCCTTTACGATGTTCTACCTGTCCTTTATGGCAGTGCTGACCCTGGCCAGCAACCTGCTGACAGACATCCTGTACGGCGTGGTCGACCCGCGCGTACGCATTTCTTAAGAAAGGAGACTGCACACCCATGAGTGAAAACACCCAGAACCAGAACCCCCAGCAGGAGCAGTACTCCCTGAACGATGACCGCCGCGTCAAGGTACTTTCCCCCGGCGCACTGGTTGCCAAGCGGTTCTTCCGCAACCGGCTGGCCGTTGTGGGCCTGTCCATTTTGGTTGCTATGTTCGTCTTCTCTTTCATTGGCGGCCTTGTCAGCCCCTACGGCCAGGACGAGCAGTTCTTCACCTACACCCAGATGTCCAAAGAGTATGTGGGCGTGACCCGCAACGACACCATGCGCTTTGTCGTGGCTGACGGCCAGGACTTCGGCTCTATCGCCCAGAGCAAGGCGCTGGAAGCCTCCAAAAAAGGCGAGACCGAGTTCACCTATAAAGATGTGGACTACACCCTCGACCTGGTGAACGACGATTTCTACGTTGTTTACAAGGGCAATACTGTTATGGGGTACGCCAGCCGTGACCTGGTCAACGAGGCTGACGGCGCGGATAAGTTTAACTTCGAGACCAAGCTTGCCGCCCTGACCGCTATGGCCAATGAAGAGGAAGAGTTCGCCGCCAACGGCGTGGACTACGCCCTGGACGAGGACGGCAACATCACCGCCGGCGGCGAGACACTGGGCTATGTCAGCCGCTTCGTCGTCTCCGCCGCCGATTCCAGCATCGTCATCACCCGCGACTTCAAGGAGCTCCTGCAGGAAGCCATCGATGATGATGCCGAGGAGTTCGACTACACCGATGCCGACGGCAACGAGGCCGAGTACGACATCGTCTACGATCCTTCCACCAAGGTGTGGAGCGTCAAGCAGATGACCGAGACCTACGTCTACGACCGTTACGGCAGCCCCAGCAAGGAGCACTGGCTGGGCACCGACACCAACGGCATGGACATGCTGACCCGCCTGATGTACGGCGGCCGCGTCTCGCTGATCATCGGCTTCATCGTCGTTGTCATCGAAGCCTCCCTGGGTATCCTGATGGGCGGCATCTCCGGCTACTTCGGCGGCTGGGTCGATAACATCATCATGCGTGTGGTCGACGTGTTCTACTGCATCCCCTCGATGCCCGTCATTATCATCATCGGCGCCGCCATGGACGCCATGCGCGTGGACTCCTGGACCCGTATGATGTACCTGATGCTGATTTTGGGCTTCCTGGGCTGGCCCAGCATTGCCCGCCTGGTCCGCGGCCAGATCCTTTCCCTGCGTGAGCAGGAGTTCATGCTGGCTACCGAGGCCTGCGGCATCAACGTTTGGCACCGTATCTTCCGCCACCTGATCCCCAACGTCATCCCGCAGCTGATCGTCACCTGCACCATGGGTCTCGGCTCCACCATCCTGACCGAAGCCACCCTGTCCTTCCTGGGCCTGGGCGTCAAATACCCGTTTGCCTCCTGGGGCAACATCATCAACGATGTCAACAATGCCTACGTTATGACCAACTACCTGTTTATCTGGATCCCCGCCGGTGTCTGCCTGCTGCTCACCGTTCTGGGCTTCAACTTTGTGGGTGACGGTCTGCGCGACGCCTTTGACCCCAAGATGAAACGCTGATTGGAAGGAGAAACACACGATGGCTAAAAAACAGGACGGATACCTTTCCGCCAAAGAGTCGCGGCGTATCTCCAAAGAAAACCGCCGCATTACCGATCAATACGAGAAAAAACGCAAGCGCCGCAACGTGCCGGAGAGCGAGTACACGGTCCAGATGCACGATGAGAAAAACGCGGTCGAGTTCGATAACCTGCACACCTACTTCTTCACCGATACTGGCGTGGTCAAAAGCGTTGACGGCGTCTCCTTCGAGGTGCCCGTCGGCAAGACGGTCGGCGTCGTGGGTGAGTCCGGCTGCGGCAAGTCCGTTACCAGCCTGTCCCTGATGCAGCTGCTGCAGCGCCCCCAGGGCCAGATCGTGGATGGTGAGATCCGCCTGAACCTGGGCGGCGGCAAGGCTTACGACATCGCCAAGACCCCCGCCGATAAGATGCAGGGCCTGCGCGGCAACTATATCTCGATGATCTTCCAGGAGCCTATGACCAGCCTGAACCCGGTATTCCGCATCGGCGCCCAGATCGACGAGGTCATCGCCCTGCACGAGGGTGAAGGCAAGACCAAGGAGGACATCAAGAAGCGCACCATCGAGATGCTGGAGACCGTTGGCATCGCCAACAGCAATGGCGTCTACGAGATGTACCCTCACGAGCTGTCCGGCGGTATGCGCCAGCGCGTCATGATCGCCATGGCCCTGGCCTGCAACCCCAAGATCATCATTGCCGACGAGCCGACCACCGCGCTGGACGTGACCATCCAGGCCCAGATTTTGGACCTGCTGCGCAACCTGAAGGACCGCATTAACTCCTCCATCATGCTCATCACCCATGACCTGGGCGTTATTGCCGAGATGGCGGACTATGTCGTCGTCATGTACGCGGGCCGCGTGGTCGAGAAGGGCACCGTCGAGGAGATCTTCGCCCATCCCAGCCACCCTTACACCATCGGCCTGATGGCCTCCAAGCCGGTCGTCGGCAAAAAGGTCGACCGCTTGTACTCCATCCCCGGCAAGGTGCCCAACCCGGTCGATATGCCGGACTACTGCTACTTCAAGGACCGCTGCGAGATGCAGCTGCCCTGCTGCAGCGGCGAGTACCCCTGCGAAATCAGCCTGTCCCCCACCCATAAGGTCAGCTGCTACCGCTACTACGAAGAAAACAGAAAGGCGGGTGAGTGACGTATGGCAAAGAAAATGCCTGAAGCAATGGATTACACCCCCGTCACCTATGACCCTCAGTACATCCTGATGGTCAACCACCTCAAAAAATATTTCCCCATCAAGGGCGGCCTGCTGTCCCAGACGGTGGGCCATGTCAAGGCAGTGGACGGCGTTACCTTTAACCTGCGCCGCGGCTGCACCATGGGCCTGGTGGGCGAGTCCGGCTGCGGCAAGTCCACCACCGGCCGCACCATCCTGCGCCTGAGCGGCGATAAGACCGGCGGCCAGGTGCTGTTCAACGGCAAAGAAGTCTACGATATGAACAGCGCCGAGCTGCGGGAACTGCGCACCAAGATGCAGATCATCTTCCAGGACCCGTTCTCCAGCCTGTCCCCCCGTCTGCCCGTCGGCGAGATCATCGGCGAGGCTGTGCGCGAGCATAACCTGGTGCCGAAGAATGAGTTTGATGATTATATCGACCAGGTCATGGACGACTGCGGCCTGCAGCCCTACCACAAGACCCGCTATCCGCATGAGTTCTCCGGTGGCCAGCGCCAGCGTATCTGCATCGCCCGCGCCCTGGCCCTGAACCCGGAGTTCGTTGTCTGCGACGAACCGGTCTCCGCACTGGACGTGTCCATCCAGGCACAGATCATCAACCTGCTGAAAACATTGCAGGAAAAGCGCAACCTGACCTATCTGTTCATCTCCCACGACCTGTCCGTTGTCGAGCATATCTCTGACACGGTGGGCGTTATGTACCTGGGCAACCTGGTGGAGTACGGCGAGACCGACGACATCTTTGCCAACCCGCTGCACCCCTACACCAAGGCGCTGTTCTCGGCCATTCCCATCCCGGACCCGACGGTCAAGCGGGAGCGCATCGTGCTGCAGGGTTCCATTCCGTCCCCGGCCAACCCGCCGGCGGGTTGTAAGTTCCACACCCGCTGCCCCTACGCCACCGAGCGCTGCAAGACCGAAGCCCCCAAACAGTGTGAGGTCGAGCCCGGCCATTATGTGGTCTGCCACCTGTACGAGAAATGAGAAAGCACGATTCGTTTGAGGACGATGGCCGTACCATCGCCGATATGAGCGGCATCGGCCCCACGCCGACGCTGCTGCCCCATAGCCGCAAGCCTGCCGCTGCCCCGGAGCCGGTCAACGACCGCCCCTGGGAGCAGCCCGACGAATGGACTGCCAAGGAGAAATTCTGGGCCGTTATGGGCGCGCTGAAGGCCACCCTGCTCATCGCCGGTGCCTACCTGGTGGGTCTGACGGTGCTGCTGGCCGTGCTGTTCTGGCTGTGGAAATGATTTGATAAAAGCCCGCATCTGAAAAATGGAGTGACCCCAAAAAGTTAGACAATATTCTGAAGTAAAAATTGTTCAAGCAGCCGA
>ERZ791741.1016-NODE-1016-length-24712-cov-4.633573_pt1 | contig 24712 bp, 30 predicted proteins | sample MGYA00510040_ERZ791741 | MGnify/ENA primary metagenome ERZ791741 (study PRJEB30046, sample SAMN00791960) | human gut metagenome | study: EMG produced TPA metagenomics assembly of the A metagenome-wide association study of gut microbiota in type 2... | reverse complement strand
GTTGTGGTGAGAATATCACCTTTCATCAGGTGGCCAAATTTAGTGTGCCACTACACATGTACCCGCGTATCGTTTCATCGGCGCGGGCAATGGCAGCATCGAACAGGTTATCGGAATCAGCCACAGCGCCTCCCGTTATTGCATTCTGGCCAGGCCATGTTCTGTCATTTCGGCTGCCACACCGGCAGAGACACGAAACGCCGTTCCCGGCAGCACAAATGCCACAGCCTCATCCCGCGTGGCGTGAAGTGCATCAGTATGCAGCGTCACCAGTGCCACAACCGTGACCAGATCAGCCGTATCAGTCACGGTATCCGGCTGCGCTGATACAACCTCATTTTCATGTCCGGTCAGCACATTTTCCGGGCTGAGAGGGGTATCCTGATCGGCAGTGTCGCCCGTGTCATCAAGCTCTTCTTCCAGCTCTGCCACACGGAGCGCCAGTTCTTCTTTCGTCCCCGTCAGGCTGATATCACGGTTCAGTTGTTCACCCAGCGAGCGGAGACGGGCAATCAGTTCATCTTTCGTCATGGACTCCTCCACAGAGAAACAATGGCCCCGAAGGGCCATGATTACGCCAGTTGAACGGACACGAACTCATCAGGATCAGCCAGCAGCATCAGCGGTGCTGACTGAATCATGGTGAACTCTCGCGCCGGATCGCCGGATGTCTTCCAGTTTTTCGGATAACGGGGAGACGCATTAATACCCTCACTCAATGCATCCGCATCCTGAATACAGCCATAGGTGCGCAGACCGCGTGCATGAGTGTTACCCAGCACCATCGTGTTGTCCGGCAGGAAGTTCTTTTTGACGCCGTTTTCCACGTACTGTCCGGAATACACGACGATGGCCACATCGCCATACATCCCCTTATAGGACACCGCTTTACCCAGGTCTTTCACCGCTGTCTCCAGCTCGGAATGAGAGCCGCGACGGGTATCCAGCTTCTCCTTGACGGCTTTGAAGGAACGGAACAGCGCCCAGCCTTTCGGATCGAACACGATGATATTCACCACACCGCTGGCGTTCAGCGCGTAGGCTTCGATATCGTCGGTCGGGTCATACGTGGACTTGTCACGCTTGCTCCACTCCGTGCCGCCGGACTGCGTGATGTTATTCTCCTCACTGCGGCCCATATCCACCTCAACCGGATCGAAGGCTTCACCGGTCATGGTGTATTTGCCCTTAAGCACGGCAGAAACTGCCTGCATCTCTTCGACCTGAGCAATGGCCAGCTCTTCGTCACGCATGTTCTGCATGATGATGCGACGGCGGCGGTAAGCCGGGTCCGCCAGATTCTGCGGATCTTCATCCGGCAGGCGACGCAGGGTCATCTGCGGATTCACTTCATGCTTCGGCTTGACATATCCCGGCGTAAATTCAGAGGTGGAGCCGCCACGGGAACGGATAACCTCACCGGAAACAATCGGCGAAACGTACAGCGCCATGTTTACCAGTCCCGGAATTTGTGAGAGATAGACTTTCTCCGTGGTGAAGGGATAGCTCTCACGGAAAAAGAGACGCAGAAACAGCGGATCAAACTTAAATTTCTGCTCATTTGCCGCCAGCAGCTGGGCGGTTGTGTACATCGACATAAAAAAATCCCGTAAAAAAAGCCGCACAGGCGGCCTTTAGTGATGAAGGGTAAAGTTAAACGATGCTGATTGCCGTTCCGGCAAACGCGGTCCGTTTTTTCGTCTCGTCGCTGGCAGCCTCCGGCCAGAGCACATCCTCATAACGGAACGTGCCGGACTTGTAGAACGTCAGCGTGGTGCTGGTCTGGTCAGCAGCAACCGCAAGAATGCCAACGGCAGCACCGTCGGTGGTGCCATCCCACGCAACCAGCTTACGGCTGGAGGTGTCCAGCATCAGCGGGGTCATTGCAGGCGCTTTCGCACTCAATCCGCCGGGCGCGGTTGCGGTATGAGCCGGGTCACTGTTGCCCTGCGGCTGGTAATGGGTAAAGGTTTCTTTGCTCGTCATAAACATCCCTTACACTGGTGTGTTCAGCAAATCGTTAACGGCATCAGATGCCGGGTTACCTGCAGCCAGCGGTGCCGGTGCCCCCTGCATCAGACGATCCAGCGCAGTGTCACTGCGCGCCTGTGCACTCTGTGGTGCTGCGGCCAGAATGCGGCGGGCCGTTTTCACGGTCATACCGGGGGTTTCTGCCAGCACGCGTGCCTGTTCTTCGCGTCCGTGAGCCTCCTCACAGTTGAGGATCCCCATAATGCGGCTGTTTTCTGCCGCAACCGCTGCGGTGATCTGCGCGTTCACGTCCGGCTGCGCCGCGCTGGCGTTCTCGCCCTCCGTCGCTGGCACTACGTCAGTAACGTCAGCCTGCGAAGCAGTGGCTGAAACAGTTGTTGATTGAGTCTCTTTGGTCATTCGCCCTCCTGAGAGACGGGATTTACGTGCATCCAGTGCATCACGCATGACGGTGATCGCATCGGTGCTGTTAACAAGTTCATCAGCCAGTCCGGCATCAATGGCCTCCTGACCGCTGTACACTGCAGCCTCGGTATCCAGCACAGCCTGCACGGACAGGCCGGTATATGCCGACACCTTCTGCGCAAACATCTGGCGGGTTGCGTCCATCCGGGACTGCAGTGTCTCCCGGACGTCATCCGGAAGATGGCTGTAGGGGTTGCCATCCACCTTATGGCTGCCGCTGTAAATCAGCGTGATTTCCACACCCTGTTTCTCCAGCGCAGCACCGTAATTACTGTGAGCCATCATGACGCCGATGGAGCCTGTCCGGGCGGTCTGCGTGACCAGACGCCGGGAGGCGGCACTGGCAAGCAACTGACCTGCACTGCAGTTCATGTCGTTGGCAAGCGCCCATACCGGTTTTATGTCACGCACACGGGCGATGATGTCAGCGCAGTCAAATGCCCCCGCCACCATCCCGCCGGGCGTGTCCATATCGAGCAGAATGCCGTCCACCATCGGATCGCTGGCAGCCTGTTGCAGACGGGCGATAATGCCGTTGTAACCGGTCATCCCCGAGTACGGCTGCAGCGCCCGCGTCCGGCTGACCAGCGTGCCGGACACCGGCAGCACGGCGATGCCGTTCATGACCTGATAACTGCGGGCCTGTCGTGGTCCGTCATCATCACCGGATAATGCCAGCGTCGCGAGTGCCTCCTGGGCAGTCAGGCTGTCGCCGGACACCGCATCCGTCAGGCGGCTGATCCCAAGCTGGCCTGCAAGCGCACAAAAGAAAACCCGCGCATAGGCGGGTTCAAGCATCAGCGGCTCATTAAAGGCCATGCTGGCAATATGCGGGAGATTACGCAGCTCTGCTGTCACTCTTCTCCTCCTCTGTTGATTGTCGCAGCCCGGATTCAAATGCTGCAGCCGCCCAGGCGGGCGGTTTAAGACCGGCTGCGCGGCGCTCCATCGTTTCACGGACCTGCTGGGCAAAAATTTCCTGATAGTCGTCACCGCGTTTTGCGCACTCTTTCTCGTAGGTACTCAGTCCGGCTTCTATCAGCATCACCGCTTCCTGAACTTCTTTCAGACCATCGATGGCCATACGACCGGAGCCTATCCAGTCGCAGTTCCCCCAGGCACTGCGGGCTTCCTGAAAACTGAAGCGCGCTTTTGAAGGTAACGTCACCACGCGGCGAACGATGGCCTCTTCCAGCCAGCACAGAAACATCTGGCTCGCCTGACGGGATGCCCCTTTAATGGGGATCACCCGGAACAGCCCATGTTTTTTCGAGCGTTCATACACAATGGTCGGGTCAATCCCGCCAGTATCCCAGCAGATACGGGATATCGACATTTCTGCACCATTCCGGCGGGTATAGGTTTTATTGATGGCCTCATCCACACGCAGCAGCGTCTGTTCATCGTCGTGGCGGCCCATAATAATCTGCCGATCAATCAGCCAGCTTTCCTCACCCGGCCCCCATCCCCATACGCGCATTTCGTAGCGATCCAGCTGGGAGTCGATACCGGCGGTCAGGTAAGCCACACGGTCAGGAACGGGCGCTGAATAATGCTCTTTCCGCTCTGCCATCACTTCAGCATCCGGACGTTCGCCAATTTTCGCCTCCCACGTCTCACCGAGCGTGGTGTTTACGAAGGTTTTACGTTTTCCCGTATCCCCTTTCGTTTTCATCCAGTCTTTGACAATCTGCACCCAGGTGGTGAACGGGCTGTACGCTGTCCAGATGTGAAAGGTCACACTGTCAGGTGGCTCAATCTCTTCACCGGATGACGAAAACCAGAGAATGCCATCACGGGTCCAGATCCCGGTCTTTTCGCAGATATAACGGGCATCAGTAAAGTCCAGCTCCTGCTGGCGGATGACGCAGGCATTATGCTCGCAGAGATAAAACACGCTGGAGGGGTCATCCGGCGTCCATTTGAGGCCAAACGGCGTCTCTTTGTCGCCAAATTTAAGATACTGCTCCTCCCCGCAGTGCGGGCAGGCAACATGAAAACGCATAAAATGCGGGGATTCACTGGCTGCACGCTCAATCTGGCAGGTGCCTCTCACTTTGGGCGTGGAGCCACGGATGGACTTTGGCCAGACCGAGCCTTCAATACGTTTGTCGCCAAGGAACGTCGGAGAGCCTTCCTGTTCAATATCCTCATCAAAGGCAGCAAGTTCATCATAACCCGCCACATCCACCGACTTTTCACGGTAGTTTTTTGCCGCTTTACCGCCCAGGCACCAGAAGCCACGCCCATTAGTGAAACGCTTCATGGTGAGCGTGTTATCCCGGTGCTTTTTGCCATACCACGGGGCCAGCGCCAGCAGCGACGGAATATCACGAATAGTCGGCTCAACGTGGGTTTTCATAAAGTTCTCGGCATCACCATCCGTCGGCAACCAGATAAGGGTGTTGCGCTGCTTATGCTCTATAAAGTAGGCATAAACACCCAGCAGCATTTTGGAATAACCAACACGGGCAGACTTCACCACATTCACCTCGCGGATGTAGTCGCTGCCCATCGCATTCATGATGGCCCGCTGAAAGGGCAGTGTTTCCCAGCGCCCTTCCTGGTATGCGGATTCTTTCGGGAGATAGTAATTGGCATCCGCCCATTCAACGGCGGTCTGTGGCTCCGGCCTGAACAGTGAGCGAAGCCCGGCGCGGACAAAATGCCGCAGCCTGTTAACCTGACTGTTCGATATATTCACTCAGCAACCCCGGTATCAGTTCATCCAGCGCGGCTGCTTTGTTCATGGCTTTGATGATATCCCGTTTCAGGAAATCAACATGTCCGTTTTCCAGTTCCGGAAAACGCCGCTGCACCGACAGGGGGATCCCGTCGAGAATACTGGCAATTTCACCTGCGATCCGCGACAACACGAAAGTACAGAATGCGGTTTCCACCACTTCAGCGGAGTCTCTGGCATTCTTCAGTTCCTGTGCGTCGGCCTGCGCACGCGTAAGTCGATGGCGTTCGTACTCAATAGTCCCTGGCTGGAGATCTGCCTCGCTGGCCTGCCGCAGTTCTTCAACCTCCCGGCGCAGCTTTTCGTTCTCAATTTCAGCATCCCTTTCGGCATACCATTTTATGACGGCGGCAGAGTCATAAAGCACCTCATTACCCTTGCCACCGCCTCGCAGAACGGGCATTCCCTGTTCCTGCCAGTTCTGAATGGTACGGATACTCGCACCGAAAATGTCAGCCAGCTGCTTTTTGTTGACTTCCATTGTTCATTCCACGGACAAAAACAGAGAAAGGAAACGACAGAGGCCAAAAAGCTCGCTTTCAGCACCTGTCGTTTCCTTTCTTTTCAGAGGGTATTTTAAATAAAAACATTAAGTTATGACGAAGAAGAACGGAAACACCTTAAACCGGAAAATTTTCATAAATAGCGAAAACCCGCGAGGTCGCCGCCCCGTAACCTGTCGGATCGCCGGAAAGGACCCGCAAAATGATAATAATTATCATCTGCATGTCACAACGTGCATCTACGCCATCAAACCACGTCAAATAATCAATTATGACGCAGGTATCGTATTAATTGATCTGCATCAACTTAACGTAAAAACAACTTCAGACAATACAAATCAGCGACACTAAATACGGGACAACCTCATGTCAACGAAGAACAGAACCCGCAGAACAACAACCCGCAACATCCGCTTTCCTAACCAAATGATTGAACAAATTAACATCGCTCTTGATCAAAAAGGGTCTGGGAATTTCTCAGCCTGGGTCATTGAAGCCTGCCGCCGAAGACTGTGCTCAGAAAAAAGAGTTTCGCCTGAAGCAAACAAAGAAAAGAGTGACATTACTGAATTGCTCAGAAAGCAGGTCAGACCAGATTGAAGCAATTTAGATAATCGTGCAGACTAGGTACCTTCATATCACATGGAAGGTACTACAATGGCTCAGGTTGCCATTTTTAAACAAATATTCGATAAAGTGCGAAATAATTTAAACTATCACTGGTTTTATTCTGAACTAAAACGTCACAATGTCTCACATTACATTTACTATTTAGCCACAGAGAATATTCATCTTGTTCTTGAAAACGATAATACGGTTTTAATAAAAGGACAGGGTAAGGTTGTAAATGTAAGATTTTCAAAAAATAAATGCCTTATAGAAGCCACATTAAAAGGATTCAAATCAGGAGAGTTATCATTTTACGAATACAGGAAAAATCTTGCTACAGCAGGGGTTTTCAGATGGATTACAAATATCCACGAAAACAAAAGGTATTACTATACCTTTGATAATTCATTACTCTTTACTGAGAACATTCAGAACACTACACAAATATTTCCGCACTAAATCATAACGTCCGGTTTCTTCCGTGCCAGAACCGGACTCGCTGGCATGATGAAATATGTGTACCCGGTAACCCCGGTGTGCATCGTTTTTGATTATTCCCGCACACTCGCGCAGAAGGAGTTCCCCGTCGGGCTACGGTCTCTGTTAATACGGGAATACGGCGACGATACAGCGCATGATGTGTCAGGCTTGAATACCTTTATCCTTTAAAAGGGATATCAGTTAAGTTATCCCGTGTAGGGTATAAGCCATTATCAAAGCCACTCTGTAGGGAATGGCTTTTGTGATGGCATCACTTACTCTTTACGCTGCTATCCCACTCATCCCGGAATTTTGATGGGTTATTGAAACCTTCTGCTGACATAACAACTCCTTCAATGTTTGGCTGAAATTAGGATGTCTTTCCATCAGTCCGCCACCACAAAGAATCTTTTTTGCCATAAGGCAGGAGGTTCATCTTTCAGTGGCTGCCGGTGTTATTTCCCCACTTACTGGCTTGGGTTGTTTCGTGGTACTGCCGTTAACTGGTGGCGCACAGATTTAGTTAAATCCGTTCTCGCCTGAACTATCTTTTACATACCCGGATTGTGGGGATGTAAATCACGGTTTCATTATCAAGCCCACCAGTAGATGGGCTTTGTAATGAAGAGTTGTTATGAAAATTGCTCTAAACAAGCATTAATAGCCATCAGAAGTAATCGCTACAGATTTCAATCCCTCAATGTCATCCTTGGACAGGGCGAACCATTCACCGTGCTTTCTCTTTGCGGCAAATTTGCGATGAAGCATGTTTTCAGTTTCTCTTCCACCAGGGATCAGGCACTCAAGCTTCAAGCAGTCTGGTCCAGAGTTGCCAAGCGATTTGATGCGTTGTGGAATGTTGGATGAATACCCAATTTTGGTTAGCCCAGTTTTCTTCGATGACAAAACGTATACCTGAGGAGGTTCTTTTCTCTGGTCTTCCATTACACGTCTCATTGTTGCCATAAGTCCGCCGTGCATCAGCATTTCAACAAAGAACGCTGACCGAACACCTGACGACTTAAGCATGCCAGAAAATTCACTTGCCAATTCCATTAACTCTGCGATGTTTTCAGGAACTTTTTGGCAGTTATCTTCCTTGTATAAGGAAATCATTCTTTGAAGCTTTTCTTCTAATTGGTTCATAGCGTCTTTACCTTTTAGAAAGTGAGCCTGTCTCACAGAAAAGCCGCCCCGAGATGGTCGCCACCATATACGGCAGTTCTCAGGCTCAACTTTCTGAAAGGCTCGGGTGATGTAATATGCGCGTGAGATGCGCTGTGAAATTCAGATGTAAAAAAAGCCCCGCATCGCGAGGCTCATTAAATGGACTTTGTGATTTGCAAAAAAATTATTTCAGGCATTGCGTCCTGATGTATTCCTGCAGGTAGTTAACCTGCGCGGTTATCTTGTCGATTCCACTTCGGAGACGGTAATAATTGAGTTCAGCATCTGCTGTAAGTCTTGGGCTTTCTCCATCGCCCATGCCGCTGGCTCCGGTCGTTGACTTTGCACAGGTGGCGGCGACTTGCAGGCGCTTACGCCCAGCAGAAACATCAGCACGGAGACTTTCGATAGTCGCGTTAGCATCAGCAAGCTCCTTTGTGTATCTTGCGTCGAGTTCTGCTACATCACGTTGACGCTTCCGCATGTCAGCGATGGTGGCGTTCGCCTTCTCCAGTTCACTGGCCTTGTTATCGCGCTGCTCCTTGTAGGCGATTGCGTTATCACGGTAATGATTAACAGCCAATGACAGGCAGACGATGATACAGATAACCAGAGCGGAGATAATCGCGGTTACTCTGCTCATTGTTTCCCCCACAAACAGACTTCACGCTCAATCTCACGACGAGTCATGAGACCTTTCCATTGCTTACCGCCGGCATATGTCCAGCGACGTAGCTGATCACATGCGCCTTTGATATCGCCCTGGTTTATTTTGCGAAGAAGCGTCGATGTTCTGAAATTGCCAGCACCCACGTTGTAAACGAATGAGTAAAGAGCGCCGCGCATTGTTTCCGGTATATCGACTTTGATGTACGGGTTAATTTGTCTGGCGACCGTGGCAAGGTCTTTATTCAGGAGGGCTTTGCATTCTGCTTTGGTATACGTTTTACCGAGCATGATGTCTTTTCCTGTATGCCCGTGACATACAGTCCATACACCAACAATATCTTTGTATGGTATGTAGCTGACACCTTCCAGACCATCGTTACCACTTGGGCCAGTAATTAACACTGATGCTATAGCAATTGCTCCGCCACCAATAGCAGCAGCAACGGCTTTTCGTAATGATGGAGGCATTATTCACCTCTCGCAGCCTTGCGCTTATCTTCTTTAATCTTGAAATAAAGGTTTGTCAGGTACGTCAGCAGGCCAAATACCAGGCTACCCAGCACTCCAATTGCCGCCCACTGTGAGGGCGTGACTTTATCTAGCAGCTGTAAAAACCAGTACCCGGCACTACCTGCTGAGGTGCCATAGGCGACACCCGTTGTTAACTTATCCATGGATTTCATAACCCCACCTCGCAGACAAAGCGGGTGTAAATTGAGGGAATACTACGAAACGTAACAGACTCGGAGTCAGTGAATAACTCAGGTATTGGGTTATCAGCTAATATCGAGACTCAAAAAATGGAAAAACCCGCTCGACGGCGGGTTTAAGCTGTGTGACGAAGTAACCACTCTTAACAGCATAACCAATTTTTTACGTACGTAAACCACTAAATGATATTTGCGAGAATGCTACCGAGTATTGAAAACACCACTACAAATACATAAGCAAATCTCAACAAATAACCAACAAATAATTTCTAGTGTTATTTTTAGCCGATTTAAATTGAACCTTCAAATCATAGAGCACTTATAAATAACAACCGTTAATATAAATTGGCTAATAGATTTATTTTTATTCAGCCAAGAGCCATGAATAGGATTCGATAGAAAAAAGTTCAGATAAAAATAGAGATCTACTTCACAAATCAAACGAGAAACCAAAACTTACATCTTGAAATAATCATATTGATTAGATGAATATTTATCGCGCAGTGACATCATTTTTTAATAATAGTTCAAAAAAAAGGGCTCACGATGAAAAAATTAACAGTGGCAATTTCTGCTGTAGCTGCATCAGTACTGATGGCGATGTCTGCTCAGGCAGCTGAAATTTATAATAAAGACAGTAACAAGCTGGATCTGTACGGGAAAGTTAATGCTAAGCACTACTTCTCCTCTAATGATGCAGATGATGGTGATACTACTTATGCCCGTCTTGGCTTCAAAGGTGAAACCCAAATCAACGATCAACTGACTGGTTTCGGTCAGTGGGAATATGAATTCAAAGGCAACCGCGCTGAATCTCAAGGTTCCTCCAAAGATAAAACCCGTCTTGCCTTCGCTGGCCTGAAATTCGGTGACTACGGCTCCATCGATTACGGCCGTAACTACGGTGTAGCATACGACATCGGTGCGTGGACTGACGTTCTGCCAGAATTCGGTGGCGATACCTGGACCCAAACAGATGTGTTCATGACTGGTCGCACCACTGGTGTTGCAACCTATCGTAACAACGACTTCTTTGGCCTGGTTGATGGTCTGAACTTTGCTGCTCAGTACCAAGGCAAAAACGATCGTAGCGATTTCGATAACTACACCGAAGGTAACGGTGATGGCTTCGGTTTCTCTGCTACCTATGAATACGAAGGATTCGGTATCGGTGCAACTTATGCAAAATCTGATCGTACCGACACTCAAGTTAATGCAGGGAAAGTTCTTCCTGAAGTATTTGCTTCCGGTAAAAATGCAGAAGTTTGGGCCGCAGGTCTGAAATATGACGCTAACAACATTTACCTGGCCACTACCTATTCTGAAACCCAGAATATGACTGTATTTGCTGATCACTTCGTTGCTAATAAAGCCCAAAACTTCGAAGCTGTTGCACAATATCAGTTCGATTTCGGTCTGCGTCCGTCCGTTGCTTACCTGCAATCTAAAGGTAAGGATCTTGGAGTATGGGGCGATCAGGACTTAGTCAAATATGTTGATGTAGGTGCAACCTATTACTTCAACAAAAATATGTCTACTTTCGTTGATTACAAAATCAACCTGCTTGACAAAAATGACTTCACTAAAGCACTCGGTGTAAGCACTGATGACATCGTTGCTGTAGGTCTGGTTTACCAGTTCTAATCTGATTACGAAAAAGATATGTTGCGGGAGGCATTGCCTCCCCAACATATAAGTGGCTCCCTCAAGCCACTTCCTTTAGAAGCACAACCTTGCTTCTAACTATATAAACCTTCTGTTATATATTACCCTTTATTTTTGGGGGCGTCTCAACGCCCCATTTTTAATAATTTTTAGTAAACAATTGGCATATTAATTAGAGTTATTAACAACGATATCCATCTCTAACCGGATATCTAATGCCATTAACATCCCTTCAATTATGCCCTCAGCCTTCTGTAACCTTTTCCCGATATAACCATCAGAGCAGCAATGCTTACCTGCCAGTGACATGAATGTCATACCGACTACATAATAATCTACTAATAAATCGTGCAAATCGCTGTTGTTCTTTTTCAGACGGGCCATGCACCCGCAAATGATCATCGCGTCATCGTCACAACATTGTGGGCGAGATTTTACTTTTGAAGGAATTAATCCCTTAAAACCGGCGGCAATGGACGACCAGGTCACATCTTCATGATTATTAGCCGCCCACGCTCCCCAACGCTCAAGAACCATCTGAATATCACGCATCAACTTACTCCACAAAACTCAGACCAGAACGCCAATTACAAGCAAAAATCAACAAAACAGTATTAGTTGATTGTTATCTCTGACTTCATACTCCTGCTCCTGTCAGTGTTTTGGCGTAATTCTTCAGTATTCGGTAATCGGTCAAAACAGAACCGGGGAAACGATATAAGCGCAGACGCCCCCAGCGGTGGCGAAGAAGTTCTGCCATATTAAACTCAAACATCATTCATTCCCCATTTCGGTGATGGTCAGTTCCAGCCTCCCACCTTTGGTAACAGGCATCTTCACAACGCGGTAATCAACGACCTGAGCATCATCCAGCCAGAAACCTGCTTTAGTGAGTGCGTCAAAAGCGGCTTTTTGCAGATTATCCAGGTCACGGCGACGGCGATCCGGCATGTGGCACTCAATGCGGATTTTCACAGGCATAGTCAGGCCGATATCCAGCATTGCGTTTTTAATGATTCGGGCGACGTTATCGCGGTATGCCTGCCCCTCTGCGCTGACGTGCGTACGCCCGCGATTATGGCGGTAATAGCGATTATTGCTCGGAGGCCAGGGTAATGTGATGCTGTAAGTATTCACGCCTTAATAACCCCCTCTTTCAGCCAGATAACCTGTGTTCTCGCCATACCTTCCAGCGCGCATTCTTTTGCATACTCAGCATCGACAAAATGTGTGCGGCGGTCGATTTCGTCGTGACAGGCAGAACATGCGATGGTGGCAATCAGGTCTGGCGGTTTGATACCGGTACCGCACAATCCAGCCAGCCGGATATGTGCCAGTACAGACGTTTCAGAATTGCCATTACATACGCCAGGGATTCTTACCTGGCATTCCCGACCACGCGCTGCTTTTCTCAAATCAGCCATGATTCCTCCTTGCTGCCAGTCGCAACCATTTTTTATCAACCAGGCTGGCGGTATATCCGAGCAGAGTTGGTATTTCGGATGGCTTCAGCTCAGGTTTACGCTTACGACGATTTGGTACTTTGTAGATGTGTCCGCTCATGACACGAATAAGCGGTGTAGCCATTACGCCTCCTGCTTGTCGCGCAGCAGCTGGAACTCGCAGCTCTGCGGAATAGTCAGGTGGCAGCCAATATTCATCGCCCAGGCTTCAACCTTACACAGGAAGACATACATCTCTCCGGTATCGAGATCGGAGGTATGACGTAATGACTGAATGGTGGTGATTTCACCGGTTACGACATCAACCAGTTCTTTGGTTTCATAACCGAGATAAGTGTGTTTGAGTGCATCTTTTACCCATACTGCAGTAGCGAACGTTTTCCCCCTGCTGATGAGGTACTCGCTGATTTCGCTGTACCACATGTGGCTGAGTGCATTCTGGGAAAGACTGCGTCTCTCGCGCCACGGTTTAAGCACCATGCGAAAGCATTTTCCGTCCTCCAGATAAGGCTGGATCTGCTGACCGATAGCGGTGAAGTTACCGCGATGCAATTTGATACCGTCTTGTGGGAGGTTCACGCTTCACCTCCGCAGAGGTCAAACGCTAGATGCAAAGAATTGCAGGTGCATTTCTGCATCTGTGAAGGGAGAAGAGAGTTTGGATTGTATGTGCGCATAAACGTCCCCGTTTAGCGCAACCCCACCACCGGGTGTTCAGGCCGACAGTAACTATATTATTCCCTACTGATTTTTGAAAATCAAAGGTCTTTATACGTCACACGAGAGCAAATATTTCCGAAGAAAAAACCTTTCGCCTTGAAAGGATAAAGAGTTCATTTCATAAATTGAAATATTAAACAAGAATATTGCAAAAAATGAAATTATTTACTAGAGAGTCTATCTAACTGATAATTATGAAGATTGTAAGCGGTGGCAATCACCCGCATACACATTGAACAGGATTTAATAAAAACGTCTTAAATTGTCCGTAAGGAATAGCACGAATGACTCAAACTCCACTATTACTTGCAATCATATTTTTATTGGTTGTTCTTGTTCTTTATATAGCTGCAATCAAACGCATCAAAAAAATACAATTAGAATTAAGTGATAGCAATCAAAAAAATGAAGAATACAAATCTCGCTTTGCAGATTATTTTAATGTAGAAGAAGAATGTAAGAAGCTTATTGAGAAAACAGAGCAAGAATGCTCCATAATAAAAGAAGAATCCCAAAAAGTAAAAGAAAATGCCAATAATGAACTAACAAACACCATTGAAAAAATGGATGGTATCAATAAACAAATCCAAGAGCTAAGAAGAACTTATAAAGAGAAGAAAGAAATATATGATAAACTAGTAAGGCAAATTTCTATTTATTCAGAAGATGTTGAGCTAGCCGAGCTAGGATTTTACGAACCTCATTTTAATTTTGAAGATTCAGAGCAATTTAAAAACAAAATAAAATCCATCAGGGATGAACAGAAATTAATGCTGCGGGATAAAACCCACTCTGGCGCAGTATATTGTACAACCCAATGGACTGTTGAAGGCTCTCGAGCAGAGGGTAAAAAAATGACAGACAGAAATATCAGGTTAACTACTAGAGCATTTAATAATGAATGTGATGCTGCAATTAGCAATTGCACGTGGAAAAATATCACTAAAATGGAAGAACGCATCACAAAGGCATTTGAGGCTATAAATAAACTAAACGAGCAAAATCACATATATATAAACACTAAATACCTCAATAAAAAACTTGAGGAATTGTGGCTTACCCATGAATATCGTGAGCAAAAACAGAAAGAAAAAGAAGAACAGGCAGAAATAAGGGCACAAATGAGAGAGGAGGAGCGTGCACAACGAGAAATAGAAAAGGCCATGCAAGACGCAGAGGCAGAAGAGCGCCGTTATAAAAAAGCAATTGAAGCTGCAAGAAAGGAAATGGAAAAAGTTACTGGTGACATGAAGCAGCGCCTCGAAAATCGCATTGCCGAACTAGAACAGAGTTTGTCGCAGGCTGAATCAAAGCATCAAAGAGCATTATCCATGGCACAACAAACCAAACAAGGTCATGTTTATATTATTTCGAACATAGGTTCTTTTGGGGAGAATGTTTATAAAATAGGCATGACACGACGTCTTGATCCGCAAGACCGTGTAAATGATGCCCAGCCGCATCCTCAAGCGCTTAGAAACTCCACATAGTAGGAGGGATCCAGGTGCAGGCCGTTCCATTTCAGCTCCAGATGCAGATGGGGTCCGGTGGCCACCCCTGTGGACCCGACCTCCGCTACCTTCTCCCCTGCCGCCACCAGCTGCCCTTTGGACACACACAGCTTGCTGCAATGGGCATAAAAGGACTTGATCCCGTTCCCATGGTCCAGCTGGAGGTACAGGCCGTGGGTGTCATTTTTCCCGATATAGTCCACCGTCCCGTCGGCAAAGGCTCCGATGGCATCCCCTTCCTGCCCCCCGATGTCCACCCCGTTGTGAAACTTATACTCCCCGTCCACGGGGTGGTCCCGGTAGCCGTAGGTAGAGCGCAGATGGCCCAGCAGCGGGGTCACCATCTGGAGTTCTCCTAGGGAGATCTGGTCCATGGTATAGTTCTCCGGCAGAGCAGGCCCTGTGTAATTCGCCCGCAGAATGACCGTTCCCACCGCCGGGGCTGCCGGCTCCTCCTGGACCTGCGCTGGTGCAGCCGCCTGCGGCGGAACAAACCAGTCCTCCGGGACCTGCTCCAGGCGGAGGTAGTGAGCCGCCTGCTCTGCCGTTCCCGCCGGCCGGTTCAGAAAATCCTGCTCCATTTGGAAGGACGCCTCAGCGGCGTAGTCCTCCGCCCCCTCGGGCAGGCCGCCCTCCGCGCCGAACACCTGGATGCAGAATTCCCCCAGCTCTCCCAGGATGGGGCCCTGACCGGACAGGGATTCCCCCAGTGCGGAGAAAGCGGCCCGAAAGTCGGTGTCCGCCGTCAGAACAGTCTGGAGCCGCTGTTGGAGCTGGGCCATCCGGCTGGAGGGCGACGCGCCCCGCCCCGCGAAAACCGCCAGGAACAAAGCCAGACAGACCCCCAGCTGTATCAGGCGCACCCGCTCCCGGGAGCGCGGTGCAGCTCCTCTCCCCCGCTCCGCTGGTCTGGGCGGACGCGCTCTTCTTCTTCGGCTGACCCACTGTGCGGACTGGTTGTACATCCCGACCCCTCCCTCATCCGGTCTCTTTCGGACCCTTCAAGATATTCCCGGGAAGTTTCCGATATTCCTCTTGACAGCAGGGAGGGAAATTACTATAATAGAATAGCTTTCATAATCGGGGTGTGGCGAAGCTTGGTATCGCGCTTGGTTCGGGTCCAAGAGGCCCCGGGTTCGAATCCCGGCACTCCGACCATGCAGAGTGTCCTTATAGGATCTGAGTATCCTGTAATGGACACTCTGCTTTTTTATGTAGAAAACGGTGAAAAGCCGGAGCTGTCGCTGCTCACCCGTTCCCGCAGACACAACAGCTTGACCTTATGCTCGGTCAGCAGGGCGATGTACTGCTTTGTCATGCCCCAGTCCCTCCCTATACGGTCAAGGCTGCTTATCAGCATCACATCCACCTTTCCGGCAAGAACGGCCTCCATCACCTCTTGCAGAGCCAGACGGTCAAGGGTCATTCCAGAGCCATGCTCGGCGGCAGCACCAACGATGGTGTACCCGGCTTGCTTCGCATAGCGGCGAAGCTCCTCGGCCTGCCGTTCCAAAGAAAAGCTATCATCGTGAGCGACGCGGCAATAGAAATAGGCTTTCATCGTGTCGTACCTCCTATACTGCAACCTGTTCCGGGGCGTAGCTGAGTGCTACGCCTTTTCTCGTTTCCATGATAATGTCGGCCTCCGGGATCTTCCGGCGATCCGGCACATCGAAAGCGCCGATGCAGTTGTAGTAGATCACGACACGCTGATTGGTAACGCCGTCCTGCTTTTCAGCGTGGTACACCTCAATGTGATCGATCAGCTCCGCGACCATACGCTTTGTAATGGTGGTCGCATCCGTGTACCGCCGCACCGTTTCAAGGAAATCGTCAATGTCCATGCGTTTGCTCTCGTCCTTTTTCAGTTCCAGCCGCAGCGCCTTGATCTTCTTGGCGTTTTCGCCCTGCTCCTGTTCATAGCGTTTGGACATTTTGGCAAACCGGGCATCGTCGATCTTACCCGCCACATTGTCCTCATAGAGCCGTTCAAAGAGCATATCCAGTTCCCGGTCACGGGCGGTCAGCGCGTCCAGCTCCCGCTGCTTGCGGATTGCGGTATTTTCCGCCACCTTTGCCGAGCGCCCGATCATGGCCTTGATAAAGTCATTTTCATATTCGCTGGCGAAGCAGGCCAACCGCTTGACCTCGTACAAAACGACTTGTTCCAAGAAGTCCAGCCGGATATAGTGCGTCTTGCTGCACTTGCGATAGCCGGAGTTATGATTTTGACAACTGAAAAACTTGATGTCGTGGTTGTTCTGGTTGAAGTGGAAATTGAGGTTGCCGCCGCACTCCGGGCATTTCAGCAGGCCGGAAAATACGCTGGGCTCCTGCGTGACCGTGGGCTTTTTGCGGCGCGTCCCTTTTTGGAGCGCCTGCACCTTTTCCCAAGTCTGGCGGTCAATGATAGCCTCATGGACATTGAGGAAGATCGCCCGGTTTTCCTCCGGGTTTTCGATCCGCTTTTTCATCTTGTAGGACTTGGAGTAGCTTTTGAAGTTGATCACATCGCCGCAGTATTCCTGCAAGGTGAGGATCTTCTTGACGGTGGTATGTCCCCATTTGGTAGGCTCCACGGTGCTTTTTGACCCGCCCCGGCTTGTCCCACGGCTGCGCCAGTAGTAGGTGGGATTGACCACGCCATCGGCGGCGAGCTGCGCTGCCGTTTCAGCCAGCCCGTACCCCTCCAGCGCCATGCGGTAGATCCGGCGCACGACCTCGGCGGCTTCCGGCTCTACCACCCAAAAGCGGGGATCGTCCGGGTTTTTGATGTAACCGTAGGGCGGCGGAGAAAGCGGGACGCCAGCGTTGCCTTTCATCTTGTTCACGATCCGGCGCTTCTTGGAAATATCTTTCGCATAATACTCGTTCATAATATTTTTGAACGGGGTGAAATCGTCCTCACCTTCATCGCTATCCACGCCATCGGAAACAGCCACCAGCCGTATATCGTGAAGCGGGAAAAATTCCTCAGTCAGCTTGCCGACTTCAATGTAGTTACGCCCCAGCCGAGACAGGTCTTTGACAAACACCGCCGAGATATACCCGGCTTCGATTGCGGTCAGCATTTTCTGAAAACCGGGACGCTTCATGGTCGTTCCAGTGATGCCATCGTCTACAAAGAAAATCGTGTCGGTATACCCTTTGTCCTTGGCGGCCTTTTGGAGTATCTTCCTCTGATTTTGGATGCTGTTGGACTCGCTGTCCATATTATCGTCACGGCTCAGTCGGCAGTAGAGAGCGGCTGTGCCGAGTTCGTGTTTTTTGCTTGACTGTTTCATATAAACCTCCTCTCCGGCAGTCAAGCAAGAGGTCATTCATCCTGACTATATTATACCTCGCCTGACCGCCCATGTTAAGGACGTCGATGGGGTTATACCGGCTCCAAATCAGCCAGCATCAGTTTCAAAAGGATGTCACGCATCAGCTCTCCCGTTTCCTTGTAAACAGGCGTGACGATGAAGCGGATCTTTCCGATCTGGTACACATATTCTTCCGCAGCGGGCTTTTCAGTCATGGCGTCCTCCTTTCACAGATGCAAAACAAAATCATAGTTCTCCCTGTTGTCCATTGGGAAAGCAAACAGGCCAGCACTCTTGCCGGGTGCTGGCCTGTGGCTTATGACCTTGGGACGAAATGTCCCAAGGTGTTTTTGAAAGGCAGGAGCGCCGCACCCGCTCCTGTGGCCTGTCATAAGACAGCTCATATTCAATGCGGCGCTCCCTCACAGCGGACAGCGACGATCCGTGACGGAGCATCAACTACTTTGCTGCGGAGAGGTGAAAACTACCTCTCATATACCAAGGACAAAAATCGGTTAAATGGAGCCTCACTCACAGAACTTTTTTCAAATATTTTTTCATAGCAGCCATGCCGCGCTTCACCGAGCGCCGGACAACGCTCTTGTCCACATCCTGTTCCCGGGCGATCTGGCGGTAGCTCTTGCCGAGAATCAGATGCGCCTCTACCCGGACACCCTGCACCTCCGGCAGAGAGTTGAGGGCGTTCCACAAGTGGACGAACAGCTCCATACGATCCAGAAGCTCCTGCGGCGTCGGCTCATGCAGGCAGGCCGAGTATTCGATCCCATCGTCACAGTCGAGGGAATACTGCGCCTTGTTGCGGGTCGTGCGCCGCTGATGGGCTGCCTCATACAGCTTGTCCGCCTTCAGCTCGGCGGCCACTTCGTCGGAAACTTCGATGTATTCATCATGGGTGTACCAAGCGTAAAAGTCCTTCAGATTGATGGTCGTCATTTGTATTTCCTCCATTCGGTTCATGTGTGGGTGGGTGAACAGAAAGAAGAATCGGCGGAGATCGACAGCCGGGACTGGCTACCTTGGGACAATTTGTCCCAAGGTACAGGCATATAAAAACGCCCGCACAGCATGACGCTATGCAGACGCATGAAACCACATTATCACATTTGTACTGATATATTGTACCTTCGTAGCCAGACTGTCCCGGAGGGGGAGCTACGCTTTTTTTAGCTGGTGAAGGTCATGGGAATTATGAAAAAGAAAAATGGACACGACGATACCTCCAAGGCACCGCCGTATCCTTTCAAGTCGTCATCGGTTTGTGGAAACTCAAAGAAACGGCGGCTCTGAAAATCAAAGCCGCCGCTTAGTAGGCGTGTGAATATATCTGCTGTACGACGGCTTTTTTTCTTTTGCCGTCGTGCGGCAGGTTTTCAATTATTTACAATTTCTTCCCCGGCATTATGGACTTCAACGTTTTCAACCTCACAGGACAATTTCATTTTGGCTGTGGAAAGGCTATTTTCCAATTCATCAGCTTTTTCAGACAAGACCGTTTTGATATTGGAGCTTGCCAGATTAGCTTCGCTCAAATTATCCACATAGTTTTGAAATTCAGTCTTAAACTTTTGTAAGGCACTGTCACGCTCTGCAACGGTAATTTGGGTTGGGTCAGAAAATGTATAGTTCAATCTGTATAGGGCATTAAAAACAAATTGATAAGTAATTTCTGCTCCTGCAACGCTTTCCTCGCCCGGAAGTTTTTCCAGCGGCTGTTCTTCCTTTTTCAGATAGGCAGAAAGGCCAACACTGTCGTTCATTTGTTCACAGTACAGTTCGTCAAGGGAGGCCGCAAGCGTCACCGTGATGAACTCGTAATTTTTATCATCTGGTGAAATGCTTGCCAGTACATCTGCCTGTGCGTCTAACAGCCCGGAAATATCTCCATTGTTCGGGGCAAGTGATTGGTTAAAGTCGGCCACACTCTGTTGCTTATAATCTTCTGTTTTTAATGCGACCAGCTTTTCATAGGCTTCCGAGGTATCAGAGATGTTAGCGCTTGCAACCGTTGCCTGTGCGGGGGGATTGGTCTGCTGGCTGTCGGGTGGAGTAGAGCTATCTTTGGCATTACAGCCAGTAAGTAAGCTCAAACACAACACAGCGGCAAGCGGGGTAATTATACTTTTTTTCATATTGGAGAGCTCCTTTCTGTACTCTATCGAGTACGCTATCAGAATACCGCCGTAGCTTGAATTGATATTGTATTGAATATGTTTTTTATATGGAGTTGCAAAAGCGGCAACAGGTAAAACTGTCACCGCTTTTGTTGGTTGATATTTCAAAAAAATACTTTTATGGCAACGCCATCGTCTGTGTTTTGTACGCTTATTTCAGCATTATGCAAATTGATGATTGTTTTGACAATATACAAGCCCAATCCGCTACCGCCTGTTTGACGGTTGCGTGATTGCTCCACACGATAAAACGGCTCAAACAGTTTGGAAATATCATCTTCTGGAATGTGAACGCCCGTATTTTCTATTGTTAAATATACTTTTTCTTCTGCTTGGCGCAAATCGACACGGACGCTGTTTCCGGGCGGCGAATATGTCGCAGCATTCCCAAGAAGATTGTCAACTACCTTTTGAAGCAGCCCTATATCGCCATCTATATAAATGTCAGGTAGCAGATTGATAGCCACAGACAATTCCTTCTGCACGAACAGATCATCAAAGGCCGCTAACCGCTGACGCAGGAATTGAGTAAAATCGAAATGTGTTTTGACGCATGAATATTGCGGGGCTTCAATTCTCGAAACAGTGAGTAGCTCCTGCACCATTTTTTCTAACGAATTTGTCACTTCCAATGATTGTGCCAAATAAGTTTCTCTGTCCTTGTAGCGTCCTACTCCGCAAAGCATTCCTTGCAACTGGCCTTTGATAATTGTGATTGGCGTTTTTAATTCATGGGATGCCGCAGAGAAGAACTTTATCCGTTGAAGTTCTAACTCTCGTTCCTTGTCAATATCAGCTTGCAGTTTTTGGTTGGCATCCTTTAATTCCGTAAGAGCCGCAGAAAGATTGCTCGACAATGTATTCAAGCTGTCAGACAGCACGCCTATTTCATCCGTTCGCTCAACAGGGCAAAGACTGCCAAAATCCATATTCGCCATCTGCTTTGACATTTTGCTGATTTTCTTAATCGGAGCAGTCATATACCACGCATAGAAAACTGCCGCCAAAACAGAAATAGCTACAATGACAATCGTCAATGCGGGGAGAGCCTTATGCAACGCCTCCACCGCCTGGCTTTCCTTGTCTGTGTTTTTGGCAAGCAACAAAGTATAGGGGCGCTCCTCACCGATGAAAGAAACGGTATGGTGTGCGCTTGTTTCCTTTGGGTTATAGTCATCAATCTGTTTTCCTGTGGCTGTGGCCGTGTCTGTAAGGCTAACTTCTTCTCCATCGGAGTTAAACAAATGGAATAGATATTCATTGTTATAATCCCCAGTCAGCGTATCATTGGCGATTGAAAAATAAATGGCAGTTTCACCCTTGTCTGTCATGGACAGCTCTTGTGCAAGTTCGTCAGCTAACCACTCAACATCCGATGGGGTATAAGAATAGATATACGGTGCAAAATGGAGAATGAAAAAATAGGTTATGCCACAGCAAAACGCCATCAAAAGTGCCGATATGATAAATACCTTGACAGCCAGTTTACTCTTTATCTTCTTTATCAATTCTATACCCCACCCCTCTAATCGTTTCTATGTAGTCAACAGTTCCCAGCTTTTTTCGCAGATTTTTGATGTGCGTGTCAATAATCCGTTCATCCCCGAAAAACTCATATTTCCAGAGCGTTTGTAACAAATTTTGCCGTGTCAATATCCTGCCTTTGTGGGTCAGCAATTCCCGCAGGATTTCAAACTCACGAGGCGTTAGGTCAATAGGCCCTGCTGCTGTATAAACTTTGTAACCGTCCAAGTCCAAAGTTAAATCCCGATATGATATGGTGTGTGGCATATCTTCTTGTTGGGAAGAACGGCGCAATATCGCCGCAATTTTTCGTATCAGCACAGACATGGAAAAGGGTTTTGTAATATAATCATCCGCCTCTAAATCTAATCCCTTGATCTGATTTTCTTCTGCGTCCAAAGCTGTGAGCATAACAATAGGAATATTGGATTTTCGCCGGATAACTTCACACACTCCGTAGCCGTCGATTTTGGGGAGCATAATATCGAGCAAAACCAAATCAAACCCCCGCTCGGAAAAATAGGAAAGAGCTTCAACCCCATCGGAAGCCAAAGTAACCTCATAGCCAGCCTCTTGTATAAAGTCATGTAATAGCGCCTGTATCGCCAAGTCATCTTCAACTATCAAAATTTTCTGCATAGTCCCACCTCCCGACTTCTAATTGTAGCAGAGAAATATGTATCTATTGTGGAGTTTCAAAATTTTTGTCAGTATCTATTATACCGCCGTCCCTTCGGACTATCAATGATGTCGTGCGTCCCGAAGGGACAATAAAATACTACTAAAACATAAATTTTGTTTCGTTCTCATAATCACACCTGAAATGTAGAATGATATAGGGGTGATATGAGAATGTACCAAGACACCAGACGGCTTGACTTCCACGCATTAGGCCGGGAGATCAAGCGCAAAAGAGAGGCGAAAGGCTGGACACAGGAATACCTTGCACAGCTCGTAGACCGTACCCCTCGTTCCATCATGTATTTTGAGAACCGGGGCCAGCATCCGAGCCTGAACACCTTTTACAAAATCGTCACCCTGTTGGACATTTCCGTAGACCAGTTTTTCTATCCTGACAGGCAGAACGGCGAAAGCGACTGCCGCCAACATATTGACAGGCTGCTCAATACAATGGACGAAAAGGAATTGACGGTCATGGAGGCCACAGCAGAGGGACTACAAAAAGCCAGAGAAACGGAGGGAGCGTAAGAAACGGCGTTGCCTCCGTTTTTCCGTGGGATTTCCGGGGGACGCACTAACGGCAAGCAGGGCAAGTGTAGCCACACTTGCTATTTTTGCATCCCGGCGAGATGCAAAAACGCTTGTTGGGGAACCTCCCCAAACCCGGCTTTGGGACATTTTGTCCCAAAGTAATTTGTCTGCGTCACCGTGCGCTATCGCTCCTGTTCCTTTTTGCGCTGGCCGTCCGTGACACCCAGCAGATGGTCGATGTTGGCCTTGACCACCACGGCCTGCCGCATTTCCTCCTGCACAGAGCGGTACTCGGTATAGAGCGCCTTTTTCCGCGCCGCCAGTTGGCGGCGCTTTTCTTTTAGCTCTGCCATCTTTGGCAGCTTCTCTCCGCCCAGCAGCTCGGCCATTGTCGCCTTGGCCGCCCGGTAGTCTGCCAGCTCCGTCTCATGCTCGGCAAGGTATTTCCGGCTGTACTCGGAAGCCTTATACCCGTCAAAGACGGGGCGGGTCTTGGCGTACCGCACCACAGCTCCCATCAGTTCGGAGGTTGCGGACAGGTCAGCCTCCGTCCGCCGGAGCTGCTCGGTCAGAGCGTGAAAACGGGAAACGGCATCCTCTACCCTGGCGGAGAGCTGGTCATACTCGGTGATATTCTGCTCCTGCATGAATTGAAGTGCCGCCGCCATCTGTTTAAGGTTATAGACCTTTGCCCACCGTGCATAGGCCGCACCCTTGCCAGAGCGCAGGTGCTCCTGTATATCCACGATCAGATTGACACGGCGAGGAGGCGCAGGCACAGAAACAGGCTGCTCCGGGATCGGGCGCTCCCCGGCGATGACGGCCTTGATGTCCTCGGGATCGTAACCGTCCCCGAGGGTGGATGCCCGCAACCGGGTAGCCCGCTCCTGCCCCGGAACAAGAAAAGAGATCATACCGCCGCGCCCACGCTTGACCATGAAGCCGGACGCCTCCATGAGCCGGAGGAAAGCGTCAAAATCGGCGGGGCGTTTGGCAAGAGTTTCATTGATGGCAAGCCGTAGCCGCTCCTTGTACGAGGGTTGCCGCTCCGCCCCTATCCATGCCCCATAATGGAGAAAGCGCCCCTTGCTGTGCAGCTTGGGATTGGTGATGACGGACAGATCATTTTCAAGGCAAATACGGTCAGAGAGCCGCCGCACCGCACGGCCAGAGCCGATAAAGTCCCGGAACTTCCGGGTGCAGTCCAGCGAGGTCGAGTTATAATAAATGTGATTATGGATGTGTGCCTTGTCCGTGTGAGTGGCAACGAAAAAGGCATACTTGCCCTTTGTCCAGCGCATCGCCGTTTCATAGCCGATGCGGTTGGCCTCCTCCGGCGTGATCTCCCCGGGCTTGAACGATTGGCGGATCTGATAGCATAGCACATCCGCGTCCCGCCGCTGCTCCCGGCCTGTGGCGGTCTTGTACTTGGCCTTGCTCAAAAGGAACTCGGCATCGGCGGTCATATGGTCGCAACCATAGGACGAGATCAACTCGCCGCCCTCGGTCTTGTCCGGGTTTTGCCCGTAGTCAAACCGCTCTTTCAAGGACTGCGCGATGGTTTCGCCCTTGCTGATTTTGTGCTTCTTATAGTAAGTCGTAGCCGTAGGCAACCCTCCTTCCGATATGACAAACGGCGGCTGTGGTCAGCCGCCGTCGTGCTACCCTTGGAACAAATTGTCCGAATAAGAATCAGATTATCCAAGAGTATAGTAATTGAAAGTTATGGTCGATTGTAAAATGAAGTTGGACACCTAAGAAAAAATCCATAGTGATTTTCCC
>ERZ791741.994-NODE-994-length-25004-cov-4.421861_pt1 | contig 25004 bp, 16 predicted proteins | sample MGYA00510040_ERZ791741 | MGnify/ENA primary metagenome ERZ791741 (study PRJEB30046, sample SAMN00791960) | human gut metagenome | study: EMG produced TPA metagenomics assembly of the A metagenome-wide association study of gut microbiota in type 2... | reverse complement strand
TACAAGAATGTAAGGCGCTTGTATGAGATTCGGAAGTTTCAAAAACAAAAACCTTGAGCAGTTTGTAGTGAACGGAAAGACGAAAGGCATACGCCAGGACTTGATTCCGAACCTCGCACATCTGCTCACGGTAATGCGTTTCACAGGGAAACCTGAAGGATTTGACCCTAAATGGCGTTGCCATTTTCTCTGTCAGTCCGGAAGGTATTCCCTTACGGTGAAAGGCGCGTGGCGGCTGACATTCGCTTTCTCAGGCGAAGAAGCAGTCGCCATTGATTTGGAGCAGTACCACTGATCTTTTTTCTTCCCTCGCAAGAGGGAAGATTCGGGCGTTTTTAAAAACTAAAGCGTCCGAATCTTTCCTTTTCTAAAAGCAACGTCCATCTTCCGTCCTTGAACCAAAAGACAAAGGAACTCCGTCTGTCGGAGGGCGTTTAAAGAATCTTTAAATCCCAAAAAATCATCGTTAGGCACTTCCTATGCACAACCATATCCAGAAAGCCGGGTCTTTAGAACGAAAAATAAACATAAATTCGGCAGCTAATCCAACTGACAATCTCTCAAGAATTCCTGCAGCCGGAGCAATCAGAGTTGCCGAAATGTTCTCAGGACCGGGCGGAATCGGAATCGCTCTGAACAGAACCCGCTCTGACAAACATCATTTCGAACACGTCTGGGCAACTGATTATGATGCCGACACTATGAGAACGTACAAGGCCAATGTTCTTAAAGGTACGGATGTTCCTTTTTTTCTTTCGGATGTCAGAGATCTTGATATTGATTCGCTCCCTGCAGCAGAAGGTTTCCTTTACGGGTTCCCCTGTAACGACTTCTCTTTGGTAGGAGAATCGAAAGGGTTGGACGGTCATTTCGGAGGGCTTTTTTCTTACGGTGTCCGCTACATCAATCGTGTAAATCCGCTCTTTTTTCTGGCAGAAAATGTCTCGGGACTTTCCTCTGCCAACGAAGGCAAGGCTTTTGAGACAATTCTTGCCTCTCTGAACAACGCGGGACAATTCGGCTACAACATCACCGCCCACCTCTACAAGTTTGAAGATTACGGAGTTCCGCAGGCAAGGCATCGTTATATTTTGGTTGGTTTAAGAGGCGATCTCGGTCTGGAATTCAAAGTTCCCAAACCTTCAGGCGTTATTAAAACCTGTGCCGAAGCATTAAAAAACATTCCTTCGACGGCGCTAAATCAGGAACCGACCAGACAAAGCTCGACGGTTGTCAGGAGGCTTTCTTACATTCAGCCGGGAGAGAATATCTGGCAGGCAGAAGATAGATTGCCGCCGGAGTTAAGACTTAATGTCAAAGGAGCAAGGCTGTCACAAATCTATAGGAAGCTCGATCCTAATAAACCTGCCTATACCGTAACCGGTTCGGGAGGCGGCGGAACTCACATTTACCATTGGAGCGAGAATAGGGCTTTGACAAATCGGGAAAGGGCTAGGTTACAAACCTTTCCGGACGATTTCGTTTTCCTTGGTTCCAAAGAATCTGTGAGAAAGCAAATTGGTATGGCTGTCCCGTGTGACGGTGCTCAACTAATTCTTGAGGCGCTTCTAAAGACCATTGAAGGACAGGTGTATGAGTACGTTTCTCCTTCTGTTGGTTTCTTTGAAGCAAAGAGCAAGGACTTTCCCAAGTTTTAGAGACCTGTAGTTTTTCATTGTAAAGCGGGTTTCTTCGTTCAAAACTTACTTAAAAATTCTTATCAGTAAACAGAAACCCGGCAAAACCATGCGTAACCTCGCAATTGTGAATCTTTGCAATTTGGAACTACGTACAGCACGGAAGCCTCAATAAGCTACGAATTTAAAAACTTACTGAAAGAACCCCGCAAAACTACGCATAACCCTGAAGTTTTGCGTTTCTAGATCTTCATTATTTTAAAAATCCTCAATAAAACATAAGGTTAATGTTGAAATCGAGGATTTTTTGTGCTAAATTAGATCATTATATATGGAGATCTATCAATGACAAATCCGAAGCTTCCTCCGATTCTGATCAATAAGGCAGGTTCCGTTTATTACGTTTACACGTATAAAAACGTTTGGGATAGAGAACTCAAGCGGAGCAAAAGAGGCGAATCCAAAAAGATTGGGACAATCCTCGGCGGACAAAAGGACGGAAAAATTCGTTTTGATGAGGCTTTCCTTCAGGATCATCCTGAATTTCGGAACCATCAGGTTGAGAGGAAAGGAAAAGATTATGTCTTTACGCAGATCTCCGAAGAAGGCATCACTCTTGAACAGGCTCGCAACATAAAGAAGCTTCACGCCGGTGCTACTTGGGCTTTAGATCAGATCGTTGCCGATTCTCCTGTCGGGGAGTTCTTAAAGGAGTGCTTCCCAAGGAACAAAGACTATAAAAAGATCCTTTCCTTGGCGTACTTTTTAATCCTTAATCAGAACAACAACGTTAGCTTCTATGAAAGCTTTGCAGAGACGACAAGGCTGCCGTATCCGCGGCCGCTGAGCCCTTCAGCGGTAACTCGCCTCTTCCAGAAGATAGAGCTGCGCGATGCCCAGCGTTATTTCTTGCTGATGCGCAGCTATCTTCAAGGAGATGAAGACAATAAGATCATTCTTGCCCTGGACTCGACCTCAATCTCTTCTTACTCCACGCGCTTAACTCATATTGAATACGGCAAAAATAAAGACGATGATGCTCTGCCTCAATTAAACGTTCTCTTCTTGGTAGACCAGAAGTCCGGACTTCCGATTTTTTATCGCTTTTATGACGGAAATGTTCCTGATGTCAGCACCATTCGTCATACGATTGGCGATCAAGCACTTCTAAATATGAAGAACGTCGTTCTGGTTGCTGACAAAGGCTACAACAGCGTCAAGAACATCAACGACTGTCTGATCAATAAAGTTGAGTTCATCTTTAATGTCCGTCCGGGGACTAAAGGCTGTCTGGCCAGAGAGCTTATCGATGAACACAGGAAAGAGTTTGCAGACCTCAACAGCGGCGATCCTTACACCAGGAAGAACATCGCCACAGCAAAGGTGAATTGGAAATACGATCCGCGGCCGGTAGATGGAAAACCGGCATCAAACTCTGCGACAGCCGAGCTTTATTACCACATGTTCTACGATCCGGTTATCTATCAGGAAGCGGCCAATAAGCTCACGCAATCGCTTCTCACGATTAAAAAGAAACTCATCGAAGAGGAAGCTCTCACCGAACAAGAAGAAGAGCTGAAAGAAAAATTCTTCCGGAACGATAAAGAAAAAGGCTTGGTTATTGTTAACCGCCGGGTAGACGAATACTTGAAGTACAAGGGATTTAGGGTCTTAGTCTCAGACTCGGAGAAGGATCCGGTTAAGGCCTGGACGGCTTATGCGGACCGCTGGCGCGTAGAGGATGCCTTCGCAACGCTCAAGGACCGACTTGGCTGTAACCGAATCAGGTGCTCTGACAACAAGGCACTGCAGGGGAAAACCTTCGTACAGTTCATTGCGACGGGCTTGTCGCTGATGGTTCGTTCGAGAATCCGCAGCTATATGAAGGAAAACAAGAAAGCAGGGAAACTGAACCTGGTTTACGAGAGCGACTCAAAGATCCTTCAAGTTCTAAATAACGTCATGCAAACTCGCTTTAATCACGGCTACTACTTCGACGAAGTTGCCGGTAAAAAGATTAAATACTTTGAAGCGTTAGGTGTTGGAGTTCCGGGAGCCGGGCCCGAGACACCGGAAGAGGTGCAGGATGAACCAGAAGTCGAACCGTTATTAGGTACGGATATTGAAATTTAACGAGGATGCCGGAGCCGAACTCCGGCTAGATCACTGAAAAACGCAAAATCTCAGATCTCAGTGAAATTTTAAACGCGGTATCTAGATAAAAAGAAACCACCCAAGAGCTAATGCTCTCGAGTGGCTAAAATCCGAAGAAATTACTGCGATTAAAAAAAACTACAGGGATCCCGAGGGACATCTTAACATAGAAAACAAAAAGCCGCCCAAGAGTTTTCCCCCGGGCGGCTATTGCTAAGAATCAGAAATCTTAGAAGTTAATGCGAACGCCGACAGTAGCGCGGTAGTCTTCTTCAATATCAGCACCGGCAGTACGTTCAAGGTTTGCCCATGCTTGGACATTCTTGTTGAAATTGTACTGAGCACCGACACCGAATTCGGCCCACGTGTCTTTGCCGTCTTTCTTCAGGCTTGTACCGTTGGCGCCGGTAACCTTAGCATCGCCAGCGAACTCATGAACGGCGGAAGCTTTGACGAAGACATTGCCCTTTTGGTTCGGGAATGTGTAGCCGGCTGCTACGCCAGCGCGGCCAATGAAGCTGTCAGTGCTGTCAAACTTGTAAGAGGCTTTATCTCCTAACTTAACAGAGTCAGAGTCAATATGCATGTAGGAAGCTTCAACCTGCGGTGTAACAAAGAAGTCCTTGGCAACATCAAACTGCCAGCCAAACTCACCGGAAAGAGCAACCGCGTTATTGTTGAGATTGCCCTTCAAATTATGGTCAACGGTTAATTCGTTCTTAACACGGCCGTAGCGGGCGATAACATCCGCGTACATGCCGTTAGGTGCGAACCATGTGCCGTAAGCGGCCAAGCTGTAAACGTCCATGCCTGCACCGCCACGGGCGAAGTCAGCATCACCGCGTGTATAGCTGGCAGAAACACCGGCGTGGAAGTTCTCAGCGAACGGCATATCAGCGCCAAGCTGGATCGTATTGAACTTATTGGCCACACCGTCTCCGGATAAACGGCCTCCGTCATAGCGAACCCAAGCACCGTTCATGCCGGCAGAATTACGCAGATCGCCAAGGCGTTTGTGAACGTCGTTCATGAGGATGCGATTGAGCATGACGGTAGTGCCGGATGCCAAATCGAGGGTGTCGCGCATGAGGGTGTTTGTCTTGGTTGTGACGTTTGTGACTGCGCCATCGCTAAGTACACCGGTTGTTGCGCCGTTGTACATACCTTCCTCAAGGGCCAAATCAACAGTTCCTTCACCCACTTTTAGGTTGGCAAAAGCAGTTGCTAACGAGCCGTTGGCGCCGTCATTCATATCTCCGGAGCCAGAGACGGTAAGAAGTTCATTATCGTTTGAATTGATAGAGACCTTTTGTTCGGAACTATTCAGGTGGAGGTTAGCGTCGCCGTTGATAGTGTCAAAGCTGGCTGTATCCCCATTGAATAGGAGTTTGCCGTTAAGTTCAAATTCACCATTGCTCGTAATGTTGCCGTTAATTGTGGCGTTGTCGGCATCAATTTGGATGGCGCCGGTACTGTCGGATGCAATAGCATTTTGTACGGCATCACCGCTCGCATTGATTGTCACGTTTTCGGCGTCAAGAATAATCGTAGAGTTACCTAAAGCGTTTACAGCGGATTTTTTATAAGCACCTAAAGTGTCATCGTTAACAGTAGAGCTGATGTTAATTGTGTTTGCTTTAATTGATACAGAGCTTGAACCGTGAGTATTTAAAGCGGAGGCGCCGTCAGATGTTAGGTTAACGGTGTTGCCGCTAATAGAAGCTGTCCCTATAGTGATCTTGATAGCGGCTTCACTGGAGCTTTCAACTGTTAAAGTGTCAAAGTCCGTAATTCTGATGTCTTTGCCAGAACTATTGTAGATGGCTGATTCTGCTCCGGCTTTAATGTTGATAGTATTTGCTTTTATGCTTATTGGGTTAGCGCTGCTGAAGGATTGATAAATAGCATATTCCTGCGAGGTAATTTTCAGCGTGTCGACATCAATTGTTGCGCCACCTTCGCCAATAGCTGCGTTGATATCTCCATTACCACTTGCGTTTAGAGATAAAGAGGCATTTTCGCCGAGAACGGTATTATTATTGAACAATCCCCACTGATTGGTTTTGTCTCCGACAGTCCAAGTTACCCCATCGGCAAGGTTGTACGTTTCGTTTGCGCTGACGCCAGTTTTGTCGGTTGTCTGATTTTCGGTGATATCTGTTGCATTAGCCCCTCCCCATACACCTAAAGTGCTGGCGACAGCAAGGGCAATTATTGATTTGTTCATAGCCATTCTCCTAAAAAAAGGAAATTTACAAGGAATATTTTCTGACAACGAAAAGCGGAAATAAAGAGAAACACAGAAACATCAACCGTCTTTAACGGGTAATCCCTAATAAGAATAATGCAAAAGGTCGAATAATCGGGGGGGGGGGCATGTGTTGCTATTTTGCAACAATGAGATTTTGGAGAGGTCTTTCTTTCGTTCACATACATTAGCCGATGCATAGGATGCTATTCGAAGAACTTTGATCGGCCAATTCCGAATTTCATTCAAGGCATCTTCCAAGTAAACGATTTCGTACACAACAAAATTTGTTAGCAACTTTGCTAACAATTATAAATCAAAAAGTAAATAGTTAAATCGACTCTCTAAGATAAGATTTTTTGAAGAAAATGCTCAACACCAACCCAAATACTTCTCAAAAAAAGCATCCCGCACTTGCCTACCTTTTCAGGCTCGGTTCTTCCCGTTCGGTGATCACGATTTCCAACTGTCTGAAGCATATAGCCGTTATTCTCGGAGCTTCTGATATTGAAACCGCTGATTGGGCGAAACTAAAACGCAATCATTGGACGGAAATCAAAAGGACACTGACAGAAAAAGGCTGCAGCGGTGCAACACAAAATCTTTACCTGACTGCTTTCAAAACAGTGGCGAAAGAGGCTTGGACGCTGGATCTCATTCCTCAATCGTCTTACCTGAAAATTCAAGCATTAAAAGGCGTCAAATACGAAAGGCTGCCAAAAGGTCGAAGTCTCACCGGAAAAGAAGCCGGAGGTCTATTGGCTGCTTGCGACGACGGGACGAATCAGGGCAAAAGGGACAAAGCAATGTTCGCTCTAATGCTCGGATGTGGTTTGAGGAGAGCTGAAGTTGTGCAGTTGGAGATGAAAGATTGGGACTGCTGCAACCGATCTTTTTGCTTTATCGGAAAAGGCAATAAAGAACGCCGCGTCTTCGTTCCGAAGAAAATCGACCCGATCATTGACGAATGGCTGATGGCGCGAGGCTTGGAAGACGGAATATTTTTCCCCCGAATCTGCCCGGGAGCAGATAAAAGCAAACTCCTCTTCAGAACAATGCAGCCTTCGTCCATTTACAGAATTCTCCAAAAACGGGCGCGTTTAGCTGAATTAGGAAAGGTTCGCCCGCATGACTTGCGCAGAACTTTTGCAACAAGAATGCTTGAACAGGGATGCGATCTTTTCATCCTGCAGCGCGCAATGGGCCATACATCGGTGGCTACAACCTCGAGATATGACTATCGCGGGGAGACCAGCCGAGAAGAGGTTTGCAAACACCTGGATGTGTTTCTTCAGCTCTGAGGAGAATCAGAAACCGAGGTGCAAATATATAAAGGTTTGTTTTTAGCAGTGCTACAATGTAGGTATTCTTTAAAAGGAATTCTTATGAGTACCGCCGATTCTTTTATCCGTGTTCGACTTGACAGAGAATTGAAAACTGAAGCCAGCGAAATTCTTTCTGCCATGGGTCTTTCCATTTCCGACTTAGTACGGATGACTTTGACCAAGCTCGTTAATGAACGGGACATCCCTTTCAGTACATACGTACCAAATAAAGAGACATTGAAGGCAATGAAGGAAAAGCCAGAAAATATGCAGTCCTATTCATCTTTTTCAGAACTTCTCAACGAAGTGGACAAGGAAATAGCTGAAGAATGCTCGTCAAAATAACATCCTCCTTTAAAAAGGACTTGAAGCGAGCTAGGAGGTCCGGAAAAAATATGGATATTCTTAATGCGGCTCTGAGGCAAATACAAGCTCAATGCCTCGATTCCAAGTGGAATGACCATCCTTTGGTGGGAAATTGGGTGCCTCATCGTGAACTTCATTTGTCCTCCGATTGGCTCTTAATTTATAGGGTTGAAGGAGACACGCTGATCTTATCAAGACTCGGGTCGCACAGCGAACTCTTCAACAAGATAAAGCGATAGCTCGGCTTTCCGGCGATCTCGAGACCTAAGCCTCATCGGTCAGCGCCCAATTAGGGCGTTCATCGGTGAATCCTACATTCATCGAAGGAATGCGGACTCCTTTCGGAGTCCGCATTTGCTTGTCAGCCGATTTTAGAAGCGATAACGAGCTTCAAGTTTGAACATATGGTCGGCCTTACCCTTCGTACCGCCGGTGAATCCGTAGCGAACACCAAACGTTGCCGGACCTTTATCGGCCTGTACGCCTAGATTAACGTTGGTGCCGAATTTGCCCGCAAATTCTCCTGACAGCTTGTCGCTGACACCGTTGAAGTTGGACAGTTTGGTCTTCTGCTTCGTATCGCCGAACTGCGGGATGAGTGTCAGATCAGCTTGCGGACGAACATTCCAGCCGGAAGCGGTCATAATGTCGCCACGAACCGCAACGCCGATAGGCAGCTGGAAAGTATTGGTGGCGTCCGGTGTGTTGCCCCAAACTTTCTTTCCGTCCACTTTCGTGTCATAGCTGCCGGACTTGGCCCACACATAACGCAGCCCTGCGTGAGGAATCACGTTTGCCTTGCCGACCGGCAGAGTGGCTTCGGCTCGAGCACCAAGACTGAATAAGTTGGTCTTAACATCCGCGTCGGCCTTGTTGAATCCCGCTGCATTAATCGACTGGGTAATATCAGAGCTGTTGTGCATCCAGCTCAAAGTACCGATCAGATTGACTCTATCGACAGGAGCGTAGGCACCGTAGGCGTGCAAACCGAACGAGTTGTACTTGTTCTTGGTCTTCAGCACGTCGCCTGTTGAATCCAGCGAGCCGTGGTTGTAACTGAAGGCAGCGCCCAAGATGACGGACTTACCGGCAAACTTGCGGTCATAGCCCATAACAAGACCGTAGGCGTTTGTGTCGAACCTGGCTTTGGAAATACCAGTCGCGCTGAGGCTCTTGTATTTCTGTTTGCCGCCGATGACATCAACCCAAAGATCATTTCCGCGATCCCATTCACGCATGACCCCGTATTCCGTAAAGGCTTCGTTTCGCATGGAAACTCTGCCCTCGATGGAGTCGGCAGCCGTGCTGAGGTCGTTCATGGAAACGCTCATTGCGCCGCCCGCAAAGGCGATATTGGCAGCAGAGTTGATGACTTTGGTCTTGCCCGCAACATCCAGCTCTTTATCGCGCAGAACACGGCAAACAAAGTCGGCACCTGCGTCGCCGCTCTTGCAGTGCAGCAGATCGTCGTTTGCAATGTTGGGAATGGCGATGTCAGGATAGACGGTGCGGACATCAGCCAATGTCGCGTTCACCCAGATCTTGGACGGATCGTTGTGCAGCGTCAGAATCCAGTTGATGCCGCTGCCGTCTTGGGGCAGAGCGTAGAGATTGTCGCCGGTCCAGCCGCCCGTCCACATTCCGCCGGATTCATTTCCGTCGGTGATGTAGCCGTTGACGATTGTGTAGTCGCCCACTTCTTCAATATTGCCCAAAACAAGGTTTGCACCCGGTTCGACGGTGACTTTCGCAATATCGCTTGTGGTATTGAATGCGCTCTTACCGTCTGTCAGGATGGAGCTGTCGATAACGGTCAGAGAATCCTTAGCAAAGAAGAGATCACCGTTTCCGATCTGGACGTGCGTATCTTTATCCGTCCAAACGTTTGGACCTACGGCAATGCCTCCTCCCGGACCGGTTGTCACGTTATTGGTAATAACCAATCGGCTCGGTGTGCCGCCCGGCACCGTCGGAGATCCGATGGAATCGGCCCAGTCAAGTCCGCCCTGCGGTCCGAGGTTCAGATCGCCGTTGTTCTTCACATAGATATTCGTGTCGATCACGTCGTCCTTCGGATTGATTTCAGCCTTGACGTGGTTTTCCTCGGTCGGTTCTCTGTCGTTTCCGATGACAAGGTCTCCGCCGTTAAGGTCGGTTTCCTCTGCCTTCAGACTGCCCCCGTCAATCTTGACGAGACCGTCGTCAATGGTGAGCTTGCCGGTTTCAATATCTCCCGTGTTGTTCACGTCGCCGCCCGCAACAACAACGTTGTTCCAGATAGACGTGCCGGAGTTATTGTGTTCGCCTTCCGGGTCAATCGTCAGGATGTCTCCTTTCTCGTAACCGGAATTATTCGACGTACCCGTCATATCGTCGTATTCAGTTTTGCCTTGGTTGTCGAGTGTCCCGGAAACAAGGGTATCGGTGACCTTGGTGGCGTCGATTTCACCTTTATTCGTCTTATCACCTTCAATGACATACTTGTCGGAGATGGTTTCTTTGCCTCCTTCTTCGGTAGTGGCCGAGCCTCCGACTTGTACAGTCTGGTTGTTCCAGATCGAGGTGCCGGAGTTGATGTGTTCGCCTCCGTCCTCAATGGTGAGGATGTCGCCTTTCTCGTAACCGGAGTTGTTCGAGGTACCGCCGGAAGCAACGGTCATATCGTCATAATTCGAGGTTCCCTGATTGTCGAGAGTCCCGGAAACCTGAGTATTGGCAACCTTCGTTGCGTCAACTTCACCTTTGTTGGTTCGGTTGCCCGCAATGTCATAGGTATCGTTGATTGTTTCCTTGCCGCCGACTTCAACAGTTGAAGAAGCACCACTCTGGATCGTGACATTGTTCCAAATGGAGGTGCCGCTGTTGGTGTGCTGACCGCCGTTTGCCACTGTCAGAATGTCACCCTGTTCAAACCCGGTGTTTTCCGATTTACCGCCGCTGGCAACGGTCATGTCATCGTAGTTAGCAGTTCCTTCGTTGCGCAGCAGCCCCGCAACAGTTGTCACGGCAGTCTTGGTGGCATCAAGAACAGCGTCTTTGCCCTTGTTGACAAACTCACCGATCACATCGAACACAGTACCGACATCAAGCTTGCCTGCGTTTTCGCCTTTGCCCTTATCGGCAACGGTGACACCGTTCCAAATAGACGTACCGGAGTTGGTATGAGTTCCTTCAACGGTGAGGATGTTTCCTTTTTCCGTACCGCTGTTATTAGAGCTTCCACCCTCGGCAATCAGCATATCGTTGTAACTGGCTTTGCCTTCATTGGCGTGTGTGCCTGATACCGTTACCTTGTCAACGTTGGAAGCGTCCAATACGGAGTTCTGCCCCTGATTCAGGAAGTTTCCGGTGACATCAAAGACCGGAAGATTTCCGTCTTTTTCGTCCAGAGAGACTTTCCCTTCATTAACGGTCGAACCGCTGCCGGTCAAACTGTTGGTATGCAAAATGGCATTGGAGTGAACGTGAACGTTACCGCTGTTGGCAATCGTCCAGTCGGCAAATTCACCGTTCTTGGCTTCCAGGAAGCCGTTTTCTCCGATATTGGAAGAAAGAATCCAACCGACAGTCGGAGTGGAGCCGCCGTGGGAACCAAACGTAAACTTACCGTTGTTCACATCAATCGAACCGCCGTCTGCAGCGTCTTTCAGGAGCTTATTGGCCTCATCACCGAATGAAGCTTCAGGAATAGCGTTTACGGCATTGCCGACCAATGCGAGTTCTTTACCGCCTTCAATCGTGACTTTATCGGCATGAGTGACGTCTTTAAAGCCCATGCTGATATTGATCGAGTTGGTATTTTCATCGTTGGATGTCGCACCGATCACCAAAGCTCTAACTGTCTGGTTGGCGTCGTTTTCCTTGTCGTACTCTTTAGCAAACTCGTTGTGCAGAGTTGTGGTGTTGAGCACAATACCGGGGTTCAGAACAACGTCGAGACCCTCTTTTTCAAGATCATTAGCCGTTGTTACTGTGAACGGAGCAGTCATCTGACCAAGGAAGTTGATCGTCAGATCAGCAGCATTTTCAAATGCGTTGGCGATCTTGTCGGTCACGCTGACAATCAAAGAAGAGCTGAACCAATCGTCGTCAAGAGCGAGGTTGCCGCTTTCGACATTGAGTCCGGTCTTGATTTCGTCTTTGACAGCACCAACCGTCGTAGCAGAAAGGACTTCGGTCGGAAGCTGAACCGTACCGGTTTCAGGATCTACCGCGTCAATTCGGATGGCTTCGGTAGTTACGGAACCGAAAATCTGATCCGCACTTGTCTGAATGACACCGCCTTTGAGGTTAATGCTGTCGGCCTTGGAACCGTCGAGTCTGATTTCAGCAACGTCAAGAACACCGCCTTCCATGATGTTGACGGTTGTGTCGCTGTTGACCACACCTGCCAGCACCTGAGTCAGGTTGTCCTTGTAGTGAGCCTTGTCCTCTGCGGAATCTTCGTTGTTGATAACCGGAGTCTTATTCAGACCGGAAATATTGACAACGTTGTTTCCAAGAAGACCTGTGACATTGCCTTCGGCATCACGGACTTCGGAAGCATCAAACACTCCGCCCATGATATTCAAAGTCGAATTTTCAAAGAAACCTCTATCGGCCTTGAAGTTTCCGGCTGTCTGGTTGTAAACGGAATCCTTGGCATCCAACTCGGCAATATTGAGATTGCCTTTGTTGAGATTGATGGTGCCGCCGGCAGATCCAACCTGCTGGAGTGTGGTGTCGCCATTTGCCGTGAACTGACCGTTTTCGCCGATCTGAGTCAAAGCGATACCAGATGTGTCGCCGGCTTCATTGACAAATTCACCGCCTGCGAGGTCGAGCTTATCAGACGTGGCTGTCGCTCCGGTTTTATTCACAAACTTATCACCATCACTCATGGCGATATTGGCAGCATCAACCGTGCCTGAGTTTTCGGTATTTGCCGAAGCAAATACATCGGAAACGGTGATAACGCCTTCGTTTGTAAGGTCTTTGAACCCGACGCTCGCAGCGTCAATTACGCCGTCAGCCTTCACAGATGCAATTGTTGTTTCCTTTACACCAACTGTACCGCCCGAGATCGTGCCCTTTGTGAGCTGAAGATCGGTCAGGTCCAGCAAGCCGCCGTTTTGAATTGCCACGTCGCCGGTATCGGACATAGCAATTTCCGTAACTCCCGCATCTTTAAAGTATGCAGAAGCGTCATTCGAAACCTGTCCGCCGGTGATGTTTAATCCTGTCAGAGCAAGGTTGCCCTTATTGTTGACAAGGCCGCCTTCAACATTCAAAGCGTTGGTGTTTTCCATTGAGCCGTTGTTGTTCAGCTCGCCGTCTGCAACGGTAACGCTCTGAGTACCTTCGACCTTAATCGTACCGTCGTTGTTGACAGTACCCTGAAGTTCGGAGGCGTTGTTAAGGCCGGCAATCGTCAGAACTGCGTCTGCGGCGTTGGAAACAATGGATCCTGCCTCGGTCAGCAGAGAATCGAACTTGACAAGCGCATTGTTGATGAAGTTGCCTGCTTCCGCACCTTCAACGTCAGAGGCTGCTGCCTGAACGACGGATTTCTCGGCATTGAGTTCGCCGCTGTTGCTCACGTCACCTGCAACGGTCAGTTCATCCGTTACAGACAGTTTGCCTTGGTTATCCAGTTCCCCACGAATTGCATAGGTCCCTGAAGCTCCTGCCAATGCGTTACCTGCTACGGTCAGTTTTCCGGCTGTCAATTCGGCGTCTTGACGGTTCACTGTGCCGTATTCGCGCAGAGTCAGATCGTCAAACGATGCAGTTCCTTTGTTATCAAGATAACCGCTGATATCGGCAGTACCGATTTCAAATGTTCCATGATTGACAAACGAATTATTCGTGTTGCGGGAAGCAATATTCTCAGCCTTGAAAAGGCCATGATTGCTCATAGCGCTGCCGTCAACAGCCGCATAGTTTGTGACAATCAATTGAGTGGTCGTGTCGTCTGCATTGCCAATGACGAGTCCTTCTCTGTCTTCGCCATAACCGGCCGAACCATTGTTCAAGGTATCAATAGTGAATACGCCGTTTTTAACGATTACCTGACCGCCTGCTCCGCCAAGTTGATTATTAACCGGAGAAATTCCGATATTGAGTTGTGCAAGGTGTCCCTTCGTTGCGCTGGCCGAGCCGTAAGAACCAAGCGTTAACTTAGAAGGTGTGACAGTACCGTTGTCGTTGCGGTTGCCGCCGACCCACACAGTGCCGTCCGCCAACTCAACCGGAGCGAGATTGGGATTAGGTTGGGACTGACCCACTAAAACGAAATGGCTGCCGTTGTTGATGTAGAGGCCATCTGTTACGCCGGTGACGTTCATAAAGCCCATGTTTTGGCTCAGTACATTGGGTGTACCGGAACTCGGAACGACAATCGCACCCTTTTCGTTAACACCGACTACCAAGGAAGTGGCTCCGGGATTGTCGGTTGTTTCGTTGGAGAGCGTCTCATTCGCAAATGTTGCATAGGCTAGAGTGCCGGCAGCCGTGGCTTTAATAGAATTTGCGAGATCTACATTAAACCTCTCTGCTGCTTTGCCGTTAAATGCGACTTCGAGCTCACCGCGACGTTCCGCCGGAACGTCTCCGATGGCTACAAGCTTGTTGACTGCATCGCCGGCCAGCGCAGCGCTGTATGAGGCGTCGTCAAATGCGACAGTGCCCCACTGGAAAGCAACGCCTTCGGCCACGGAATCAATAACATTGCCTACCCCGGTCACAATCTGAGGATTGCTCGTGACTTCTACTTTGTCGTCCGGGTTAACCGCATCTAGGTTAAGTGTTGAATAATCCAGATCGGCAAAGACCTGATCCAACGTTGTGGACAGACGGCCGCCTTGCAAGTTAGTGGTCTTGTGACCGTCCATTGCAATGTGTTCGGTTCTCAGTGTTGCACCGCGATTGATATTCACGACAGAAGAACTATCCAGTGTTCCAACCGTAAACGTTGCTGCATCATTGGAACCGGAGCCTGCGCCAAGATTGTAGGTATTGCCGGAACCGAGGACAGTGTGCTCAATCGTTCCGCCGGTCAGATCAACTATTGAATTGCTGAACCAACCCGAAGCACTCGAAAGACTGCCTGCCGTCTGGACGTATTTAACGTTAGCAGCTTCAAGGCTTCCGACATTGATTTGTCCGGCATTCGTAAAGGTATCGTTGCCAAGACCCGCGCGTTTGAACACTATCAGACCGTCCCCGGTAATCGAGCCGGAATTGTTCAAAGTACCGCCGAAAGTAAATGTACCTGCATTTTTGATCGAGCCGGTATTAGTAATACCTAATCCGCTGCCGTCAACGAAAATGTCAGACACGCCACCGAAAGCTTCGGCGCCTGTAGCATTGATAAATTCACCCGCAATCGTACCTGTACCGTAGTAGGCCAATCCGTTATTTGTCTTTGTTCCGCCTTCGGAAACCGTCAGATTCTTTAATTGCTCTGTTGCTCCGGCAACTGCTCTTGCGACGGCTCTGAGGCGCAACGGAGAAGCTGTGAAAGTTTGCTGCGCGTTGTCTCCATTGATGAAATAGCCGCCGTCATTGACGATTAGTGAATCCGCTATGAGCGTGCCATTATTGGAAACGACACCGCCATCAAGAATCAACAGCTCGGCATCATCTCCTGAAAACTCTGCGACTGCACCCTGAGCGTTAGCAATCAGACCGGAAACTTGAGTTTTACCGGTTGCTTTAAGAGTGTAGGTATTGCCGATTGTGCCAATATCACCATCGCCGCGTGAACCAATGGCCGTGTTGAACAGACGGATTTCTCCCGGATTTTCAAGAGTGCCGAATACTGTTGAATTATCCAGCGCTTCCATGTAACCAAAATTCCGCAGTGTTCCGTTGACATTTACGGTATTCGCGATTAAAGAAGCACCCTGACTGTTTTGGAGGGTACCGTCCAGGTCCGCAGTTCCTACCAATTTGGCGTTTGCGTTATTGATGAATCTGCCGCCGAATTGTGTGATACCGTTGACCGTTAGCTTGCTGTTGTTGTGAACTTCAGCACCGTTCCAACCTGTCAAAGTACCAAGAACCGTTTCTCCATTGTTCTCTAAGACTGCTTTGTCTGTGAAGGTAGCGTTTTCGCTGTTGAAAACAGCATTTTTATCGACAGTGGTCTTTCCGCCTGAAGAATTAAGGTTCTTGACGAGGTAATCGCCGGCGGCAACCTTAAGTTCTCCCTTATCAGAGAGATGAACCTGTTCGGCCTGTCCTTGGTAGACAGAAGAGTCTTTAATTCCCAAGCTGCCAAGAATGAGCTTTGCTCCGTCACCAACCGCACTGATAATACGTTCGGCAAGAGTAAAGCGATTACCTGTACCGTCTGATTTGCCGCCGATAAGTGTTAGCTCTTTTCCGTCCTGGATGGTCGTGCCGGTTGCTTCATTGATGCCTGTGAACCCTGTGTTGTTTCGCAAACCGGAATCTCCGACAACGATTGCTCCGTTTTCGCCTTCAAGTTTTCGATCAACGAAAATCACATCGCGAAGATGCTCAACGTTGTCGTAAAGCTCGTTGGTTTTTGCGACGGTCAATTTATCATCATGCGAAACACCCGCGATTGTTCCTTGGAACTCAAGAGTTGTATTACCTCCAAACTTGTCTTTAAATGCCTTTGTTAAATCATCCCTTTGGGTTTCTGTGAGATGAGCATTTGTAACAATGACTTTCCCGCCTGTGAATTGGGCGTGATTTACGATCTCATCCAGAACTTTTTGATTTTCCGGTACGTATTTGCGGAAGAGTTCTGTGAGTTGAGTCCGAACTTCTTGAGGGGCAGAATGACCAAGGTCAACAACATTCAGGCCGTCAATATGAGAATCCTCTATTGAAAAGAGTTTTTCTCGATCTGCATGAAGTGTACCCGACGAATTTAAGTGTCCTTTGTCTCCGAAATGGAAATCTGACAGACGCAATGTCCCGGAATTATTGACTCTCCCTTCAATTCCCAGATTGTTGATTGAGAAATCGCCGGCGGCAACTTTTAATGTTCCTCTATCAAGGACACTCACAACAGATGCAATTCCGCCAGATGCAACGCCGTTTGCACCAAAGACAAGGGTTCCTCCGTCAGCCGTAAAGTTACTTCCGGCCAATCTGGTGCCGTTGGTCTCACCAAGTATGGCGAAAGTGGCTCCGTTGTTGACAGTAATAGAACCAACGTTGTCAACATTTTTGACACCAAAATTCTTTTGGATGTCTCCACTTCCGATTATCTTGTCTTGTCCTTCGGCATTCCAGTTGAGTGTGTGGAATAAATAATCAGCACGATTATTTTCATCAAAAACAGAATTTAGTACAGCGCTTGTCCAACCGTTTGAGAGATCCAGAGAATTATCCGTGGCGACTCTTCCGGTGAATTGGACATTAACGCCAGAGCCATATTTATTTCGAATTGCCGTTGTCGCCTGATCTCTTATCGACTGGGTATATTCACCTTCTATCTTGAGCGTGGCATTTCCAATTTGGATTTTGTCTGACATCGGACGAAATGCGCCCAATGAAGCCTTAGTTCCTGCAGCATACGAAATGGCGTTTAACGACGCAAGGGTATTGAGATCTTTAACAGAAAGGTTTGCAGCTTTCGCGGGATTTAACGTGAGCAAACCGTTTGTGGTTACCTCGCCACCGTTAATGATTACCTTACCGTCCCCCGAAATGTCGTCTATATCGGAGGAGCCGGAATTTTGAATGTAATTGCAGCCAGGACAAAGATTAATGCTTCCTGCAATCAGCGAGCCACCGTTATTAACCAAGTTGCTTACGCCGTTTTTGGTTTGCGGATCTGATGTATCTGTGCCAGCATAGGCATACGTCCATCCGCCGTCACCTCCGTGACCTGACATATGGTAGCCGATACCCAAATAGGTCAATTTAGTCACAGCAGATGCTGTGTTTGAGGAAAGAGTTAAGTTGTTTGCAACCAGACTAGAGCCCGCGGAGATAGTTGACTGAAGATCAGCGTTAACGGATGAGCCTCCTGCTGAATTGCTCCAATAGTTGAAAAACTCATTTTCTCCGACCCTTTGGCCGTTAACATAGTAGCCGGTACTAAATGGAGTTCTAAGATGAGGATCATAGCTATAATCAATTTTGGAAGGGTCGCTGCCATGGTACTCACGAGAATCAGAAGAATAACCAATCGAGTTCGGAGTTCTTATGGTTACTTCTTTAGTCCCCAAATTACCGCCAATCACCACCTGCCCGTAATTTCCTGAAACCGCTTGAGACTGTGTAACTGTGATATCTGTGGCTCCGGCGTTATTTCCGACAGCAGTTAGAAAGGCAACGGTGCTAATTATCACGGCTGCTTTTGAGCTTTGACTTGCTGCCGTCATCGCTTCGGAAACGGCGACGAAGCATCCCCGCCGTTTGTTCCAAACTTTTTTAAAGATTTTGTTCATAAGACCTCCTCGGTTTTGCTATTTATTTGGTCTGAGCCGTCTGTGCCGGTTCTTTTTCAGCCGGCGTAAAAATGAGAGGGACAGCATCGAAAGCGACTACTTCTTTGATGCGAACCCAGCTAAAGCCCCGAATGCCCTGGAACGTAAAAACTTTCTCTTGGGATTCGGGATCGGCCAAGGCATTTTGGAAAGCGGCAATCTGCGGATTGATCTTTTGCGATTCTTGAGCTTTAAGATCAATGGCCAGATTTGTTCCGTTCTTAAGATGGAGAGTTACTCGTAGAATGTGAATTGCTTCTGCCATGTTTTCCTCCTATAGGATTTGTCATTGGTTTAAGAAAAGGTTTTTCAAAACTCAAAAGCCTTTTCGTAAGCTGAGGAGAGGAAAAATGGGCACAGAATTCCTAGGCTTCCGCTTTTCGGGAAACCGTCTTCTCGGGATTTTTTTGTTGTTCATAACGATTTCTTCACAAATCTTGGCAGGACGGTTGCTCACGTTATGAACGAAAGAAATACGATCACCGCTCTTTCGTGCGGGGCAGGACAAGTTAAAATTCGATTGACCCGAGGGCTTCTTTGTCCTGCCAAGGAAGAAGCCGTCCACTCGTTAAAGTGGCCGTGAGCTCTCGGGTCTAAACTTTTACGTGGTCATCTTCGGCTCCACCTCCCGCTCGATCCAGCTTTGAAGCTCGCCTAAATGCTCGGAACGCATTTTTTGGATTTGTTTTCCGCATTTGATCGTGGCTTCGTAGAGGCAGATCTTCTTCATGCCCGTAAGTCCGGGCTCTTTTCTGTCACTGACGACGCTCAGTGAAACGTTGGGATATTCTTTGTTGTTGATTCTCATAATCAGTCTCACCGATCTGAAGTACAAAGGAAGGAATAGAAAACCGCGCCGCTGTCCGAACAGACAGCACTTCCGAAAAAAATTCCCAAGGAAATATATATTCCGACCGAGGAATGATAAAGGCAGAATTTTTGGTCGTTGTTGCAGGCGCGAAAGCGTCTTTCCGGCAGATATAACCCGGAGGGATGGGTTGAACTTTCCATTCGGAAAGACACGGAGAATCCGAGGCAATAAATCTTCGATGCAAACCGCGAAGCCGAACAATGTCTTTGTTCTGTTAGTCATAAGCGACCTCCGCTTCCGTCAGAAAAGCCCGCGAAACTCAACATGAAGAAGATCACGGCTGTCAAAACCATGAGCGGAGAAATGAAGTTGATGTTTTCTCTGGATTCGGAAAAAAGCGAAAGCGTTCCGACGGCCAGACAACAGAAGCCGACCAGGAACAGAAATCCGCTGACCTCCTTCAAAAACATTATTTATTCTCCGTTGGGTTTTTATTGGTTTACATCTTGTTTCTATTTTAGCGATATTTATTCATCTTTTGAAGTTGTTTTAATCAATGGAATTACCTACTTTAAATTTTTTACATTTTGGGTGATCCAAAATTCTAATTAAGGGGTAATACTTATTACTTTTGTATCCCAATGATTTTTCAGTGTTTTTGATTTCAGATTGGTTAGGAGCGCAAATCGGGGTAAGTTTTTCCGTCTCGGAGAAACGGTGTCTTCCCCTGCTCTTACGGATGTACTGAAAAGGTTTACCGAAAACCGAGCTTTTTCAGGAAAGGACTTATCGCCTCAACAAAGTCGGGATGGCTCAGTTTTTCAATGAGCCATTTTTTATAAACCGCCGGATTATTTACATCGAGGTTCAGGGGAATCAGTCGGTTTTTTCTCAGATATTCATAGAATTGTGAAACTGTCAGGCCCGAATTTTCCAGCTTCCGCGAGCCGTTGTTGCCGGAGAGCCAATCGCTCACCATGTCCAACTGAGCTTCCGTCAAGACTAGTTTTTTCTTGGAAATCTTATCCGGTTTCCCGGCTCCAAAAAACAAGTAATCAAAATCTGATTCCGGGACGTCTCCCTTTTTGGATTCCATGTGGAACTTTAAAACAGTAACCTTCCTTCCGATTTTGGTTTTATTGTCGTTCTCATAGGAAATTTTGAAGCGGGTATGCGGACTTTCATTGATTTCCTTGGTGCTGAGATCGAGCACGCGCCTCTTGAAGTTCATAAGAAGCGGATATGTCCCTTCTTCGCATCCAAGCGCCCAGCGCAGGTCGTCAATCTTTATCGTCTCGGTCCATTTGTTTTTGGGCAAACCTGTTGCTTTGTCCTTCATCTGGATCATGAGTCTCAGGTAAAGAGAAGACGAGTAGCTGCTAGAGAAGCCTTTAAGCTCTCTGGGCAGAAAAAGAATGAAATTTCTGAGGATACTTACGTGCTGAAGAAAGTCATATGAAAACCTCAGCCCGATCATTTGTTTTTTTTCGTCGAAGGTGCAGGACTGAAAGATTCTGAATTTCTTTTTCCAGCCCGGTTTGTCGTCGAAATCCGTAAGTTCAATACTGCGCTCGTAGGCTTCATTTGCCGCTTTCTTGATCAACGCATAGGAATTGTTTGAATTTCCTCCCATTTGCTTCACGTCTTCAAGAGTGAGCCAAATCTCCTGACTTTCGCTGACCTCCTCCTCGAAATTGATTTTCGCCAGTGCCAAAACGATGATTCTTGTTTCGAAAACGCTTAACTGTTTCGAGGAGCGCACGAACATATTCGAAAGCTTGACTTGGTAGGCAAGTTCCTTCGGGGAAAGTTCGGCAGGAGGCTTCGTATTGATCTTTGCCATAGTCGGAAAACCTCAAAAAAAGACAAGCCTTCTCGGGTTTTCGACCCGGTTGGAGAACATCCAGTCGTTAACGTCACAAACGCAATACTGAGGAACTGAAGCAAAAGCCTTAACGCCTTTGGGAAAGCCGTTTCCTCTTTTGACAAGAAGCTCCATAACGGGCGCGGTGATACCGATATAACGCGCAAGCGTTGCTTTTTTCATCAGGATGGGGATGTTGACTATGGCCTTAACGTGGATCTCGTTTTCCACTTTGGCGATGTAGTCTTCGGCACGCCGATTTCGTTTGTTTCTTCTCAGCCAATAGGCTACTTCGGAGACATTCCATACCCTGATGACACGGCTGATTCTGGTCGGCTTCGGAAAGTCCGCACACCGGATATATTCCAGAAATTGCTCTCTTTCGAGGCAAAAGACGTAACACAGGGCCGAGGCCCTGAGCCATCCGCAGTGGTATTGGCTTCGGTATTCAGGGACATAACAATCGGCGCTCTTTCCGTAATCAAATGAACTTTCAGCCATGTCGTTACGTTTATTTTTATAATTCAATTGATTTAACAAATATAAATCATAATTTAATTCCGTAACATTCGGATTACGTGTTCGAATCTCTGTTTAGGTACCAATTTTTCTTTATTATTCAATATGTTGTAATGGCAAATCTGTTGAAAATCCGCTGAAAAGTCACTTCCTTATCGGCTAATATGGAACGTACCAACGGATGAGAAATCCGTTTTTTTTATTCATGTATTTCCATTGACAGTTATGAAAAAGTTTGATGTCGGTCACTTTTCGGTTTCAGAGGGCAAGCCGGACGAGGATCTTTCCGATCCGGACAAACTGAGATCTTTTGAAGCCGAAGCGCTGGTTGAATGCCTGGAAAGAGCAAAATCTTCTCTTTCCGGAATTTCTCAATCCGCAAAGCAACTTTTCTCCGATGACGCCGGCACGCTGCTTGCCACGGAGAGAATGGACATTTCCTCGCTTGATTTGGAAAACTTGAAGAACGCTTCGAACGAGGAGAATTTTTATTTTCCTCTTTTGAGCGCCGACCTCAGGAAAAAAGAATTTGCTTCCGTTGAAATTCGCCGCGACAAAAAACTTATTCTGGACAGCATTAAGCAGGACATTGTGGAGCTCGCGATCCGTCTGTCCGAAGTTAGTCCGATTCTGTCCGAACTAATGACGGGCATACCCTCTTCGATTTCGGAATCTCTGAAACTTCTTTCGACTTCCCAACGAAGAAACTGGCTCTCTGAGAACTCTTTTTCTCTCAAAGTCCATCCTCTGGCAAAGCTGATCGAATTTAAGGATAAAAACTCGTTTTTCAATTATCTCTACCAATACATTGCGCTTAATTCGAGGACTCAGTACAAGCCCCTCTCTTCCGTGGGCGAAAGTCTTGAGATCTTCCAGTCAAACGTCTTAAACACCAATTATGCGGATCCGGATGATTCCTTTTTCAGAAGGAGAGACATTGAAAACGGCGCATTCCTGCTGAATTTCGACGTGGACAGAATCCTTGTGGCCGATGCGACAAATTTTTGGAAGCTTCGTGTGCTTGCCGCGCCCGTTCGGGAAAAAGCGAGCAAAGCGGATTTTTCAAAGATTGACGGGGCCGATCCCGAAGCCGAAGCGACTTATCGGATCTTTCTTGCCCTCTACAACCTGTTGTCGTCTTCGAAAATCAATAAATTCACAGACATCAGGGCTTTTGCAACAGCACTTAGCTTCATAAAAATATTGGCCGAAAACACCGACCGATGGACGCAGTGGAGTCTCGTAAAAATAGACCCATCAGCGGCCTTTACGATTTTGACTTATCAGACCTTTAATTGGTTTTACGACAGAATTGCGCTGAACATATTCGACCGAGCGGAAGTTGATGAAACTTCTTACACCAAATTCTGTCGTCTCAAATCCTTTAAGTACCCGCTTGCTTTCGCTCTGCTGACCAAATGTCCGGCGTGCGGAAACGACTTCCTGGCTACCAACTCAATCAATTATTTCCGAGTCTGCCCTATTTGCGGAGGGAAAGTTCTCATTTGATTAAGCTCGGAAAGAGGTCCAACTTCCTCCTTGGCAGCCTTACGCTCGAAGAGCGTTTTGAAAATCAAAAAATATTTTTTTGTTTTTTAGATCTGTTTTTTTGATGAGTTATTAACAATTTCGTCTTCATTTCATTCTTTATTAATATTATTCTTTACTTCATTTGGGAAATTTTGCGGAAAGCCTCAAATACGAAATGAATAAAATAATTTCCCCCGCTTATTGTGTACACATTTGGGAGTTAATGTGTACACATTTGGGAGTAAATTCGTTCTATTGTGTACAGATTTGGGAGTGAATAACTTTCCTACTGTGTACAGATTTGGGAGTGAAGTTATTAACATTTATCCCCACAGTTAATTTAAAAGGGTTTATTTAGTTAATCCAGGGGCAGCTATCTCTTTCGAATTTATTTTTTGATTCTGCTTTTGTGCCGGATTCATCCGTGAAAAATCAACTCAATTGTGTACAGATTTGGGAGTTGCTTCGGACTCTATTGTGTACGGATTTGGGAGTAGCTAAGAGACGGTCGTCGGAATTCCGTTTTTCCCGCACGCCGTCAGCGTGAATCACACAATTCAAAGGGTTTACACGGTATCCAAATCCATAACTTTCCCGTGAATTGTGTACGGATTTGGGAGTAAAAAAAATAGTATTTAACCTTCTGTTTATTAAAGAAATTATTCCTCTTCTGCGCTGCTAAAAGGGGACAGAATTGGGAGTAAATCGGTTTAGCCTATGAAATCCTCGGATTCGGTATTTTTACGTTTCATCCAACTATATGTATTTAAAGGAAAAGATTTTCTTCCTACTTTTTAAAAGGGGACAGATTTGGGAGTGAAAACAACTCCTATTGTGTACAGATTTGGGAGTGAGACGGAATCGCGTCAACCTATTGATTTTAAACAATAAAACCCAATGATTTTCCCATTTATAGGGGACATATTTGGGAGTAAAAACAACTTCTATTGTGTACGGATTTGGGAGTAAAAAGGGACAAATTTGGGAGTTGGCTGCGTGTGACGGCGCATAATTGACCGAAAGCAAAAGCGAGCAATTATGGACAGAATTACTAAAGAAGCACGAAGCAGAAATATGGCAAAGATCCGCTCAAAGGACACAAAGCCGGAGGTATTTCTGCGCAAAGCGCTGCACAAGGCCGGTTTCCGATACCGCCTCAACTGCTCGAAACTGCCCGGAAAGCCCGATATTGTTCTGAAGAAGTACAGGGCTGTGATTTTCGTCAACGGGTGCTTTTGGCACGGACACCAGGGCTGCCCCAAGAGCAGGATCCCCGAAACCAACAGAGACTTCTGGCTTAAGAAGATCGAAGGCAATATGGCCCGCGATGAAAAGAACATCAAAGAGCTTCGCAAAGACGGCTGGAGAGTTCTCGTCGTCTGGACCTGTGCATTCGGAAACAAAAAACTTTCTGAAAATACCGTCGAAGAGACAATAAGTTGGCTGAATTCTTCGAATGAATTCCGGGAAATCTCCAATCAACAGCCTCCCGAGAGAGCCGCTAAAATCGGCACTTCGGAGGAATGAATGACCAACAAACTGAAATCAATTGACCTTTTCGCAGGCATCGGAGGAATCCGTCTGGGCTTTGAGAAAGCCTTCGGTCCCGAGCTTAAAACAAGCTTTGTCAGCGAATGGGATCAGCACGCCCAAAAGACCTATCGTGCCAACTTCTCCGACGATTTCGAGATTGCCGGAGACATCACAAAGATTGACGAGAAGGACATTAAGCCCTTTGACATTTGTCTTGCCGGTTTCCCCTGCCAGGCTTTCTCTTTGGCGGGAAAACGTCAGGGTTTCAACGACGACTACAAAGGTCTTTGCCGAGGCACGCTCTTTCAGGATGTCGTCCGGATTTGCGATCTTCACAAACCCAAGGTCATCTTCTGCGAAAACGTTAAAGGGCTGACCATTCACGATAAGGGCCGTACTTTTAAAGTCATTAAAGGCGCCTTTGAGCAGATCGGCTACAAAGTCTTCACCAAAATCCTCAACAGCAAGGATTTCGGCGTTCCTCAAAACCGCGAACGCATTTTCCTTGTCTGCTTCCGTGATGACATTGCTCCCGAAGAGTTCCATTTTCCGGAGCCGACGGG
>ERZ791741.977-NODE-977-length-25229-cov-15.221181_pt1 | contig 25229 bp, 15 predicted proteins | sample MGYA00510040_ERZ791741 | MGnify/ENA primary metagenome ERZ791741 (study PRJEB30046, sample SAMN00791960) | human gut metagenome | study: EMG produced TPA metagenomics assembly of the A metagenome-wide association study of gut microbiota in type 2... | reverse complement strand
TCACCGGCGATTTGGAAGTCATAATCTGGCTGATGAATTTCTGTTTGTTCTCCACTGTCTGCCACAAATAGGCGTCAAAGGTTCCCTCAGTCACATAGCGGTACACATGGACCAGGGGATTTTGGTTGCCCTGGCGCTCGATACGGCCCTTGCGCTGGGCAAGGTCTCCCGGCCGCCACGGGCAGTCCAGGTCATGGAGCGCCACAAGCCGGTCCTATAGTGATAGGTAATCCTTTGGTGAACCCACCTCCGGATTTTCCCCCACTCCAAACCGTGCATGAGAGTTTCCCCTCACACGGCTTTCCATCATTTACAAATCATCATTCTAATCAGCAACAGATGTTAAGATTTGCTCAAATACAATTGCTTCATTGCCGGCTTGCTTTCTCAGTTGGTTTAACTTTCTCAGTTGTGCCGGTTTTAGCTGTAATGTCTGCATAATTGCAGAGATTGTCTCAACTTTTGTAGCGTGGATCAGTCTGTGAATACGTTCGTGGACAATGATCAAGTTTGCATATTCGTCACCACCGCCCAGCGACACAGGCTTTTTGTGATGACAGTGGATTTGTTCTATGCTCAGAAGTTCTTTTGTGATTGCACATATGCCTTTCTGTGCCACATACAGGGAGATGCGGTTATCGTTATATTCAATCGTGGCATGAGCAATCGGATTGCGCATAAGAAAGTGCAGGATTCCCATATCCACACTCTCCAAGTTCTTATGAATTTCCACCCGTCCCTCAGGAGTATACTTGTTAATACTTTTCTTTCGATGAATGGGTGGATGATGCTGAATATATCCAATCGGCAACAGGATTGTTTTGCCAATAAAGCGGATTTCTTTGCTTTTGGCATATTTTTCAGCATACCGGGGAATTGGTTGGTCTTCTCGTCGCTTCACTCGCTCTTGTAAGCGATTTTTAATAGAAATCTTGATTTCGTACGCCAGAGTTTGCATATCAGGATTGGCGGCCGTTGCCATGCTATAATAGTTATGAATTCCCATGATATAGCTGTTATAGTTGTTCACAGCTGCATATTCTGCCATATTATCCTTTGAATGCTGAATCATCCGTATCTTCTCTTTTGCGGTGTCCTTGATCTTCTTCAAGGCTTTGGGAGCTATGTGAGAAATTATGGTGTACCGATTTCCTTTGCTTTTATGAACCTTAATACAGAATCCCAAAAAGTCGGAGTAATCATGTTTCAGATTTACAATCTTAGACTTTTCAGGGCTGATGTCCAGATTTAGTCGCTCTTTGAGCCACGCTTTCACAGCAGCAAACAGTCGTACTGCATCAGAATGCTTTCTGCAAAAGATTTTGAAATCATCGGCATATCGGACAATATAGCACTCTTTCAGATTGGTTTTCCTGAGTTCCCGGTATTTTTTAGACTGATCTTTGGTACCTGTGGTGTGTATTCTGCCACTGTATTCATGACAGGTAGGCATATCCACCCACTGGCTGGTAATCCACCAATCCAGTTCATTCAATACAATGTTGGAAAACAGAGGTGAAATAATCCCACCCTGTGGCGTGCCCTTTTCGGGAAATCCGATACCAGCCACTTCTGCTTTTAACATAGCAGAAAGGATACTCAGCAACTTTTTATCATGTATGCCCATTGCCCATATCTGGCGCAATAGTTTTCCATGATGCACATTGTCAAAGAATCCTTTGATATCGATATCAATGACAATATGCAGGTTGCTTTTCTGCATATGTTTTTCAGCCTGTGCCAACGCATTTTCTACTCCACGATTGGGCCGAAAACCATTGCTTGTGTTGCAAAATTTTGCTTCACAGATTGGCTCCATCACTTGCAGGACACACTGCTGAATTAATCTGTCCATAATCGTCGGAATCCCTAGGGGACGGGTTTTTCCGTTTCCTTTTGGAATTTCCTTCCGAAGAATAGATTGCGGTTGGTACCATCCGAATTTTTTCTGTACCGTTTGAACCAGGTCGGCCTCACTCATTTGGGCCAGATGTGCGATGGTCTTGCCATCCGTTCCTGGTGTTTTGCTACCGGCGTTCTTTTTCAGATTTCTATATGCTAACTTGATATTTTCCTCCGCAGTTACAATGCGGGTTAGATTTTTGAATTCACGCTTTGTAAGACTGTCTTTATACAGCTTGTCGAATACTGCTTGCATGTCATAGTATTCGTTATTCCTCAGCTTTTGTCGTTTGAGCAGCTTCTTTTTCTCTGTCAAAGTTGGCATTCGCCTTTCTTAGTCTTACTCGAACCTTTGATGAATTGCTTCTTAGTATGATTCTTTTTGCAAATGACTGGCGGCTGTTCCTCCACGGCTTATTATCACCGCTTCATTGGTCGTGCCGCCGCTCTCAGTCAGATAAAGGCTGCTTGTTTCTTTGCAGATGTTTTCGCAGCCACCGCTTCTCCGTGTGCAGACACTCAGCGTTCTAACCTTTCCTCGTTCCGATATTCCTATCTGTACATAGTCCCCTTAGGCTGTCCTATAAGCCTGTGCGCTGGGAAGTGCCTGTAACACTCCAAGGATTTTCATAACGTCCATTTTTACTCACCCTCACGCACGTCGTAACTTTACGACTATGGCATTTCTGCCATATCACGCTATAGACCCGTACATTCGGACATTCGTCAGTCATTGTGACATTCTTACCATAGGGACTTTATAGACCTCCGGCATATAGGTGACACCATCCACCTCTGGACAGCTTTCGTGGGGCTGGTAGTGATCCAGCAATTCTTACGGTCACTCTCTGCCGACTTCAGCGGGCTTTGCACGATTTGATTTCTGCAAATCTTACCGCACACCGCAGAATCAAGGCAGGCGTTTCGGGGCGTTACTCCGTCATTCCACCTGTCGGAATATCAGTTCTTCAAATCAATTTTCAAGCTCCTTTCAATCTTGTAAAGTTTTGACTTGAGCGTAACCTTTTCAGTTACGAACGAGTCGCACGCACATTGGTGCCAGCGCCCATCTTGGCGGTGCTGCCCAGCAGGACACGCACCTGGCCGGTGCGGACCTTGGCGAACAGTTCCTTTTTCCTCACTTCGGTGTTGGCCTCATGGATAAAGGCAATTTGATCGGCGGGCATCCCCTGGGCGATGAGCTTTTGCCGGATGTCCTCGTAGATGGTAAAGACCGGCTCCGGCTTTTCCAGCGGCACAGCCTGTTCCAGCGCATGGAGCGTGGGGTTGTCCAACGCCTTGGCTGCCTTTTTGGAAGGGGCCGCCTGGGGCGTGGAAATATCGCAGAACACCAGCTGGGTCAGCTTGTCAGCCTCGCCGTCCCGCCAGATCTGCATGATGTTTGCGACACATTGGTTGACCTTGGTGCCGGGTTCGTCCGGCAGCGCCTGATTGATAATGCGCTGGTCCAGGCCCAGCTTGCGGCCATCGCTGGTAATCTTGAGCATATTGTCCTGGGAGGGGTCCACCGTGCCGCTGTGTACCAGGGAAGCACGCTCGGATAGCGCCTTCACCATTTCCTGCTGCTGCTCGGTGGGCTGGGCCACGATGTTGTGGTATTCTACCTCCGGGGTGGGCAGATGAAGCTGATCGGCGGTTTTAATGTCCGCCACCTCTTTGAACAGGTTCATCAGCTCCGGGAGATTGAAAAACTTGGAGAAGCGGGTGCGCGCCCGGTAGCCGGTGCCTTCCGGTGCCAGCTCCAGCGCCGTCGTCGTTTCACCAAAGCGCGACGCCCAGCAGTCAAAGTGGGTCATACTCAGTTCCTGCAAGCGGTCATACTGGAGGTATCTTTGCATGGTGTAAAGTTCAGTCATGGAGTTGCTGACCGGGGTGCCGGTGGCAAAGATAACCCCTCGGCTGCCGGTGATCTCGTCCATGTAGCGGCACTTGGCGAACATATCGCTGGACTTTTGGGCATCGCTGGTGGAGAGACCTGCCACATTCCGCATTTTGGTGTATAAAAACAGGTTTTTATAGTTATGCGCTTCATCGACGAATAGGCGGTCCACACCCAACTGCTCGAATGTCACCACATCGTCCTTGCGGCTCTCGGCCTGGAGCTTTTCCAGTCTGGCCTCCAGGGATTTGCGGGTCCGTTCCAGCTGCTTGACCGTGAAACGCTCACCGCCGCTGGCCTGTACCTCGGCAATACCCTCGGTGATCTCGTCGATCTGCTCGTAGAGGAGCCGTTCCTGGCGCTCCCGGCTGATGGGGATTTTTTCAAACTGCGAATGTCCGATGATAACGGCATCGTAGTCTCCGGTGGCAATTCTGGCACAGAATTTTTTGCGGTTGTGGGTCTCAAAATCCTTGCGGGTCGTGACCAGGATTTTTGCAGAGGGATAAAGCCGCAGAAACTCCGATGCCCACTGTTCTGTCAGGTGGTTCGGCACCACAAAGAGGGACTTCTGGCATAGCCCCAGGCGCTTGGATTCCATCGCAGCGGCCACCATCTCAAAGGTTTTGCCAGCGCCTACCTCGTGTGCCAATAGTGTATTGCCGCCATACAGCACATGAGCAATAGCACCCAGCTGGTGATCCCGCAGGGTAATGGACGGGTTCATGCCGCCAAAGGTGATGTGGGACCCGTCGTATTCACGGGGCCGGGTGGAGTTCATTTCCTCGTTGTACTGGCGCACCAGGGTCTGGCGGCGCTCCGGGTCCCTCCAAATCCAATCACGGAAAGCGTCCCGGATGGCCTGCTGCTTTTGGGCGGCCAGAGTGGTCTCCTTGGCGTTCAGCACCCGGCGTTCCTTGCCGTCTGCGTCCTCCACAGTGTCGTAAATGCGGACATCCCGCAGGTTAAGGCTGTCCTCCAGAATCTTGTAGGCGTTGGCACGGCTGGTTCCGTAAGTGGTGTAGGCCGCCACATTGTTTTCGGAGACAGAGCTTTTGCCCGTAATCTGCCACTCGGCGGTATAGGAGGTATAGTTGACCTGGATGGCGCGTTGAAGGTAGTTCGGGGTGTTGAAAGTCTCATACATGAACTGCTGGATGTACTTCTTGTCAATCCAGGTAGCGCCCAGGCGCACCTCGATCTCCGAAGCGTCCAGGTCTTTGGGCTGGGCGGCGGTCAGGGCCTCCACATTGATGGCAAAGGCCGGGTCCTGCTGTGCGGCTCGCTGTGCCTGACGGAGCTTGCGCCGAACATTGCCGGAAAGGTATTCGTCGGCGGTCACATAGGTGGGCCGTTCTCCCTCCGGAACAGGCCCAGGCAGACGGAAGATCACGCCTTGCAGCTCGGCGGCCAGCTCGTCACTGGTCTTGCCGGTGAGCTGTTCCATATACTCCATGTCCACACGGGCCTTTTCCGCGATGGATACGGCCAGAGCTTCGCTTGCGGTGTCCACGGAAGTCACCGCCTCATGGGGCTTGATGGTCCGCTTTGTGAACATATCTGCTTTGTGCTTCAGTTGGCCATTCTCGTCAATGACTTCCAGCGCGCAGAGCAGATAGTAGCTGGAATCATCAGCAAAGGCCAGCCGGTTCCCCCGGTCATTGATAAGGCCGTACTTGGCGGAAAAATCGTCATAGAGCTGGTTCAGCTCCATCTGCTTCTCACGAATGTCGCTGTCCGGTGTAGCTGCGTCCATTTGCAGGTCGATCAGTTCCTGGACACAATCCCGCAGCCTCACCATGCCTTTAATGCGGGCCTCGGCGGTGGCGTTGAGATCGGGGCGCACCATGCGGCTGTTCTCCCGGAAATACACAGCTCCGTCCACCACGGTATAGGAGTAGCTCTTCACATTGGGGTCAGCGGGGATAGAGGTGTCGATGGCTTCGCCTTCGCCCAGCTCCGGCAGCTCGGCCTCCTGGTAGGTGCCGCGAATGTACTTCACAGCATCGTGCAGCTGATCGGCCAGCTCCAGCCCATCAATGGGGTTCACGGTGTAGTCCATGCCGTGAGCGGTGCTTTCCGGTTCCTGTCGGCCCAGCACCATTTCCGGGTGGTCCAGGAAATAGCGGTTGATGGAAAAGCCGTCCTCGGTCTGCCCGGTCTGCGTCCACTCCGGTACAATGTCCAGCGGGCGATCTCGCTTTTGGAGGAAGATGATGTCCGATACAACCTCGGTCCCGGCATTGGCCTTGAACGCATTGTTGGGCAGACGGATAGCCCCCAGCAGCTCGGCGCGCTGGGCAAGATACCGGCGCACGGTGGAATCTTTGGCGTCCATCGTATAGCGGCTGGTGACAAAGGCCACCACGCCACCAGGACGCACCTGGTCCAACGCCTTGGCAAAAAAGTAGTTGTGAATGCTGAAATTCAGCTTGTCGTAGGCTTTGTCCCGAACCTGATACTGGCCGAAAGGTACATTGCCGATGGCAAGGTCATAGAAGTCCCGCCTGTCGGTGGTTTCAAAACCGGCCACGGTGATGTCGGCCTTGGGATAGAGCTGCCGGGCAATACGCCCGCTGATGGAATCCAGCTCCACGCCGTAAAGACGGCTGTTTCGCATTTCCTCCGGCAGCATACCGAAGAAATTGCCCACACCACAGGACGGCTCCAGGATGTTGCCGGTCTCAAATCCCATACGGCCCACAGCCTCGTAAATCGCTTTGATGACCGTAGGGCTGGTGTAGTGGGCGTTGAGGGTAGAACCTCTGGCAGCGGCATATTCCTCTGGGGTCAGCAGCTCCTTCAGCTGGGCATATTCCTTGCTCCAGCTTTCCTTGTCGGGGTCAAAGGCATCGGCAAGGCCGCCCCAACCCACATACCGGGAAAGGATTTTCTGCTGTTCCGGCGTTGCCTGCCCAGTGGTTTCCTCCAGGTATTTCAGCAGCTTGATTGCCTCGACATTGGCCTGGAACTTGGCCTTGGGGCCGCCTTCGCCCAGGTGATCGTCAGTGATACGGAAATTCTCGGCGGTGCGGCGCAGATTGGCCTTGTATTCCTCATAAGAGGCTTTCTCGGCAGCTTTGACATTGGGGAAGGTCTGCCACTCGCCGTTTACCTGAATGGAAACGGGGTGTTCGTCCAGCACTTCATCCGGGGTTTTCTCCGGCTCGGTGACAGGTGTAGGAGGCTCCGGCTCATTGGTTCTCAGGGTCTGAACAACCACATCATAGGGCAGATGGTTCTTGTGGCCCGGATAGACAGCCACAGTCTCGGATTGGAAGGTCGGAGCTTCGGCAGCCGGTTCGGGGCGTTCCTGCCCAAAACCGTCCAGCTGACGGGCATACATCCCGCGCAGCAAAGGCGCAACCTCGCTCCACTGGAAGAACAGCATGGCCAGACGCTTTTCATCTGCATCCAGCACTTCCAGTTCAACACCTTCCGGCATCGTGCGGTAATCGGCGGTCTCGCCGGTCTCCAGCTCCATCGTTTCCACGATGTTGGGATAGGCCCGGCTCAGCCACAGGGCCACCTCCTGGTTGCTCTTGCCGTTGCGAAGAAGCTCGGAAAGCTCCGCCTTGTCCGCTTCACCAATCAGGCCATGGGCAAGCACATCCCGCAGGTCCTGGTCCACCGTATCCAGATTTGCAGGCAGGAACTCGGTATAGAAGTCATTGCGGTTATCCTCCCGCAAAAGCTGCTCAAACCGTTCCCGGCTCTCAGCCCGGTAGATGGGATAGCTCATGCCGGTGGGCAGCAGCTGCACCGTGTCATCCCGCAGCTCCGTGATCCGGTGGGCGAGGTCATCCAGATAGACAATATCCCCCACATTGTATGGAGGGACTGTTGGATCATAAGAAGTCCGTTCCCGGACCGTGCCACGGGCCGCAGCATATTCTTCGTCTGACACAGGAACACGCGAATCGCCGGAAGAAGGCTGTTCCGGCTGGTCGGCTTGAGTGGTCTCCCTGGATATGGCCTCCACATCCCGCATGACCTGCTGAATAAAGGGGTCGTTGTCCAGCTTTTCCGGGTCCACCACATGGCCGTCCACAATGCCGCGCTGGGCCAGGGCCTCCCGGATGGCGATGGGGTCCACATCGTCCAGATTATCCTGTTCGACCTGGGTGTAGAAGCGATCCTCCTTGATGAGCTGGGCAATCCGGCGCTGCACCTTGGGCCAGGGCAGTGCCGTTCCTTCGGGGCTTTCCGGGCGGATCGCAAACGGGGTTTTACCATCGCCGCCGTCAAACTCATGGGCCAGCCATGCTGCGGTGTCTCTTTCTCGCGCATGGTCTTTCATGTAGCGGACAACGGCGTGTTTGCTCTCGATTTTGCCATTCCAGTCCTGGATAGCCTTGTCGATGTCATTGTCCGAGAGAGGGCGCAGCAGCTCATGGAGCTTGGGATAGGTCTCGTCTATGACTTCCCGATGAAGGCGCTGCCGGAACTCCGGGGTGTCAGAATAGAGGCGAAGCAGCCCCATATTACCGGACCCCAGGACAGCACGGCGAATAGCGGCGTTGCCCTCGATCACGGCGTTCTCGTAGTCACTGTGACCGCAGGCGTTCCGGTATCTGATGTCCTGGGTAACAGCCTCCAGCACGATGGGCTTGTATTGCTCATGCAGCTCCCGGAGGGTGGCGGCTTGGATGGCTTCTTCGTCCCGGAACGCCCGGAACCCGTCAGCACCATACTCCGCTTCATGGGCGCTGATGTCCTGTTCGGCCTCATGGTCGATAGAAAGAACGGAATACTCCCGGCGCTGGGTGCTGCCCTCCAGGGTGGCGGAGACCGTCACATCATGCTTGGCCCGGAGCTGTTCCAGGTACTGCTCCAGCCGGTTTGCCGGGAACCCGCACATTTCCACACGGCCACCGACAGGGATAGCACGGGAGACCAGTTGCAACCCCAGCTCCGGCGCGGCTTCTTTGGCGTCCTCGCCATAAATCTCGAAGAAATCGCCCATCTGATACAGGACCATATCATCCGGGTGTCGCTCCTTGACGCCGTTGTATTCCCACACAGCCGGGTCAGGCTGCGGCTGTTCTTGGGCAAAAGAAAAAGCAGAGGATGTTTTCACATTCTCTGCTTCATCTATTCTTTGGATTTGTTCAGCTTCGGAGAGGAACAGGTTTAGGGTTAGCTGTTGATAAGCTCCGCCAGCAAAATCTCCTCCGCCTGGGCCTTGCAGGTGTTCATCAGGCCCACCCAGCGCATCGGATCGCGGGCTTTCAGCTCCTCCGTCGCGCCCGCCGACTCCGCCAACTGGGGCATCATCTGCTCCAGACGGCTGTTCGCCGTCTCGTCGATCTCCAGCAGGTGCGGGTACAGCTTCTCGGTCAGCAGCAGCTGGTTGTAGATCAGGGGCCGGTGTTCCTTCAGGTACGCTTTCCGCATCCTGCCGTACTTGCCCAGGGGCTTCTCCGGCTGTTCGCTCAGGCTCAGGTCGGGAATCAGGTAATCGCCGTTCCTCGTGTAAGTCAGGTTGTTCTCCATGTGTAACGCTCCTTTCCGCGAGTTGCTCACGCTCATAATGTTGGACGGTGACACCGATCTGCCGCAGCACCTGCTGGTTGATCTGGCTGACCGCCGCTCCCAACGCCCCAACCGTGGCCGGGGTATTGAAATCGAAAATCGGCATGAAGTCCTCATGCTGGAAATACTGGTCTGTATCCAGCCCACAGCGGGACATCAGGGCGTAGGCGATGCTGACGGTGGCGGTGGACTTAAATTGGACTTCGATGTTGAGTTCATCGTACTCCTCCAGGAACGAACCGTCAACGATATAACGGAAGTCCTGTTGATGCTCGTCCCAATACTCACTCGCCAGTTTTCCGGCCACATCGGTGAGCTGCTGGGCAAGATTGTCACCAGCAACACCGTAGTTGCGCTCCAGCATGGCCGACACAGGCCCGATGTGCTGTTCCTCCAGCTGCCACAGCCAGGGGGTGCGGGAATGTTCGCGGGTCCCGGTGTCGGAAATATCGAACACATAGCGCAGGCGGGGCCTGTCGCCGGAATCGTCCACCAGAGCTATCCCCTTGGAGCCGCGCCGTACATACCGCCCCATTTTTTCGTTCCACAGATCGTACTCGGCGCAGGCGGTGGCGTCCGGGCGCTGGGCGTAAATCATCATCTGCTCATGGAACGGATATTTGTAGAGGCGGGCGGCGGTGGTAAGAAAGGCTGTCCATTCTTTCCAGCTGCCCACAAGCCGGGTCGATACCTGTTCGGCCATCTGCCGGTAAAATTCAGCTTTGGATGGCATGGTTTTCTGTCCTCCCTTCATGTTAAATAGAAATGGGGCGGCACATCAGGCCGCCCCGCTGGGTCTTGGTGTGGTTTTTACTCGTCGAAATCCGGGTACAGCTCCAGCTCGGCAAACTCGGCGTCGCTCATAGCCCGGAGCTTGGAGAGGGCGCTGTCCGTCAGCTCCCGCAGCTCGGCTTCCTCCGGCGAAAGCTCACCGCACATCTCCGTCAGGGCTTCGATCAGCCCGGTGCGGCTGCCGGTGTTGTAGATACAAAGCAGGTTCGTTTCCTCAAAAGTGAAGTTTCCCATATCAAATCTCCCTTTCCGCGCTCTTTTTGGGCGCTGTCTTTTTGTGTTCCGCCTTGGGCTGGCTTTTCAGCTGCTCCATGACGGACTTTTTCTTTTCCCGTTCCTCCCGGTGGGCGGCGGCAGCCAAATCCATGAGAGAAATCGGCTGGCCGCTGCGGGCCTGCTGTTCCAGCTGGGCCACTGTCGGCTCCTTGGGTCCGTTGTTGATGATGCCGTCGATCATACCGTAGTCATCCTCCACGACCATTTCCGCATTTTTCAGCGGATTGTCCGGCAGGAATCCGGGAACCTGCTCAAAGCCGAAGCTGTCGCAGTAATGACAGGATACCTTGCCATCCCGCTTAATGGCAACGATGTCGCTTACGCTCATGGACGGATGGCGGTAATCGGCGGGATGTTCATTGTTGAAGCGGTAAAAGAGCTGTTCGGCGGTATCGCCTTTCAGATCGGAGGGCAGCAGCGGAGCGGTGTAGACCAACTCATAGTTGTCCCGCTGCACCGTCTGCCCGATGGACTGGAGCCATTCCAGGCCCTCATAGCGGATGTCCCGCAGCTCGTCGGTGTGCTTCACCTGATAAATAGCGAAGCAGTCCCCCTTGTGGGAGAGAAACGCCTGCTCCCGTTCCTCCTGGTGGGCCATGCGGTCCTTGACCAGCTTATCAAACTCAGGGCTTTCCTCCCATTCCTCGCGGGGCAGGGCAAAGATACCGTCATGGGCATCCAGGTCAGCGGTGTCAAAGGCCATCACCGGATTTTCGCCCTCCTGGATAATGTAAACGGTCAGGTCACGCTCCATCAGCTCATAGGCTCTCTCTTTGGAGAGGGGCAAAAGATCGCTGTCCAGGCAGCCGCATTTCTCCAGATCGTCCTGGGTCAGAACCGGGTCCGGCATGGGATATTCGTCCAGCGCCTGTTCCTGAGCATCCGGTAGCAGGGCGGCTGCGGCTTCTGCGGTCTGCTGGCTGGCCTGTTCATACAAAGTCTCGATCATGGACAGCGGCGCATACTTGATGGATTTGTCACCCAGCCCCAGGTCCTTGCAGATGTGGCTGACCGCTGCGGAACGGCCCATGTCCGGTCCATCCAGCTGGCCGCCGTCCAGTTCTTTCATGGTTTCTTTGTCATAGAGGGTATAGTCCCAGCCGGTATCGCACGGCTGAATGTGCAGATAGGTGGCATCGTTCAGAAGAAACAGAGCCTCGGCGGGTTCTGACAGTTCCTGCGGGGAATGTTCCGCATTGGCGGAAATCTCCTGATACTCTGTGCGATAGAGAGACGCAAGCTGTGCGGAAAGATGTTCCGGGTCCACAAAATTGCTGTTATCGGCATCCGGGGCAGCGCCATTGTCCAGAGCCATCTCCATTTCTTCGTCCCGTTCCCATTTTGCCTGTTTCTGTTCCTCCAAAAAGAGAACCATATCCGCGATGTCATGGTGCAGGATTTTATCCGTGTATTGGGTAATTTGCGCCTGAATCTCTGTTTCTGAAAGGGTTTCGACACGAATTGCCTGTGCATACAAGACATATTCGCGGGCAAAGGACTCTGCCTGTTCTCTTGCTGGCGGCAGAACCACCGGAACAGTTTCTTTTTTCTGGGCGTTCAGGTCAATGCCGCGCTCCTTGCAGATTTCCTTGTAGTTGCGCTCGATGTCGTTAATCAGCTCACAGGAAGTCTTGTTGATGGTCTCCAGGCTGGCCCGCAGCTCCTTCAGCTCCTTGTCCTTGGACCAGGAAGCGATGTAGCCAAAGCTGTTTTCACCGGTCTGGATGCCGAAATACTGGCAGACCGCATAGGAAATGCTCTCGGCCTCCACTTCCTCGGTGTTGCGGTTCTTAGCGGCTTGTTTCACCGCCGTCAGATCTTCCTGCACCTCCAGCCGCCACTCAAACCGATTCTCGTCCACAAAGCGCCAGCCCATTTCGGTAGCAAACTGTTCTGCCTCGACCTCAGTTGCAAATCCAGATTGAAAATCTCTTACTGTGCCTCCACCGCTATCCATGACAACTTTCCAGGACTGCTCGATTTCATATTTTTTCGGGTCGTGGAGCTTGCTGTGTGCGGTCTCATGGACAGCGGCGGAAACAGTCTGCACCTCGCTCATGCCTTCCCGGATGGCGATCCGCTGCTGCTCGGAGGAAAAGTAGCCGTCCATGTTGCCAGCCATCGGCTCAAACTCGATGGGGACCGGGGCAGAGCGGCGCAGAGCTTCCATGAACGCCTCATAATGTGGCACCGTCCCGGACAGGCTGGAGGCCAGTTCCGGCAGAGGCTTGCCGTCCGTCTGGCTCACATCGAACACCTTGACCGGGCGGAACATGGGGATTTCGATTTCCTTTTCCTCCATGACGGCCTTGCCATCCGCGTCCAGGATGGGTGCATGGGTATCCGGGTCACGCTTCATTTCCTCGATTTTCTTTTTGTAGGGCGTGGGGGCGATGATGGTGATACCATGCTCGCCCTTTTTCACATGGCGCTCAAATTGGTTTTTCCACTTGTTGAACCCGGCCACCAGGGTGGCGTCCGGGCGCTGCATATAGATGAGCATGGTGTTGTTGACGGAGTAGCGATGGAACTTGGACATGACGGACAGGTAGCGCATATATTTTTCACTCTCGAACAGCTCCTTGATACCCTGTTCAATACCCGCCGTGATTTCCTGCAACCGCTCCCGGTTGGTGGGCTTATCAGCCATGATTTTCACTCTCCTTTCCAAATTGGCGATTTCTGATTGATGTTCGGCAATCCACAGTCTTTGTTCATCAGGGGTATCCTCCAGGAAAAAATCCAGCAGATAGCCCACATAGTCTTTTTTCTGGATTGCCTCCATGAATCGGGGATGTGGATTTTCCTCCGGTGTTTTGGGTGTGTAGTCCGTTTCCCACTTGCGGAGCAAATGAAAGTAGTCGGCCAGGACACGAAAGGCATGGTCCCGGTCCTCCTTGAATTTCTGGGCCTCGGATTTCCGCCGGACATAGCGCCTCCGGGGAGGGGCCTGACTGTCATAAGCCAGGCCAAAATCTTGGGCCAGCTTCTCGGCGGCCTCTTTGGGGGACAGATTGTAGAGCCTCGCTGTGAAGTCGATTACATCACCGGTGGCTCCGCAGCCGAAGCAGTAGAAGTATTCCTCGTTCAGCTTCATGCTGGGATTCTTGTCATCGTGGAACGGGCAACAGGCCATGCCGCTCCGGTTGACCTCGATCCCATACATCTGCGCCGCTTCCCGGACGGCGACAGACTGTTTGACGGCCTCAAAGACGCTCTCGGCCATGCTCATTCTTTGCCTTTCTTGGGGGTGGGCGGCCTGTACCCGGCAGCCTTGGCCCGTTCACTGGCTGCCTTACGGCGCTCGGCGCTGTACGGTTCCCGGACGGACACGCAGCGTTTGGGAACGAGAAAGGTTTGGCGGTCCTTTTTCATAATCTGATCCGGGTATTTCTCCGCCAGCCGCCGCAGCTTTTCCAGTAGCCGGGGGTCATGGGTATAGACCTCGGCGGTGGCTTCAGCCTGGTTGTAGAGGATGATGGTTTCCTGTTCATAGAGGGAGAGCTTCATCGTTTGCCGCCTTTCTGCTGGTCAAACTCCAGCTTGAAGTTGGCGTACTGCCCATCGTCCTCCAGCACCACGGTGGCGTCGTAGGTCTTGCCGGTTTTCTCGGAGTACAGGCCGCTTACATGGGCGCGGCCATTTTTGAGCAGCGCCGTCACGATGGCCTTGGTGGGCTGCTTGCGCTTCAGCTCCCACCACTTGTTGTTTTTCCAAATGGCAAATTTACAGCCCTCGTTCTGGCAGAAGAACCCCTTTTGCAGCTCCGCCACATCGCCACCGCAGCGGGGGCATTTGCCCACCACCTCGCGGGGCGGCGTGAACAGATACTCGGTGCCTTTAATCATCTGATAGGTTCCCACCAGCTCCTTGAGCATAGTGGAAATTCCATCCATGAAATCCTCCGGGGCCAGCTCGCCGCGCTCGATCTCACCCAGTCGGTACTCCCATTCAGCGGTCAGCAGGGGCGATTGCAGCTGCTCCGGCAGCACGGTGATAAGGGATACCGCATCATGGGAGGGCATGAGCTGCACGGTTTTCTTGCTCTTTTTGCGTTCCAGAAAGCCGGTGGACACCAGCTTTTCCAAGATACCGGCGCGGGTGGCCGGGGTCCCCAGGCCCTTGCGTTCGGCGTCCTCCGGCATATCGTCCTTCCCGGCAGTCTCCATCGCGGAAAGCAGCGTATCTTCGGTGAAGTGCTTGGGCGGGGTGGTCTTGCCCTCCTTGACGGCAGCACCAGAAAGGGGCAGTGTCTGACCTTCAGACAGCTCCGGCAGAGCCTTGTCCTCGGTTTCCGGTTCTGCATTTTTCAGCCCTGCGCGGTATGCAGCGTCCAGCGCCCGCCAGCCGGGTTGTTTCACCGTGCGGCCCTTGGCGGTAAACTCCGCACCGGCGCACTCTACAACAACGGCGGTTTCCGCAAAGGTATAGGGTTGGGCCACGGCGCACAGCAGCCGCAGAGCCACCAGCTCCAGCACCGCCTTTTCGCCCACCGGCAGGCCGGTCAGGTCCGCGCCCTGGAGGTTGCGGGTAGGGATCACCGCATGGTGGTCGGTCACTTTCTTGTCGTTGATGACCTGGGCCGCATTGCAGGCAAGCTCCATACCAGCGGCAAAGGGCAGCGCCCCAGCAGTGAGCCGGACCAGCTCCGGCAGACTCGCTGCCATATCCGAAGTCAGGTAACGGCTGTCCGTCCGGGGGTAGGTACAGAGCTTCTTTTCATAGAGGTTCTGCAAATAGTCCAGGGTTTGCTGGGCTGTGAACCCCAGCAGCCGGTTGGCGTCCCGCTGGAGGGTGGTCAGGTCATAGAGGGCGGGCGGCTTCTCGGATTTGTCCTTGCGCTCCACCTTTTTCACCGTAGCAGCCGCACCCTGGCAGGCCGTTTTCAGCTGCTGGGCGGCGACCTTGTCCGCCATGCGTTCCCCTGAAACAGAGAAACCGGGCAGCTCCAGCGTCACCGTGTAAAACGGCACCGGCTTAAAGGTGTCGATCTCGGCCTCCCGCTGGACAATGAGGGCCAGTGTTGGGGACATGACGCGCCCGATGTTGAGGGTCCGGTGGTACAGCACGGAAAACAGCCGGGTGGCATTGATACCCACCAGCCAGTCCGCCTTGGCGCGGCAGAGTGCCGCATCCCGCAGGCCGTCATAGTCCGCGCCGGGGCGCAGGTTCGCAAAGCCCTCCCGGATGGCGGAATCCTCCATCGAGGAAATCCAGAGCCGCTTCATGGGCTTCTGGCAGCCCGCCAGCTCGTAGACGGCGCGGAAGATCAGCTCCCCCTCGCGTCCGGCATCGCAGGCGTTCACCACCTCGGTCACATCCGGGGCGTTCATCAGCTGTTTCAGCACATCAAACTGTTTCTTCTTGTCCTTGCTCACCACCATCTGCCAGGGTTCCGGCAGAATGGGCAGATCGTCATAGCGCCACTTGGCGTAGTCCGGGTTATAAGCGTCGGCGTCGGCCAGCCCAGCCAGGTGGCCCACACACCAGCTCACTCGCCAGCCGCCGCCCTCCAGGTAGCCGTCCTTGCGGGCGGTGGCCCCGATCACGGCGGCCAGACTTTGGGCAACGGACGGTTTCTCAGCGATCACCAGCTTCATGGTTTTTCTTCCTCCTTTCCCGCAGCCATGCGGTCAGCTGCCGGTGGCAGAATCCCACGCAGGGCTGACCGTCACGGTAATTTCCGCAGCCATAACAGGGGTGGCCGGGAGATAAAGAAGGAGGACGGGAAGTTTCCTTCCCGCCCTCCGGCCTGCGTGTCATCATGCGTTCATAGGGGCTGTCGGTGAAGCGGGTCAAACCGTCTTGTCCTCGCTTTCCTCGTCGCCGCCCCCGTCAGCGTCCAGCTCGTCAGATTCCTCGGTCTCCCAGGAGTCCTCGTCCTCCTGGTCGGTATCATCCTCGCCGTAGTCATAATCGTCCAAATTGTCGTTGCCCTTGGTCTTGGGTTTGTTTTTCACCAGCTTAAAGTAGGCAAAAGCACCGCCGCCACCCATCAGAGCCAGCACCGCCAAAAGAATGGCCGGATTCAGTCCTGCGGGTTTCTGCGCCGGTTCTTCCGGCTCCGGGGTTTCTTCCGGGGTCTCCGGTTCCGGCTCCTTACCCGTGCAGGCGCTCATATTGGTGGCACACACCGGGCAGGCCGTATTCACCGCACCGGCCACACATTTCTCCGTACAGGTACAGGTGGCGGGCTGCTCCTGGGTGGTCTGACCGTCCTCCATCAGCGCCATCAGGTCCGCCTCGTCCACCTGGTTCAAGAAGTGGACAGCGGTTTCCTTGTCCTCGTTGGCCCGGTCAATGAGGATGTAGAAATAGTTGCCCGCCTTGGTGGTGACGGTGATGAGCTGCTTGTTGCCGCCGAAATCATCCACCAGGGCGGCGTTGCCATCCGGGGTCAGAGCCGGACTGTCCTCGGTTTCCTCCACCACCACATTGGCGTCGTTTGTGGCGTCCTCCGCCGGGGGCTGGTCCGTCCCCTGGGCAAAGGCGGTCACGGAAAGGCCCATCATCAGCACCAGGGCGGCGCAGAGAGCCGAAAGGGTTTTGAAAACTCTCTTATTCTTCATGGTCGGTGTCCTCCTGTTCGTTGTAGTTGGCGGAGGCAGCGGCCATGCCAGGGACCGTACCGCCGGAGAGCATGGCGTTCAGCTGCTCCGGGGTCAGCCGCAGAGCGCGCACCATCTGGACGATCTCCAGGTTCTCCGCCTCGGTTTTCTGCGCCTCCAGGGCTTTCAGCTTATCCTGGTACTCCGCGATCTTCTCGCGGACCTTGGCAATCTCCTGGTCAATGCGCTGGATTTTGTTCTTAGCCATTTCAATCACTCCTTTTCTCATAAATCGGCCTTACCAGTTCATCAGGCCGTAGCCCTTGATGCACTCGTAGGTCAGGGAATAACTCTTGATCTTGCAGGCGTCGCCGGAATTGCCCTCCACGGTGTAGACCCGGCTGCCGTCCGTGCCGACCACAAGGCCCACATGGTCGGCGCTGCCATCCAGGTCCCAATCGAAGAAGATGGCGTCGCCGGGGGCAATATTGGCGTAATCACGCCCGCCCCATTGTCCGTGAGACTGGAACCACGGGATGCCCTGGGACTGGCAGGCGGCAAAGCGCGGCTCGGACAGCCCCATCTGGCCGTAGCACCAGGATACAAAGCAGGCGCACCACTCCACGCGACTGTTAAAGCCGTACCAGCTCCAGTAGGGCTGACCGCCCACATTGCCCACCTGGCTTTTGGCTATATCCACCACGGCCTGATTGCCGGGGCGGGTGCCGTTGACGAACTCAACACCAGCTAAACTCTCGGAATCGCTGGTGTCGGAGGAACCACCGCCGAAAATCAGCGGCTTGTTGCCCAGCGTCTGCCGGTACACCTGGTACATCTCCAGCTGTTCCGGGGTCAACAGCTCCGAGGCAACAGACGAAATGGGCTTGCTGGTGAGCTTCACATTCAGAATGTAGTAGTTGTAAGGAACCTGAACGGTGTAGCTATTGCCCTCGCTGTCAGTCCGGGTTTCCGTCCGATAGCGTACTTCAACTTCCTCGGTGAGCGTCAGCTGATACTGGGCATCAAATATACGCTCCAGCTCTGCCTGGGCGCTCTGCCGGGTGTAGCCCTGCAAGACAGCGGACAGGTAGGCCGCCAGCTCATGGGGGTCATGCCCGATCATGTCGAGGTCGTAGCGGTACTCGTCATACCCCGGATGGCTGCTTTCGATGTTGTCGATCTCGGCTTGCAGCGCCGCTTCCTTGGCAGCGTAGTCCGCCTCCACCGCCACCAGCTCCGGGTCGTCCGACGGATAGGTGGTACCGGACACCACAGAACCGATGCTCTGCGCCATCATGGAGCAGGAGGACATGGTGTTGAGCAGCATACAGACCAGCAGGAAGATCGCGCCCGCAATCAGAAAGCCCTTTTTGTGGCGCATGACGAATGCCCCGGCCTCCTGTGCCTTTTCCTTGACCGTCTTGGCGGCCTTGCCGGTCTTTTGGGCTGCGCTTGCGGTATTCCCGGTAGCTTGACCGGCGCGCTTGGCGGCAGCGTATTCCTTTTTGATGGCCTGTTTCTGCTGCCAGCGGGAAATGGGGTTGCTGGCAAACTGAGGATTTTCCCGCAGGGACTTCTGATACAGGGCGTTTACATTGGCCTTCTCCAGCTTCTGCTCGGCCTGGGCGGCCTTGCGGTAGGGCTTCAACTTGTGGCTGCGGTAGCCCTCCCGAACCAACCGTGCGCCGGTCTCAGCAGCCTCCTCGGACTTGTGGGCGCTCTCCACGCCCACATTGTCCTGTTCGGTCTCCCGGATTTCCTTGTGAACTTTCCCCAGGGCGGCATTGGCAGGGGTATCCCGCACCGCATGGGACAGCTTGGAGGGCGGCTTCTTCTTGTCCTCCAGCACCAGCTTGGTGGTCACTTTGCCGGTTTCCGGGTCCACCGTCTTTTGCCGGACCTGCTTTTTAGGAATTTTAGCCTGCGCCTTATCCGCTTTGGCGGCGGCCTTGTCCGCCTTACGAATGGGCTTCTCCAGCGCCGGGTCAGAGCGTTCCTCGTCTGTAAAGCGCAGGCGCGGTTCCTTATTCAAACCATTCACCCAGCATGAGGGCGTCCGTCATGTAGCGCAGCTCCACACAGACGGCCAGCCCAACAGGGTCATGGAAGGGGTGCTGAAGCAGATGGGCGTAGATCTGCGCCACCACATTGGCCAGCAGCTCAGACTGGCTGCCCTCGAAGATGACGATGGCGGGAATACCGTTCATGGCGCACCAGATTTCCGTCAGGCGCAGCAGGCCCGCCTCGCCATCCTCGCTCAGCTGGGCTGCCTGATCCGCAGCCGTTCGGGTCTCGCTGACGGCATCGGCCAGCTCGGTGAGCAGATAGGTGCGCTCACTCTCCAGGGCATCGTCAAAAAACATCATGGTGTTAAGTTCAGTATCGGGTTTCATGGTCATTCATCCTCCTTTTTCAGTTCCTGGGGTTTGGTGGTCATAATGCGGTACAGCTCGGTGTTCTTCGGGAAATGGTCCACGAAAGGCAGGATCGTGGAGCCGTAGAACAGCAGGCCCTCGCCCTCGCTGGAGTGGGTCACATAGGACAGCTGGTGCGGGGAAATGCCCAGCTGCTTGGCGAGAATCTGCCGGTCCCCGCCCGCCTGGTTGAGCATATACACGAAGTCGGAGTTTTCAAAGATGTTCTCCACCTCGCGGGAAGAAAGCAGGTCCTTGACATTCTGCGTGATGCCGGTGGGGATACCGCCCCACTTGCGGAACCGCTTCCAAATCTCCACCGTGTAGGCGGCGGTCTGTTCCTCTTTCAGCAGCAGGTGCATCTCGTCGATGTAGTAGCGGGTGGACTTGTGGGCGGCGCGGTTGATGGTGACACGGTTCCACACCTGGTCCTGAACCACCAGCATACCGATTTTCTTCAGCTGCTTGCCCAGCTCTTTAATGTCGTAGCAGACAATGCGGTTGTTGATGTCCACATTGCTTTGGTGGTTAAACACATTGAGGGAGCCGGTCACATAGATTTCCAGCGCCGTGGCGATGTACTGCGCCTCTTTCTCGTCCTGCGCCCGCAGCAGGTTGTAGAGGTCCTCCAGGATGGGCATATTCTCCGGGCGGGGGTCATTGAGATAGGTCTGATAGACCAGCCGCACACAACGGTCAATGATGGTTTTCTGCACCGGCTGCAAGCCCTCTTTGCCGCCCACGATCAGTTCACACAGGGACAAGATGAAGTCGGACTTGAGAGACAGCGGACTTTCATCGTCCGAGTAGTCCAGATTCAAGTCCATCGGGTTGATGTAGTTGGTGGAGGTAGGCGAAATCTTGATGACCTGCCCATGCAGGCGCTCCACCAGGGGCGCATACTCGGCCTCCGGGTCACAGATGATGATGTCATCATTGGTGAGCAGGAAACAGTTGGCGATCTCGCGCTTGGCGCTGAAGGACTTGCCAGAACCCGGCGTACCGAGAATCAGTCCGTTGGGGTTTTTCAGCAGCTTGCGGTCCACCATGATGAGGTTGTTGGACAGGGCGTTGATCCCGTAGTACAGCGCCTCTTTGCCGTTCTGGAAAAGCTCCTGGGTGGTGAACGGAACAAAGATAGCCGTGGAACTGGTGGTCAGCCCTCGCTGAATCTCGATCTGATTGAGGCCCAGGGGCAGCGCGGACATCAGCCCTTCTTCCTGCTGGAAGTCAAGCCTTGTCAGCTGGCAGTTGTACTTCTGCGCGATGGAGCTGGCCTGGAATACATTGTTGTCCAGCTGCCGGGGATTGTCTGCCGTGTTCAGCACCAGAAAGGTGACAAGGAACATTCGCTCGTTCCGGCTCTGCAAATCCTGTAAGAGCTTCTTGGCCTCGGCACCGTAGGTGGCAAGGTCGGAGGGAATGATGTCCATGTCATACCCGGCACGGACAGCCTTTTTCTGCTCCTCAATCTTGCTGCGGTCCAGGTCGGTGATTTTCCGCTTGACCGTCTTGATGGCCTTGATCTGGTCCACGGACTGGATATGCAGGCTGACAATCAGGCTGGATTCCATGTCCAGGAAATCCGCCAGCATTCGGTCATTCAGCTCCGGCGCGAGAATCTGCAAAAAAGAAACAGCCCCGTATTTCTTACCCATACGGAACTGCTTGCCGGTACGGAACTCGAAGCCGGACGGGGCGATGAAGTCCTTGGTGGACAGACCAGACGGAGCCAGCCAATCCCATTCAAAGCGGAACGGCACCTGTTCATCCATGTGGAAGATACCGTGGAGCTGTGCCAGTCGCGCCTTGCCGTCCAGGGTCTCGGCGGCCACGCCCAGACGCTTGAAATTATTGAGAATGTCGGTCTCAATGCGCTCCAAACGAGGCTTGGCGGCCTTGAGGCTGTCGGCGTCGATACCGAAAGTCAGGTACTTAGTTTTGATAAGGCCATTGTTGCCTTTTGCCAGCTGGTTTTGCAGCATGGTCATGTACTCCACCCGGATACTGTCAAAATCATCCCCCTGGAGAGGAATGTTGATGGCGCGGGCAAAGGTCTCCTCAGAGGCCGCAAGGTTCAAAAAGGACAGCTGAAACTGAATGGAGCTGTCGAAGTAGTTGAGGAAATCGCACCAGCCCTCAAAGATCGCCGTCTTGTCCTCGTTCTGCGAGAGCTGATAGTTGATGTCCTGGAATTGGATGGTCTTTGTGTAGCGGCTGCCTGCCACACGGCAGATACCATCCGGCCACATTCGTTCATAGGGGATACTGTCCTGAGCCGACTTCTCTTTTCGGTCCGTGCGGTTGGCACGGGCGATGGCGGCCTCGATCTGCTTTCTGTCGGCACGGGACAGCTTTTTCATCTTTTTCTGATTAACCGGCTGCGCGGTCTTTTCGCCTTTTCCGAACAGCCGGTGCAGCCAGCTTTTGATTGCCGTGAACAATGTCATACACCTCCTTGTCGAGTTTTTCCTGCCGCTCCAGAGCGGCATAGAAATTGTTGGTCTTATACGGGCGCTCCTTGGGTCGGATGACGGCCACCTTGATGATGTTGCCCACGATCTTTTCCAGGGGCTGACCGTGTTTTTCATACATTGCCAGCATGAAGAAGGGCAGCATGACCAGCATCATACACATGGCAGCCACGCTGTTTCCCACAGGCCCCCGGAGCAGGAAGAAAAGCGGTACGCCGATCAGCGCACCGCCGCCGAAGCAGACAAGCTGCCTCTTGGTTAAGTTGAACGCGACCTTGGTTTTGACTTTCGTAAGATCCTTGGGTACGGGTACATAAGCCAAAGGGATTACCTCCTTCCTGGTTAATGTGCATTGAAAACGGATTTTGCGAGGCTGCCGGTCTTAAAGAGCGTAAAGCACAACAGGACCGTATAACCCACACAGCTCCAGATGGCCATGATGACATCCGATTCGGTGGCAATGTTTTGTACCAGCACGGCATAGATTGCCACACAGACGATGATGAGAAATGCCTGGAAGCCCAGAGCAATCAACGAGCGCAGATAGTTCTGGCCCATGCCGCCCCATTCCTTGCCCATCATGGTGGCCATAGGGATGGGGGCCACCGAAGTTACAAGGTAAATCTCAATCATACGGCCATAGATCACGATAAAGATACAAATGTAAAGCGCCCACATGGTAATGCCGATAAAGAGCGACTGGAACCACAGGCCGAACAGCGGCCCCAGGTCCATATCCATCAGCCGGGACTCCATATCGGTCATGACAGAGGAGATGTCGATGGAAGCGTCGGAACCGATGATGCCCGCCGCCTGCGCCACCACACTTTGAGCTGCGTCAAACACGCCCATCACGATGTTCCAGGTGTTTGAGACGATGAGGATGGCAGCGGCAGATTTGAACACCCACTTGAAAATCATCCAGGTGTCCACATCATGCAGGTTGTTCTTGTCGGTAATCATCTGAATCAGCTCCAGCGTCATCACGATAGCCAGGATCACGCCAGCAATCGGCACCATGATGGAGTTGGAGAGGTTCTGGATCATGCTGAAAATACTCCCGTTCCAGCCCTGCGGGGTCTGGCCCACCTGTGTCGCAATGTCTGCGACCTGCTGGTTCACGCTATCGAACATCCCCGATAAGTTGCTCATAATGCCGCCTACCAACATTTCCTTGAGCCAGTCAGTAAGGGCATCGAGTAAGAAATCCATACGGTGTCAACCTCCTTTCAGCCGCCCCCGCTTGGGGGCAGGGGCGGCAAGGATTTCTTATGACAGCTTAACGACGGGAGCGATCAGACGGTGAACAGGCTGGAGAGCAGGGGTACGAGGACCATGCCGACCACGGCGACGCCAGCGCCAGCCATGAGCTGTTTTATCCCCAATTAGGTGTAAAACTCTGCTCGATGGCGGGCGGCGGCGTACAAAAAATCTATATGGTGTTTTTAAGAGAACCGTCCCGGCGGGACAGGTCAGGCAGTGACCTGTTCCACCTCTGGGATGGGTTTGAGATTAAAATGAATTTCGATAGAAATGTGTCTTGTTTTATCTTCGTCAATGCGCTCATGCACGACGATTTCTTTGATTAAGCGGTTGAGGGTGGCTGCGTCCAGCTCTGTGATATTGGCGTATTCCTGAATGGCTTCCACCCATTGTTTTGCGTCATTGGCAAGCTGGACTTCATCGGACAGCCGCTTTCTGCCCTCGGACACTTTTGCTTTAAGCTCCGTCTGCTCGGTCTGTGTCTTTTCCAGCATGGTGTTGAAATTCTGCTCACTGATACGCCCTGCAATCATATCCTCATAAAGCCGCATGACCATTTTATCCAGAACCTCAATCCGTTCCTCGTCCCTTGTAAGGGAGCGTTCCATTGCTTCCCGCTGTTCCCGCTGCTCGGCTTCACAGGTATTGGTCAGGCGGTCGGCAACCGCTTCCCCGTCCATCAGGGCAGCTCTGGCACATTCCCGGATTTTCCGCAGCACATGGCTGTAAAGGGTGTCATAGTCAATCCGGTGCTGGGTGCAGTGGTTCTTTCCAAAGGCATTGTAGGTCTTGCAGGAATAAATCTGCTGGGGATGTTTTGCGTTTGTGTAGCGTATCGTCAGCGACTTCCCACACTCGCCGCATTTTATCAGTCCGGCAAACAGGCTGATTTCATTGGTCTGCCCCGGACGCTGGCGGGATTTCAGCTTGTTCTGCACAATGTCAAAGCTCATGCGGTCAATCAGCGGTTCATGCTGTCCCTCCACCACAATCCAGTCCTCCGGCTTCTTTTCCCCAATCGTGCCGATTTTGAAACGGTAGTCTTTTTTCTGGGAAGCAATCGCCCCGGTGTAGACGGGATTCATCAAAAGGTCTTTGATAACGGAGAAGTCCCACATATACCGTCCGTTTTCTGGGTCTTTCTTTTCCCATTTGGTGCGGGTATTGCGAAGCCCCCGTTCCCGGTTCCACCATGTGGGGCAGGGGATTTTTTCTTCCTCCAGCCGTCTGCGGATATAGTTCGGACCATGACCGTTCAGGGCATATCCGAAAATCAGCCGCACAATCGGGGCGGTTTCCTCGTCAATGAGCAGATGGTTTTTGTCCTCCGGGTCTTTCCGATACCCAAACGGGGCAAGACACCCGGTAAACTGTCCTTTCTGCGCTTTCAGAAGATAAGAGGAATGGACTTTCTTGGAAATATCCTTGCTGTACATCTCGTTCAGGATATTCTTGAACGGGGCAATATCGTTGTTATCCCGCAGGGTGTCGATACCGTCATTCATGGCGATATAGCGGACACCGTTTCTTGGGAAAAAGTCCTCAATCAAATGCCCGGTTTGCAGATAGTTACGCCCCAGTCGGCTGAGGTCTTTCGTGATGACAAGGTTGATTTGCCTGCGCTCAATGGCTCTCAACATTCTCTGTAAATCAGGACGCTCCATATTAAGACCTGTGAAGCCATCGTCCTGATAGACTGCCACAACCTCCCATCCCTGCTTTTCGCAGTATTTTTCCAGCATATCACGCTGGTTTGCGATACTGGCACTTTCGCCTTGCAGGTCATCGTCCTTTGACAGCCTGCAATAGACCGCCGCACGATAGCCCCCGGCAAGTGCCGAACCGATTGTTCTGTATTCCATTTCGTTCATCATAGCCATTTACCCACACAATCCAGACGGTATCTGGCTCTTTTGAACCTCATCTTCATTATACTTCAAATCTTTCTTTTTAGCAAGATATTCTTTCGTATTTGTCTTACCGTATTTCTGGGAAATCAGGCTGACGAACACATCGGTTGCGTCCAGTTCCCCGTCAAACACCGTTGTAACATGAATCTCTGTTTTGTTTTTTGCCATAGGCAGTTATCCTCCATACATGAAAATAGCCAGACAGAGGGTGTCGG
>ERZ791741.974-NODE-974-length-25259-cov-4.491668_pt1 | contig 25259 bp, 19 predicted proteins | sample MGYA00510040_ERZ791741 | MGnify/ENA primary metagenome ERZ791741 (study PRJEB30046, sample SAMN00791960) | human gut metagenome | study: EMG produced TPA metagenomics assembly of the A metagenome-wide association study of gut microbiota in type 2... | reverse complement strand
CCGGCATCCATCTGGATGCCGGGCTCCCGCCGCTCTATTCAGATTCCCTTGCGCTCGATCCCGGGAAAATGTTGATTACTTCAGGTCCAGGGCCTCCTTGACCTTGCCGATGATGTGGGCGCCGATGTCGCGGGAAGCGTCAACGGTCTGAGCACCCAGGTGGGGAGTGACGATGAAGTTGTCGCACTCGAACAGGGGGGAGTCGAAGCCCGCGCCCTCGGTCAGACCGCCGGCGGCCAGCTCGTTCTCCATGACGTCGGAGGCATAGCCGCCGATCTTGCCGGCCTTCAGGGCCTCGTACATATCCTTCTCATTGACGATGCCGCCGCGGGCCATGTTCAGAACAATGGCGTCGTCCTTCATCTCGGCGATGGACTTGGCATTGAACAGGTTGCGGGTCTCATCGTTCAGAGGCATGTGGATGGTCACATAGTCAGAGACCTTCAGGACCTCCTCAATGCTCATGCTCTTGGCATGCTGCTCCTCAAACACATGGGCGGGCAGATAGGGGTCATAGGCGACGACGTCCATCTTGAAGACGCGGGCCAGCTCGCCCACGCGCTGGCCGATGCGGCCAAAGCCCAGAACGCCCAGAGTCTTGCCCCGGAGCTCACGGCCCACGAACTTATACTTGTCCCAAGTTTTGTTGACCTTGACGTCGTGGCAGGCGGGGATGGTGTGGCGGGACATCTCCAGCATCTTGCACAGGGTCAGCTCGGCCACGGCGTTGCCGTTCAGGCCGGGAGCGTTGAACACCTGGATGCCCTTCTCCTTGGCGGTGTCCAGATCGATGTGGTTCAGGCCCACGGAGCAGACGCCGATGACCTTCAGGTTCTTGGCGGCATCCAGGATCTCCTTGTTGATGGCGGGGTCAACGCGCATGATCAGCACATCATAGTCGGGGATCAGCTTGAGCAGCTCCTCCTGAGTGGGCAGCATGTGGGTGTCCACCTGCATATACTTGCTCAGCTCTTCAGCGATCGCGCTGTGAACGGCGTCAATGATCAGGCATTTCATGATAAACAATCTTCCTTTCTCAGTGTCGTGTGTTTGTAATATGTGTAGAAGGGTACACAGGAAACACGAGGGGACCTTATTCAAATTACCCTTTATTCAGTACTATTAAAGCATAAAATTGATATTCCGAACAGCAGATTTTTGCTGATGGTTGCCACAGCCTTTTCGCTGTGGTATAATCAAGCTGTCCCAACTAAAAATGAAGGATAATATTCAAAATCACAAGGGGGCCCGCTATGAATTTTCTCCATTTGAAATATTTCCTGCTTGTGGCAGAGGAATTGAATATCACACGGGCCGCGGAGCGGCTGTACATCTCCCAGCAGTCTCTGAGCAACCACATCAGCAACATGGAAAAGGAGCTGGATGTGAAGCTGTTCACCCGCTCGCCCAAGCTGTCTCTGACCTATGCGGGGGATTTGCTGGTGGAGACCGCCACCCAGATCCTGGACTTACACAGCCAGTATCTGGCCAAGGTAGGGGACATCAACCGGCATTACATGGGCCTGCTGCGCCTGGGGATCTCCCATACCTGCGGCCTGGCCCTGCTGCCGGACATACTGCCGAAATTTCAGGCGGAGTTCCCCATGGTGGAATTTTCCCTGTTTGAGGGTAACTCCACCCACCTGGAGGACGAGCTGGCCCATGGCCGGGTGGATCTGATCATCTGCTTCCAGCCCATTATGATGGAGGGGGTGGAGGTAGTCCCGCTGACGGAGGAGGAGCTGATCCTGGTGGTCCCCAAGATCTTTACCGATCAGCTCTTCGGCGACCGGGCGGAGGAGGTGCGGGCCCAGTTTGCCTCCGGTGCGGATATTGATGTGTTCCAGCACCAGCCCTTCATCCTCATCAAGCGGGGAAACCGCACCCGCAATACAGTGGATCAGTACTTCAGCCGGCATTTTTTCAAGCCCAAGCTGATCCTGGAGACAGAGAACACCATCACTACCCTGGCCATGGCGGAGGCGGGCATCGGCATCACCATCTGTCCGGAGCTGTTTCTAAAGACCATCCATGTCACGGCCAATCAGGCTTCCACTGAGAAGCTGGACCTGTTCCCGCTGACCGATCCCTCCACCATCAGCAAGCTGGTGGTGGGCTACCGCCGGGACCGCTATCTCTCCCACTTTGGGGAGCGGTTCATCCAGCTGACCCAGCAGGCCCTGCTGCCCCCCAATACCCTTCCCCGCCGGGGAAGCGGGGAGCAGGTCCGGTAAACGCAGCGGGTTAAAAAAGCCCTCCCGCAAGAAGTTCCGCCGCCCTGCCTGAAGCCAGACAGGGCGGCGGTGTTTTTATCTTCCCGAGCGGTAAACGGCCCCGGACTCCGGGGAGATCCCCTTCCACGCCAGCAGATCCTCCACAGTGACAAAGCAGAACCCGCGGCGGAGCAGCTCGTCCACGATCTGGACGGCGGCGTCCACGGAGCTGTGGTAGATGTCGTGCAGGAGGATGATGTCCCCATCCTTCACCTGCTCTGTCACGGCGGCGGCGATACGGGCGGCGTTGTGGTCCTTCCAGTCCTCCGGATCCACCGACCAAAGCACAATAGGGCTGTCCGCCCAGGCCCGGGTGCTGTCATCTGTCTGGCCGTACGGGGGGCGCAGCCAGAATTCTCCATCCCCCAAAATGTCCCGGAGCTGGGCGCGGACGCCCCCCACCTGGAGGTCAAACTCCTGATGGGACAGGCCGGTCACCGGGACGTGGTCGAAGGTGTGGACGCCGATCTGATGGCCCTCCCGGGCCATGCGGCGGACCAGCTCCTCGTTGCCCGAAAGGCGGTGCCCCAGGAGGAAGAAGGTGGCAGGCACCTCCCGCAGAGCCAGTTCGTCCAGAAGGCGGCCCGTGGTGGCCGCCCGGGGCCCGTCGTCAAAGGTGAGGGCTACCACCGGCATCTCTGGCCCGGTCTCCACCTCCACCTCCGCGCTGCCGGAGGCCGCCCGGTCCCCGGCTGGCTGCGGAGCGGGGGAAAAGGCCAGCGCGAAGCACAGCACCAGCAGGGCCCAGCTGATCCCGGGCGCGCCATGATCCCGCAAAGAACCCACCTCATTTTCCACAAAATCACGCATCCCGGGCGGCTCCGCGCTCTATATCCGGAGGCGCGGAGCGGACGGCGCGGGAATGCACGTTCTGTCTTTCAGTATGTGGAGCGGGGAGATTTTTTTACGGCGAAATTTCTGTCAATTTTAAGTCTGATACCGGGCCAGCAGCTCCGGCCAGCCGGGCTCCGCCCGGAGGAAGGCGCAGTCCGGGTCCCGGGCCGTACCATCCAGCAGGACCGGAATGAGAGACCTCTGGCTCTCCTCTGCTGCGTCCTTGGTCGGAAGATGGGGGTAGAGGGGGGAGGCAGACAGATCCCAGGGCACCGTCAGGCTGCGCAGAAGCCGGTCCAGCAGCTCCAGGGCCTTGGGCCCGTCCTGCTCCGCCGCCGCCAGCTGGAAGGGGGCGGACAGCACCGCATAGTCAGACAGGTCAAAGATCTCCCCGGCCTGGACGGCGGTGTCGGCCAGCAGACGGGCGCGCTGGGGATCTTTCTCCGCCAGGGCATAGTCCAGCATGGACAGCAGGGTGGACTGGAGGGTGTGGGCCTGGTCGAAAAGCTCCTGCTCCAGCAAGATCCAGCTCTCCTTATGCAGGCCCTGCTTCCGGCGCAGGCGGGCTGTCAGCTCCCGCTTGCCCCGATGGGTGTCGGACAGCTGCCCCAGCAGCTCCTCTGCACGGTCCAACTCCCCGGTCTTGATACACCGGCTGGCCAAGGTAAAAGCGGCCCACTCCCGAATCTGACAGTCGGCGCTGCGGATACACCGCTCATAAAGGGCGGTGACCTCCGCCTCCTGTGCCCGCCGCTCAGGGCTGTCGTCCTCGGGCTGTAGCTCCAGCACGCCCATCAGCATCTCTGCGGCGTGGTAGGCCAGCAGGTCGCTGTTGGGAAACTCCCGCAGCTTGTCCCGGGCCAGGGCAAAGGCCGCCGCCACCCCCTCCGCGCCCGCCGTCTCGTAGATCCGGTTGAGGAACAGGCCGATATCCTCCTCCGTCCTATCCTCCTGAAAGGATAGGAGCGTGTTCAGATCCACACCCAACACTCTGGCCAGGGAGGGCAGCAGGGTGATGTCCGGATAGTGGATGGAGCGTTCCCATTTGTTGACCGCGGGGGCGGACACGCCCAGACGGCGGGCCAGCTCCTCCTGGGTGAGGCCCAGGGTCTGCCGGCGGGTGCGGATGACGTCGTGGAGCTTCATGGCGGAGTCCTCCTTGTTTGGATGTTATCATCATACCAGAGACGGCGGTCCGCCGCAACGGAGGGACAGGCAGGAAAACAGGCCGCCGGATTGAGGGACGGTCAGGATCCTGGCCCACGGCTCAAAAAGAGACCGCCCCCGGCCGGGGCCGGAGGCGGAGAGAGGGGATATGGGAAACGGAGCGCTCAGGGGACGGGGACCAGCTCCACGGTATAGCCCAGGTCCCGCAGGCCCTGGACCACGCCGGTGTCCCCCACCATGTGGCCCGCGCCCACCACCAGCAGGCCGGTGTGGGAGCCCGGCTGGCTCAGGTAGTCGGCGGCGTATTGGATCATGCCGGGGTCCCGGCCGGTAAAGAGCTTCTGGTTCAGCTCGTCCTCGCTGTCCAGGATGGCATCTTTGCCATAGACCGCGTCGAACTCCGCCGCGTCCCGGGCCTTCCAGCTGTCCATCATGGCGCTGATCTGGTCCAGCTGGGCCTGGATGGCCTCCTGGGTCGCGGGCTGGAAGGCGTCCTCGCCCAGCACCTGGGTGAGGGCGTCCCGGGTCTCCTGGCTGATGGAGTCCGGGTCCAGAATCAGAAGCAGGCCGCCGGCCAGGTACTGTTCCTGGTACTCCGGGGAGAGGGTGTCAAAGATCTGGCCCTGGAAGGCGTAGGTCTCCACCGCGCCGATGCCGATCCCCGCGTTGATCGCCTTGGCGTTCACATACAGGTCGATGGCCATGGCGTTTTCACTGCTGGTCTCGTCCAGGGTGGCCAGGGAGGAGAAGGAGTTGGCCAGGGCCCAGGGCTTGTACTGGGAGACCGTGCCCTCGTCCATCCCCAGCTGCGCGGCGGCCTGCACCACCGCCTGGTACAGCGCCGGGGAGATGTGGTTGGCCAGGCTGTCTCCGGCGGGATAGGTCTGCATGGCGGCGAACTCCAGAAGCTGGTCCGTGTCGTTGAAGTCCAGCTCGAAGGAGACCTGCTCCGCGTTCAGAATGACGTCCCGCAGCTGCTTGTGGAAGGGGTAGAGATTGTTCCGGTCGGTGTGGATGGAGCCCAGCAGATACAGCACATTGCCGCGGCCGTTGTCCGCCCGCCACAGCAGGCCCAGGGAGCCGGCGTCCTGCCAGTCATACAGGTTCAGGATCAGGCTGTTGGCCATGGCGGCGGCCTCCAGCACGGTGCAGGGCCGGTCCAGATGCAGGCCGGAGCCGTCCCCGGCCAGGGCCCCCACAGAGGTCATAAAGGCCTCAGGCCCCTGCTCCACGTCGGGGAAGGCATAGGCGGCGGCCTCCTGATACAGGGCGTTCACCACGCCGCCCCGGGTGGTGTCCAGCACCAGGGCGGTCCCGTCGGTGGGCCGGGGCTCCAGGTCCAGCAGGGCCAGCTTGTCCCCCACCGTCCGGGCCAGGGCCTCCACCTGCTCCATGGTCACAGTCTGGCTGTGCTGGACGCCGATCTCGTCCCCAAACAGGCCCAGGGAATAGCCGTCGGCCAGTATGCTGTGGGACCAGCCGGGCAGGGGAGCGGGGCTCTCCTCCGCGGCCAGAGCCGCCTGGGAGCTGCCCAGCAGGCCCAGCACCAGCAGAAGGCTGAGAAATTTTTTCATGTACAACATCCTTTCTCCCATTTTCCCGCGGCGCGGGAAGGATGCCTCCATTGTAAGCAGGGGGATGGGGGAAGTCAATTTAAGATTTCTTAAAGTTCAGGAGGCTCCTCCACCGGAACAGCCCAGGGCCGGAGGACCCCGGAGAGGGCGTCGTAGCCGATGCTCCAGCCCCAGGAGTACTCCTGGCTGGGCAGGCTCCCGGCGGGGAACCGCACGGACAGGTGATCGGGCCAAAAGCACAGGTAGGAGAACTGGAAGGCGTCCCGGAGCTCCTGGGCCAGGGGAGCTTCCACTCCCTTCATCTGAGCCAGGAGCGCGGCGATCACCTGGTCCCGTCCGGCGGAGAACAACTCCTCTGTGGGGATGTGCGCCCCGGTCATGGGGTCAAAGGCGTCGGTCCACTGGATCTCCTCCAGAAGCCTCGGCTCCGGCGTGCGGGACAGGGTGGTGAGGAAGTAGTGTGCGCCGGGGGCGGAGGCGGACCAGGAGACCCGCTGTTCCACCCGGAAGGGCTGGAAGTTCTCCGGATCCTGACAGAAGGCCCGATCGGTCCGCTCCAGCTCCTCTGTCAGGTCATAGAGGGGACCGCGGTCCTGATAATAGCGCCGGAGGCCGTCCGGCAGGGCGGGGGACAGGTCTCTGAGCGGGGTATTCCCAACGTAATCGTTGGAGAAATCAGTTTGGGGCGGGAACTCCTGGAGCAGCACCGTCCCATCGGACAGCCGGTATTGCTTCTCCTGAAAGCCGGTGGCCCACACCTCCAGCGCCGTTCCGTCGGACAGGGTGAGGCCCTCCGGATACCGGGCGTCCTCCACCCACAGGAAATCCGCTGTTTGGGCGGAGTACTGGGTCCCGTCCTCGCCAGTGACGGTCTGGGGCGGGGAATCCTCGGCAAAGAGGACGGAGACCTCGGTGCCCATAGGGGGATCCGCCAGGAACTCCTCTTCAGAGAGGAGGTCCTCTACCGTGGAGGCCACATGGGTCTCCGGGGTGAGCAGAACGCACGTCCGCGCCTCATCGCCGGTGTCCAGGACCAGGGCGGACAGGGAGACGTCGGGGGCCCGCTGTACCTCCGCCACCCGGCCGTAACAGGACTCAGCCCGACCGGGGCCGCAGGCGGCCAGGACGGGGAGGAGGAGCAGGGCGGCGAGCAGGGACAGCCGTCGCTTCCTCTGTTTCTGTGTCATAGCACACCTCCCGGATTTAAAACAGGGCCGCCTCATGCGGGGCGGCCCTGTTTGGTATGGTCGGATGTTACTGCTTGGGGACAGTCTTGGTGATGGTGGCCTTGGGGTCCTCGGTATCGAAGATGGTCTTGGCGGAGGCGGCCAGCCCAGCCAGCCCCTGGATCTCGCTGGGAATGATGATCTTGGTAGCCTTGCCGTTGGCGGCGGCGGTGAAGGCCTCCAGGGCCTTGATCTTGATGACGCCGTCGCCGGGGTCGGACTCGTTGATGAGCTTGATGGCGTCGGCGGTGGCCTGCTGTACCTTCATAATGGCCTCGGCCTCGGCCTCAGCCTCCAGGATCTTGGCCTGCTTGGCGCCCTCGGCCTGGAGGATGGCCGCCTGCTTGGCGGCGTCGGCCCGGAGGATGGCGGACTGCTTCTCGCCCTCGGCCACCAGGATCTGGGACTGCTTCTGGCCCTCGGCCTGGAGGATGGCCTCACGGCGCTCGCGCTCGGCCCGCATCTGCTTCTCCATGGACTCCTGGATGTCCCGGGGCGGCATGATGTTCTTCAGCTCCACCCGGTTGACCTTGATGCCCCAGCTGTCGGTGGCCTCGTCCAGGATGGAGCGCATCTGGCCGTTGATGTGGTCCCGGCTGGTGAGGGACTGGTCCAGCTCCAGGTCGCCGATGATGTTGCGCAGGGTGGTGGCGGTGAGGTTCTCAATGGCGGACATGGGGTTCTCCACGCCGTAGGTGTACAGCTTGGGGTCGGTGATCTGGAAGTAGATCACGGTGTCGATCTGCATGGTGACGTTGTCCTTGGTGATGACGGGCTGGGGCGGGAAGTCCACCACCTGCTCCTTCAGGGAGATATTTTTGGCCACCCGCTCAATGAACGGGATCTTGAAGTGCAGGCCCACGCCCCACACGCCCTGGAAGGCGCCCAGGCGCTCGATGACGAAGGCGCGGGACTGGGGAACCACTCGGATGTTGGCGGCCAGAACGGCCAGGACCAGCAGGATCAGGATGACGGGGATGATCATACTTATAATGTTTTCCAGCATAGTTATTCCTCCTGTTCTGTCGTATGACGGTAGGATCATGGGGATCGCGGAATGCGGGGGTACGCTGGGGAAACGGCTGGGTCAGTGCTCGGGGCCGCCGGACTGGACCGGCTCCACCAGGACCTTGACGCCCTGGATCTGGGTGACGCGGACCTCCTGGCCTGCGGGGATCACAGCGCCCTCTCCGGCGCTGCGGGCGCTCCATACCTGCCCGGCGATGTTCACCAGGCCGTGACCGGCCAGGTTGTCGATCTCCTCCGTGACCAGGCCGGTGGCACCAATGACCCGGTCGGCGTTGGTGGGGGAGTAGCCGGGCCGCAGGAACTTCTTGGCGAAGGGGCGGACCAGCAGCATGGACAGGGCGGAGAGGACGATGAAGGTGATGATCTGGGGCCAGAAGCCCAGGCCAAGCTGGCTGACGATCAGCGCCCCCAGGGCGCCCAGCGCGAACCAGATGGACGTGAGCCCCACGGTGACTGCCTCTCCGATCCCGAACAGGACCAGGATGATCAGCCAGATGATGGGTTTCATAGATGGCTCCTTTCTGGATCGAGGGATCGATCCGCGTTTGGTAAGGTGGATCAGGGCTGCTCAGCCCAGTGCGGGGTGCTCCGGAGCTTGTCACGGCCGTGTGTCCCGCCTGTTTGGCTGTGGCATTATCATACCACAAGCGGCTGGAATTTTCTACACTGACATGGGACTGTTTTCGGTAAAATTCATCAATCTGCACCTTCTGTGGCCGCCCGGGCTGGTTCCCACGCATCCGCGCTCCTCCGCGCGCGTTTTTTTGCGCCCGCACGGATCCGGCATGGACGGAAGGTGTTGCGAAATCCGGCCGGTTCCGATATACTGGTTCTGATAAGGGCCGCCGCCCCGCCCGGGAACCGGGCGCGGGACCACCGGACAAGGACAGCCGGCGGCCGGGGAGGTTTTTTCACATGAATGAAACATTGACCTTTGCCATCCCGACTCTGTTCGGCCTGGAGAGCCTGGCTGCCGATGAACTGCGCCGTCTGGATCTGCCCCAGGTGCGGGCGGAGAACGGCCGCGTCCTCTGTAGTGGAACGCTGGGGGATATCCCGCGGCTGAATGTGAACCTGCGCACCGGGGAGCGGGTGCTGTTGGTGCTGGGGACCTTCCCAGCCGGAGACTTCGACGCACTCTTTGAGGGGACCAGAACGCTGCCTTGGGAGCGATTTATCCCCCGGGATGGCCAGTTCCCGGTAAAGGGACATAGCCTGAACTCTGCCCTTCACTCCATCCCTGCCTGTCAGGCCATCGTAAAAAAGGCGGTGGCCGCCCGCCTGGGGGCCCAGTACGGGATGAACACCCTGCCGGAGACCGGGGCCCTCTATCAGATCCAGTTCTCCATCATGAAGGACACCGCCGTGCTGATGCTGGACACCTCCGGTGCCGGCCTTCACAAGCGGGGCTACCGCGCCCAGGGTGTGGCGGCCCCCCTGCGGGAGACACTGGCCGCCGCTATGGTGCTGCTGTCCCGGTACCGGGGCCGGGATCCCCTGTGCGACCCCTTCTGCGGCTCGGGCACCATCCCCATCGAGGCTGCCCTGATCGCCAAAAACCGGGCTCCCGGCCTGAACCGAAGTTTTTCCGCCCAGAAGTGGGACTGTGTGGACCGGGAGCTGTGGCTCCGGGCGGCAGACGAGGCGATGGACAAGGAGTTTGACGGGGATTATGAGATCTGGGGTGGAGACCTGGATCCGGCGGCGGTGGATCTGGCGCGGCGCAATGCAGAATTGGCCGAGGTGGACGACATCGTAAAGTTTGAAGTGGCAGATGCCCGCACCTTCCACTGGGGCGGAATGTATGGCCGGATCGTCACCAATCCCCCCTACGGCGAGCGGATCATGGAGCGCCGGGAGGCGGAGGAGCTGTACCGTTCCTTTGGAAAGGCATGGGCCAAGTTCCCGGGGACCTGGAAGCTGTATCTGCTGTCCTCCCACACGGAGTTCGAGCGCACCTTTGGGAAGAAGGCGGACAAGAAGCGCAAGCTATATAATGGTATGCTCAAGTGTGACCTGTTCATGTACCTGGGGTAAGAAAAGCTGGGGCGGGGGAGACCCTGCCCCGGACTGCGTTCTGCCGGGCCGGAGGGCAGTCGAAATTAGCACTTGGCGGTTTTGTTTGTGAACAAAGGGTAAATTATCCTTTCGGACCCTCAATTTTTTTGAAATTGGGGGTTGATTTTTTTCTTGGCAGAGGGTATTATGATAGTCGTAGTTAGCACTTAGATAAAAAGAGTGCTAAAACCTAACCTTGTTTATTCCAATCATCATATAAGGAGGAACCCATTATGAAACTCAAACCCCTTGCTGACCGTGTTGTTGTCAAGCTGGTAGAGGCCGAGGAGACCACCAAGGGCGGCATCATCCTCACCGGGGCCGCCAAGGAGAAGCCCGAGGTTGCCGAGGTGCTGGCCGTCGGTCCCGGCGGACTGGTGGATGGGAAGGAAGTCACCATGACCGTGAAGGTGGGTGACAAGGTCATCACCAGCAAGTATGCAGGTACCCAGGTCAAGGTGGACGGCGACGAGGTCACCATCGTCCGTCAGAGCGACATCCTGGCCATCGTCGAGTAAACTCGACGATGGCAATTAGGAATTAGAAATGAGGAATTGATGAGCCGCCTGCGGCGGCCAATTCCAAATGGTCCGGCAAAGCCGGACTCCACAATTCCTAATTCCTAACTCCTCATTCCTAATTCAACACACTTTCTCTAAATTGGAGGTAATGTATTATGGCTAAGATCATTTGCTACGGCGAGGAGGCCCGCAAGGCTCTGGAAAAGGGCGTGAACCAGCTGGCCGACACTGTAAAGATCACCATGGGCCCCAAGGGCCGCAACGTGGTGCTGGATAAGAAGTTCGGCGCTCCCCTGATCACCAACGACGGCGTCACCATCGCCAAGGAGATCGAGCTGGAGGACCCCTTTGAGAACATGGGCGCTCAGCTGGTGAAGGAGGTCTCCACCAAGACCAACGATGTGGCCGGAGACGGCACCACCACCGCCACCCTGCTGGCCCAGGCCATCATCCACGAGGGCCTGAAGAACCTGGCCGCCGGGGCCAATCCCATGGTGATGAAGAAGGGTATTTCCAAGGCGACTGCCGCCGCCATCGAGTCCTGTTGTGCCTGAAAAGTCTTCTCGTATTCTTCCATTGAAGTACGCAAGGTATGGGCTTCACGATAGAGCTGGGTCAGTTCCGATTCTACCTGTACCGAAGTATTAGCCCTTTGCAGGTCGACATTGAGCGACTGGGCTTTAGCTATCTTTACTTTATTGCGATTCTCGAATAGCGGGAACGAGAACCCTACTACAACTCCGTTGAACGGCTCGCCCGATTCTGTGTTACGACGGTAACCCAGTTCCAGCTTGGGTAGCCATTGCGACTTGTTGACCGCAATCTGTTTGCGGGCAGCGGCACTTTCACTGTTGAGTGCCTGGAGGGTATAGTCCGATGCCAGGACTTCAGTTTTCAGTTCTTCGTAGTTGGAAGGGAAGATGACAGCCGGATAGTCAGCATCTTCAAACACGACCGGTATGTTTCCGTTCAGTGCAGTCAGTTCCTGAATCTTATTGCGTAAAGCGGTTTCGTTTAGTGACGCTTCTGTCTTCACGTTCAGCAATTCCAGATTGATCTTATTGGTTTCGATTACATTGGCGTCTCCTGTTTGCAAACGCTTGGCGTACATGGCTGAGAGCTCTTCGGCGTTTCGCAGCCGTTCGGTCAGTATCTGCTGTTGCTTTCGCAGCATGATGATATCCAGGCACACATCTTTTGCCTGTAGCAGGATGCCCTGACGGAATACACTCTTCTGCCCGTCAAAAGCACCGGCTTTCAGCCGGTTCAGTTGATTGCGGGTAGCATACAGGCTCGGAAAATCAAAGCTCTGGGAGACTACAAGTTCTCCGATCGTATTATTCTTGTCTTTATTATTCCACAAATGGGCATACGAAAGAGTCGGATCAGGCAGATTGTTGTCTGTCCGGGTTTCCAGTTTTTGAGAGGCAATCAATTGCGCATTGGCTTGCAACTCTTTATTATTGGTTTCAATGTTGCGCAGCACCCCGTCTATACCGGTTTGCGCTTGCAGTCCGGATAGCGCGAAGAGGGTAGCGGCAAGTATGGTTATTCGTTTCATATAATTATTGAAGTTCTTATTATTTTCTTTTTCCGTTCATCATCAGGTAAACAATCGGGATAATGAATCCGTTCAGGAAAGTCGATGTGAGCAGACCGCCCAGAATCACTTTTGCCATCGGACTCTGAATCTCGTTACCGGGCAGGCTTCCGCTCAATGCCAGCGGTATCAGTGCCAAGGCAGACGAAAGGGCTGTCATAACAATCGGGTTCAGACGGTCGAGTGATCCGCGGATTACGCTTTCGTATACTCCCAAACCTTCTACCTGTTGCAGGTGGTTGTAATGGCTGATAAGCAACATACCGTTACGGGTAGCGATACCAAACAACGAAATGAAACCGATGATGGCCGGAATACTGATTTCGCCGGTTGTGATCAGCAGGGCAAACACACCGCCGATCAGTGCCAGCGGTAGGTTTATCAGGATAACTGCCGATTCCTTCACGCTGCGGAATTCATGATACAGCAGCAGGAAGATCACTACGATGGACATGAAGGAGGTCAGTGCCAATGTACGGCTGGCTGCCTGTTCGCTTTCAAACTGACCGCCATATTCGATATGATAACCTTCGGGGAGCTTGATTTGTTCGTCCACTTGCTTTTGGATGTCATTGACCACACTCCGCAAGTCGCGGTCGGCTACGTTGGCGGAAATCACGATCTTACGTTTTACGTTTTCGCGATTGATGGTATTCGGCCCCATGGACGAGGCTACGTCGGCAATATAACTCAGGGGCACTTTTTTACCGTCTTGGGTGTCGACCATCAGGTTGCGTATCTTTTCGGCTTCGTCACGGAAGTTATTCTTTACTTTCACAATCAGGTCGAAACTCTTACCCTGTTCGTAAACCTGCGAAATCACCTCTCCGGCCAGTGCCACATTGATGTATTCCGAAAATTCCGGCAGGGTAATGCCGTATTTAGCCAACATTTCACGTTTGGGAGTGATTTTGAGCTGTGGGCGTTCAATCTGTTGTTCCACATTCAGATCGGCAATGCCGGGGATATTGCCGATGGCTTCTTTTATCTGATTGCCCAGTGAGAACATTTTATTCAGGTCGTCACCAAACAGTTTGATGGCGATATTGGCTTTGGTACCGCTGAGCATAGCATCGATACGGTGGCTGATCGGTTGTCCGATCTCGATGTTTGCTCCGGTGATAGTACCCAGTTTTTCGCGTACGTCTGCCATCAGTTCGTTGCGCGAACGATCTTTCAGTTCAAATGGTGCCTCTATTTCCGAGACGTTGACTCCCAAAGCATGCTCGTCCAGTTCGGCACGTCCGGTTTTGCGGGCCACTGTCTGTATCTCGGGGATAGAGAGCAGAAGTTCCTCGGCACGGTGTCCCATCTTATCGCTCTCTTCGAGTGAGATGCCCGGCAGCGAACTGATGTTGATGGTGAATGAACCTTCATTGAATGGGGGGAGGAACGAGCGTCCCAACGTGAAGAAGAATCCCAGGGTAATGATGAACAGTCCGATGGTGCTTCCCAAGGTCAGGCGTTTATGAATTAACACCCAAGTCAGTGCTTTTTCGTATACCCCTTTCATCCAGCGGGCTACGAATGCTTCTTTCGGAAGCTTATCACCTTTTTCTTTGCCCAGCAGGTAGGAGCAAAGTACCGGGGTCAGGGTCAATGCCACTATCGTCGAGGCAAATAATGCTACGATGAAGGCAATGCCTAGCGGAACCAGCATGCGTCCTTCCATACCGGAAAGGAAAAAGAGAGGTACGAAACTGACCACAATGATCAGTGTAGAGTTCAGGATAGGCATACGGACCTCTTTGGAGGCGTTGAATACCACCTGGATGACCGAAAGACGTTCATTCTCCGGGAGGAGACGGTTTTCACGCAGGCGCTTGTATACGTTTTCTACATCGACAATGGCATCGTCTACCAGCGAACCAATGGCGATGGCCATACCTCCCAGACTCATGGTATTGATAGTCAGTCCCATGAAATGTAGAGTCAGGATGGATACCAGCAGTGATAGCGGCAGGGTCACCAGCGAAATAATCGTGGTTCGCACGTTGGCAAGGAACAGGAATAAGACGATGACTACAAAGATACCGCCTTCAAAAAGGGACTTCTTTACATTGCTGATGGAACTGTCGATGAAACGGCTTTGACGGAAGATATCGGTAGATACCTTTACATCCGGTGGAAGATTCTTCCGGAGGTCTTGCAACGAAGCTTCCAGTTTGTCGGTCAACTCCAGAGTACTGGTGGCGGGCTGTTTGGTGACGGTCATCAGTACGGCAGGTTTTCCTCTTTCCGAAGCCGTTCCCAGTTTGGGGGCTTTCGGTCCGATCCGGACATCAGCGATATCCTCCAGCAGTACAGGTACGCTGTCGATACTCTTTACTACCGCTTTACCCAGTTGTTCTATGTTTGCGGTGGAGAGTACACCACGCACAATGTATTCGTTACCATATTCATAAAGTACACCTCCGTTGGCATTCAGGTTCATGCCGCGGGTGACGGTCATCACCTCATTCATAGATACGCCATAATGACGCATACGTTCCGGATCGAGTTGAATCTGATATTCTTTTAACTCTCCTCCCAATACAGCTACCTGTGCTACACCTCCGGTAGAGAGCAGGCGCGGACGTATGGTCCAGTCGGCAATGGTACGCAGGTCAAGCATGGAGGTCGAGTCGGCGGTTAATCCGATAATCAGGACTTCGCCCAGAATGGAGGATTGGGGACCCAGTGTCGGTTTGCCTACATTTGAAGGCAGTTCTTCACCTACGATGGCCAGCTTTTCACTTACAATCTGGCGGGCGAGGTATATATCGGTTCCCCAGTCGAATTCTACCCATACGACAGAGAATCCGTTCGTGGAAGATGAACGTACCCGGCGCACACCGGTGGCACCGTTTACGGCTGTTTCAACGGGGAAAGTCACGAGTTGTTCCACCTCTTCGGCTGCCATTCCGTTGGCTTCGGTCATGATGACCACCGTCGGTGCATTCAGGTCGGGGAACACGTCTACTTCGGTATGCATGGCGGTATAAGTTCCGCCAATCAGTAACAGTACCGAGGCTACAAGTACCAAGATACGGTTCTGAAGTGAGAAATGTATGATTTTATTTAGCATATTCTTTTTTCGTTAGTTGTTATGCACCACATCGAAACCGGGCTGTGGCGCCTTGTCGTTAGTGTTCGTGGCTGTGTGCAGGTATTGCGTTACTTGCCGAAGCCAGTTTCACCTGGTAGGCCCCTTGGGTCACTACCCGGTCACCGGCCTTGATACCCGAAAGTACCTGTACGCTCTTGCCGTTGTCGGCTCCGAGGGTGACTTCCTGCTTTTTATACCCTTCTTCATCCAGTTGCAGGTATGCGAAGAAAAGCCCCTGTTCTTCGGTCAGCGCCGTGCGGGGAAGCGACAGTACGTTCTCCATGGGAGACGACAACAAATATACTTCAACGAACGAGCCCGGGATGATGTCTCCTTTATTATCAAATTCGAAAGTGACCGGTACATAGAACGAATTTTCTCCTGCCGATTTACCGAATGACAAAAGACGGCCGTTCAGTTCTTTCAGTTCGTATACCTTATTGTCATAAGGAGTTTTGAAATTGGCCGAACCGATGGTGCGCAGAGACGGATAGTATTTTTCCGAAACTTCGGCACGCAAGAAAAGGCGACGGTTTTGAGTGATGCTGACCAATGGCTGGCCGATGGTTACGTAATCACCTTCTTTCACCAGGATGTTTTTTACAAATCCTGAGATGGGAGAGGTTACGGCCTGTCCTCCTGCCGAATGATTCTTGGCAAGGGCCTCATAGCTGATCCGGGCATTTTCGTAATTCTGTTCGGCTTGTGCGAATTCCTTGTCGGATACGATTTTGTTCTTTACCAGCGCTTGCATACGTTCATATTCCTTTCTGGATATATCGTAAGCGATACGGGCGCGTTGTACGGGATCACCATCGGCAATGTTACTGGATGAAATGGTCACCAGTGCAGTACCTTTGCCTACACTCATGCCTTCGGTCACTTTACCGCGGAAGCTGACTACTCCTGCTACGGTGGCTACTGCTACGGATTCGTCACCTTGTGCGGCCAGTACTTGTCCGCTTGTTTTTATCACTTGTTCAAATACTTCCGGCTCTATAATACTTGTTTTCACTCCGGCTGCCTCTGCTTTGGCTTTCGGCAGAATGATTTCGTCACTGTGACCGGTAGCCGGTTCACTGCTCCGGCTGTGTTCGTCACCTTCGTGATCATGTCCTTCATGGTCTTCGCCTTCGTGTTCATGGTCGTGCCCTTCGTGTTCATGGTCGTGTGCTTCTGTTCCATGGTCGTGGCCTTCGTGGTTGCCACCCGATTTACTGTTGCAGGAACCCAGGATAAACAATCCGAGGATTCCCATAAAGATAAGTTTCTTCATGATGATATAAATACATTCTTAATGATTTTCTTTTGTAAATTCGTCACAATTCACCCTGCAAAAGTAGAGACTTGCAGGTGCAACTGATTTGCAAACAACGTAATAACTACATTGTCTAATCAGGCGAATACATACGGAGGGGCGCGAAGCGCAAAGGCACGGGTAATATTCGTGCCGTGTAGAGACTCTCGGTAGACATACTCATTGGTGAGTTGCCTTTCCTGAGGCCGGAGTAGGTTTTCAATGATGAAATCGGTGAAAAGAATGGCAATAAATACATGCTGCGGGCCTAAGTCGGTTTGTACATTAGGTACGGGGGATGAAAAGCGTGCCAAGCATTCATTGCTGCAACAAGAGTCATTCTCGTGATGATGATTGTGTGCAGGACACTGGGCTTCGGGCGTAACATCATGTTTCATGCAAATCATGCCATCGGCATGATGATGATGGGGGATAACAGGTACGACCAGCATGATCATGCTGATGAAAAGGAGAAAAGAGACTATGTACCGTTTATTCCTCATTCTTAATTTAGATTATTGCAGGGCAAAGATAATCTATCATTGGATAAAAAACAAACAGTGTTACTTAAAAAACAAAAAGACAGATGCGTCGTACTTTTTACCACGGAGTACTACGGAGTATCACAGAGCCTTTTTTGTTAATGATCAACGACTGAAAATCGACTCCGTGTTACTCTGTGTCCTCTGTGGTGAGTTTCGACATACCTGTCTTAAATGAAATGTCGGAAACGTTTGTTATTTTTTGCCTCCTTTGTCTTTGGTACATTTGCTGTCTTTGCATCCGGCTTTAGCCTTGCAATCAGCTTTGTGTTTACATCCGTCAGTTGTTTTCTTATCTGCTTCTTTCTTGCAACATGCTTTTTCTTCCTTTTTACAGCATGCTTTGCTGTCTTTTTTGTCACATTGCTCTTTCTTGACTTCTTTCTTTTTTACGTCCTGAGCTTGGGCAGTAGTAGTGCCTGCCATGCACATTGCTGCGATAAAAGCAGCACAGAAAACTAATTTCTTCATACGGTTTCTTTTTTAATTGATTAAATGGGTTTTGTACTTCTCTGTTTTACTTAACAGGTAAAAGTTGCCGTATGTTAGTTATCGAATATTAAATTTACGGGAATAAGATCCGGAGATATCATTTCTCCAATTCACGTAACGAATCCATTTTCTTTTTATCAAGGAATTCATAGATACCGCATAAATGTTCGGTCACCTTTTGGTTTCCGAATTCGTATACCTTGGTCACCAGTCCGTCCAGGAAGTCACGGTCGTGCGAAACCACAATCAGTGTACCGTCAAAATCCATCAACGCCTGCTTCAGAATATCCTTTGTCTTCATGTCCAGGTGATTGGTCGGCTCATCCAGAATCAGCAGGTTGACAGGCTCCAGCAACAGTTTGATCATGGCCAGACGCGTCCGTTCTCCTCCCGAAAGCACCTTGACCTTCTTCATCGATTCTTCCGGACCGCCGAACATGAAGGCACCGAGCAAATCCCGGATCTTGTTGCGGATTTCCCCCTTCGCCACATCGTCAATCGTCTGAAAGACCGTCAGATTCTCATCCAGCAGCGACGCCTGGTTCTGTGCAAAATACCCGATCTGCACATTGTGTCCCAGTGTCAGCGTACCCTCGTGCGGTATCTCGTTCATGATACACTTCACCAGCGTAGACTTACCCTCACCGTTCTTTCCCACAAAGGCCACCTTGTCGCCCCGCTCGATGGTCAGACTGGCATTCCGGAACACCACATGGTCGCCATACGTTTTACCCACATTATCCATAATCACCGGATAGCTGCCGCTGCGGGGAGAAGGCGGGAACTTCAACCGCAATGCCGACGTATCCTCCTCGTCCACCTCTATCAGTTCCAGTTTCTCCAGCATCTTCACACGGCTCTGCACCTGCAGCGTCTTACTGTAGGTTCCCTTGAAGCGCTCGATGAAGTCCTTCGTCTCCTGAATCATCTTCTGCTGCTCCTCATACTGCTTCATCTGCTGCTCCCTGCGTTCCTTGCGCAACACCAGGTACTGAGAGTAGTTCACCTTATAGTCATAGATACGTCCCATGGTCACCTCAATGGTACGCGTAGTAATATTATCCACAAACTTACGGTCGTGACTGATGACGATTACCGCCTTGGCACTGCTCACCAGGAAGTCTTCGAGCCACTGTATTGATTCGATATCCAGGTGGTTGGTCGGCTCGTCGAGCAAGAGCACATCCGGATTCTGCAGCAACAGCTTGGCCAGTTCGATACGCATGCGCCATCCCCCGCTAAAGTCGCTCGTAGGACGGTTAAAATCCTCACGCATGAATCCCAGACCCAGCAAGGCCTTCTCCACGTCTTCCTCAAAATGCGTCATGTCAATGGCATAGAACTTCTCGCTCATGGCGGCCACCTTCTCAATCAGCTCCATGTAAGAATCGCTCTCATAATCGGTACGGACAGTCAGTTCCTGATTCATACGCTCAATCTCTGCCTCCATCTCGCGCAGGTGCGAGAATGCCTGAGAGGCCTCCTCGAATACCGTCCGGCCGTCTTCCGTCATCAGGTGCTGAGGAAGGTATGCAATCACACAGTCCTTCGGGGCCGTAACCTTTCCGCGGGTAGGCTGACGCACACCGGCCAATATTTTCAAAAGGGTCGATTTACCGGCCCCGTTTTTTCCCATCAGGGCAATACGGTCCTTTTCATTGATCTGAAAACTAATATCACTGAACAGGGTAGTCCCGCCGAATTCGACGGTCAATCCATCTACTGAAATCATATACGCTGTATTTTCTTTGAACTTAATTTACTACAAATGAATTGCAAAGGTAAGCATTTTTCCGCAATTATCGGCAGGACGACCGTCCGTATGCGTCAGGGAAGCAGCCGAATAAGCCGCAGCCCCGGAAGAAAACCGCTTCATCAAAGAAAAATGCGCCGTGTCTGCAGTCCGCAGAAACATTCTGCAAGAGGCGGTTACGGATAAGTGCAGCGAACAGCAGACAAAAGAATAAAGAAACTGAAAGCTACCTTAATCCGCTACCCGATTTTATCACTCCACGGCGCGGTTTTATTAATCAGCAACGCAAACCAATAAAACCACGCCGACAAGCATATTCAGAAAACTTTTGCAATCATCTTCCTGCGCCGTTCCGGCACATTATCTCCGCTTATCCGTACAAAAAAACTTGTCCGGACACTTTCGGCGACCAACACGTCAGAGAAAGGTCCGGACAAGCAATGTAACAATATTACTTTCCTTCCTCTAATGTACTACTAACTGATAATCAGATATTTGTATAAGTCATGGTACAAATATGGTAATCTTATTTCATAAATATCAATAAGAATAAAAACTGGTACAAAAAACGATTTAAATAATTGAATATCAAATATTTAATCAGAGGAAGCTATTGTTGTTATTTTGTTTTATTTATGTCAACACATTATTTTTACCCATAAATAAATGACCTCTTAGCCTAACTATCTTTTTTGTGAAGATAAAACATGTTTCATAAACAACGATAAACAATTAACCTAGTTTGATTATGTGATAAATTCCTTTCATTTGTTTTCACTTGTTCTTCATTCTTTGCAGTTATTTGGTACTTATCTTTTTACAAGAAGATTATTACTAATTATTGAGAGATAAAAATCTTTTGTTTTTTATTGGAAATGATTATCTCTTTATGATAGCAATAAGAAATGATAAAGATGAGTTTATATAGGCTGTCCCAAATGTGTTACACAGTTTGAAAATATGTTGCTTTTTATCAGCCCAAAGAGGATACCAACAACCTATTCTGCAACAATTGTAATGCCTTTGGTTCATCATCAAAAATCATTCCTCTTTGTTTGAGCAGGTTTATCTGGTCTGTAAAAATATGATATGTTTGGGATAAGATTCTTATTCGTTTCAGTTATCATGGATATATAAAAATAAAAAGCTCACCCTGAGCGCGCTGTTCTTACGGGAAGCGGGGTAAGCATGTTGCTACAAATTTAATACATTATTTTATGTCTGACAAAACATTCAACTGTTTTCTCTATATCGTATATCCCTTTTTATGTTATAAACAAAACTCTTTTATCTCAGTTTCATCATTCAGCCTTTCTAATCAGGCTAAGCTTTTTATTGCATAAATCCCCATCCGTCGCAATTCGGATAATACAGGTTTACAGTTTTTATTATTCTAAGATCATTACTGAGTATACAAGCTAAATTTTAAATCTATTTTTCCTAATAATCACCAAATTACTTTGACTACTGTTTTATGTTCATGATATTGTTACTGTTCAAAACTCATGAATAAATATTAACCATGAACAATACATTGTATTGTAAAAATACTCAATCCACTGTTTAAAATGTAAAGACACACAATAACTAAATGAACATTAAATAATTACATATAAAGATCAATATATAACAAAGGCTTATAAGATGCATATATGAAGCGAACACAATCAACCCCGATATATTCTCGACTTGCTTTTGTCAGCCATCATCCTTTCTAACCAAACAATGGACATAATAAACATTTTACCGAAACTTAAATTTTAATTAAACATGAATTTGTTATAGGGTATCCAGTATAATTACTCGTATACTTTATAACAGATTCATGATATGGCGATATATATATCCTGTTTCTTCCAAAATAACGGAATTTTCCATTTAAGATATCAATAAGCGAAACTTTATTTTCACATAATAAGTAAAGTTCTTCAACCGTAAAAAGAATAATTCTTGAAGACTTATCGTAAAAATACTCCAATGTTTTATTGGAAGGGTTGGATAAAGTTATAAATACTCCTTTTGTAAAGGGAGATTTTGCTTTAACTTTGTTTGAAAACAATAATAAATCATCTTTGGATATTTCTGTTGTTCTGTATTTTGCTTCAATAAGAATCGTATTGCCATTTAAGAGAAAGCTTCCGTCTATTTGGTCGTTTGTTGTACGATAAGAAGGTCTTGCATCCAAACCAAAAACATCAAATAGCTCTTTTAAATAATTTTCAAAAGCGTATCCTTTTTGTTGTTGGGTCTGCTTCTTTTCAATATCCAGTAATGATTTTTTTAGGGACTCAAAGTCTATCCTATACCTATCTTTTTGAGAAGTTTGTGTTCTCTTATGACTTTCCTTACCCAATTTTATTCTTCCAAATTCATACAGTCTGCTAATATCTTCTTGGGAAATATTTCCGCATAAAGAATTATTTTTCATATAGTTAATAAGCAAAATTATCATTTTGCCAACATATACATCTGATTCGTCTTCTATAAATCGTCGCAACATTTTTGCTTTTGATAATCCTGGATATTTTTGATATATGTTGTACGATACTACATCTTTCATGAACTCTTCAAATTCTCGGTTAGAAAAATTTAGGACGTATCCACTTCCCATGCCAAAAACTTTTTCTATTAATTGTTTTTCTTGAAATGATAATATGGCCATAAAATCTATTTGATTAATTATGTACTACAGTTTATATTTGGTTAGTATAGCAAAATGACGCAGTTATGTTAATAGATTGCCTCTGTAATTCTTTGTAAGATCTTCTATTTCGATATGTTTTGCACATTTAAAACACACTTTAATACTGGAATTTTGATTATAAATCTTTTGACTCAATAGTTTTACTGTCAGAAAAGTTCTTCCCATACCATCCCGATATTTCTTTCCTAAAATTCATAAAACTTTGTTTATCATCATTATAAGGACACTCAAAAGTTGAAATTAGTACATGTAAAGTCTTTTCCAAGCACCTTATAACCTCAAATAAAAGTGGAGGAAGTACCACGTTAAATGTACGAGTACAATCAGGATAGAATTTTTTACGTGCTTTTATATTCTTTAAAGTTCCACTTTCATTTAAATCAGGGAAAAAGATCCATTGCTCAATATTATCATTAATCAATCCATGATAAAGGGCATAATGAAAATCAAGCGAGCCATTATGGATTATTTCATCACGTAAACTCTCAATAGTTCGAATACATACAGCTTCCTTTTTTGCAAATAGTGTATTCTCTACCATTAAATTATCACCAAGCCACTTGCGTTTACCATACGTAATGTTTGCACTTTTCATATTAGGATAAGACAAGAAATTCACATTAGACATTTCTTGCAATTCGTAGGCTATCTTAGTTATGATATCAAAACTTGAAGCAAGGGTTATAATAAGTGAATTGAGATATGTATAAACATCAATACCCTGTGTACTTATTCCGAAAGCCACATCATCATACTCTTTAATATCACGGGATAAATTAGGCGTTAGAATTTCATATATTTTATTTATCAGCCTAACTAATACAGATGTTCTATTTTGAAAAGAAGACATCAACATTTCGCAATCATAATAATACAGAAGCCTATGAGTGAGTTCATTGTCATTTGCTTGCACAAGTGTCTCAAAATCTTCTTTAGAAAGACATCCCTCTTGACTATGCCCATCATTACGAACCCACATTGGTACCAATCCTACAATGGAATAATAATCGATACCTTTGAAAACATTCTTCATGATTACATCATGTAAGTCTACTTCAAGAATATTTAGATTCTCGAGAGCTTCATTGATTTGTATGCCTATAGGATCATAAAATGTAAACTCACAGATCTTCTCTTGTGGCGTTGGAAGATTTTGTCTTAACTTATCAAATAATTCTCTTGTTTGTTTTTTCATATTTTAAGTAAATTCTGGAAATTTGTAGTTTCTATTGCTTGCAGAATATTGTTTCATACCATTGATGTAAATAATCTCAGGTATGTATTCAGCATTATCCAACATATCCTTTTGAACTTCTGTAATTTTCTGCTTAATTTCTTCAATGTTGTTCTTTTCCATAATTATCATAAAAATGCCAGTCTTTGCTCGTTCTGCTTTCATGTAGGCAGGCAACTGAGTACGATAGCCGTGAATAAGATTCTCGTTAGTTGAGCGTTTAATTTCAATAACAGTATTAGCCTTTGAACCTTTCGTTATATGAAAATCAATCTCACCTACACCAGGATTATCTTCACGTGTTATAGCCAAGTCTAGATTACCTGCGATTTTGTATGTATCCGCTACAGTATATAATAGGAGTTGCCAGTCTGTTTCATCTGGAGTCCGATTATTTCGATAGAATAACTCAGAAAGTCTATTGTGCTCAACTAAATGTTTGAACTGATAACACATCGCCAACGTTAGCTTGTAAACCTCTTCATCTTCGTTCGCATACTCGGTTGGTTTTTGGAATGGAATTTCGTCTAAGAGTTCTTGGAGTAATATATATTTATACTGATTTTTATTATCTGTAACAAAATCATATGGAACCGCATTGAGGTTTTTATAAAAGCTAATTGCTGCTTCATAGCAATCCTTATTACCTACAATAAGATTTTTCCAATCTTCCTTTTTATAGTTCTTATAATCAGACCAATTAATCCCTATTAGTTCTGCAATTTTTCTTTTTAGTCGATTATTATAATTACATACAGAATCTATATCTTCAAAATCATGAGCTACAGGAAGGTCTGCCAAAAATGATTCTGGAATAAAATGAATTGGTTTTCCCTTGTAATAAGGAACTTGAAATACAAGCCCGTATTCAAATGTGTAGGGGTGAGTTGTTAGCCCCATTTCTTGTGCAATCCTTTGTGTATACTCTAAGAAATGCTTTTGCAGGATGGCAATAGTCATATCACTGATTCTATCAGCTGCCATATTATCCTCTATTAATTGCATTAAACCAAATATTTCTGGATCTTCAAGACCTGCGTTTATGATGGTGTATGCACTATGGGCGAGTTGTATGGAAAGGGCACCACTAATACCTCTTCCTTTTGTATTACCTTTCGAAAATCCCAATCCTGTATTTGGAATTTCTTTGAAGGTGAATCTATTTACCATTTTTTTAAAGAATGGATCATGAAGATTATCTGCTTTTGAAGCCTTCACTAGAGGAATAAATAATCTAAAGTAATTGAAGAACTCTGTATATGCATTCGTAAACTCAGGTATCTCACTTCCTTTAAGAAGAAGTGGGTCTATATGAAGTAAGGAGTCTTGATCCAAAAAAGCATTATATACTCCTTTTTGAAGGAAATCCCTGTGCTTTACCTTAAAAAATCTACTGTATGTTAATTCCATATGCTTATTGCCTATAAATGTTTGATTATTCACATTGAACCTAATATATTTAGTAATTTTATCACTTTATGTATTTCTGAATATGCCTTCAAATCTTCTGGTGATTTTTGACAAAGTTGGCACAGTTTCTCTGAATTTGACATTGCCCGTTCCAAATCTCCATTCTCTGTTAAGTATTTATAGAGGTTGGTGCGTATGAAATATCGTTTTGTCTTTTCATACCCCGGCATATATTTCTGCAATTCGGGAAGCAGTTGCTCATAACTCTCATATCGCCGACAAACCACATTAGGCAAGAAGTGGAGCAGAAACCAGAATTCCGTGCAAGGATTCGTTTCTACGAACATAACCTTTCCGGCATATTTCTTCTTGTTATACTCTTTCTTTGCTCGTTGGTATAGTTGCATTTCGGAAGGATATTGATACAGCCTGTCCATATCAAACAGGCATACAATAT
>ERZ791741.966-NODE-966-length-25355-cov-52.348893_pt1 | contig 25355 bp, 20 predicted proteins | sample MGYA00510040_ERZ791741 | MGnify/ENA primary metagenome ERZ791741 (study PRJEB30046, sample SAMN00791960) | human gut metagenome | study: EMG produced TPA metagenomics assembly of the A metagenome-wide association study of gut microbiota in type 2... | reverse complement strand
TAGTTTCTCGGAAACGACTCTCGGATGCGATGCTGACCTTGAAAGTGGGACAGCAGGAAGATACGGTCAAATTGATGGAGACGCTTTCCAAGTATGGGTTTGAGCATGTGGACTATGTCTATGAGCCTGGACAGTTTGCTTTGCGCGGCAGCATTCTTGACGTGTATTCTTTTGCATCGGAATATCCTTACCGCATTGACTTTTTCGGAGATGAAATTGATAGTTTGCGTACGTTTGAAGTAGAAACTCAGTTGTCGAAAGAAAAGAAAGATTCTATCTGTATTGTACCTGAACTTTCAGGAACGGAAGGAGCGGATATCTGTTTTCTGGATTTCGTGGATAAAGGCGCTACACTTTGGGTAAAAGACTTGCTCTGGGTGCGCGAACGTATTCAGGCCGTACACGATGAGGCGGTTTCTCCTCAGGCACTGAAAGCGTATGAAGGCGAGCAGACGGAACTGATGAATTTGTCCAGGAAACTGATTGACGGAGCCGAATTTACGGTGCGTGCCCTTGAATTCTTCCGGGTAGATTTTGGACATAAGGCCCTAGGAACTCCGCAGGCGCGCTTGTCGTTCGAGACCTCCGTACAACCAATTTTCCACAAGAATTTTGATTTGGTTGCAAGTTCTTTCACCGATTTCCTGCAACGGAAATATCGTCTGTATATCTGCTCGGACAGCATGAAGCAGACGGAACGTCTGAAAGATATATTTAAGGAGAGAGGCGATGACATTACCTTTGAACCGGTAGACCGTACGTTGCATGAAGGGTTTGTGGACCATGCGTTGCGGGTTTGTGTGTTTACGGACCATCAGATTTTTGACCGATTCCATAAATACAACCTTCGCAGTGACAAGGCACGTAGTGGAAAAGTGGCATTGTCGCTCAAGGAACTGAACATGTTTGAACCGGGCGATTATGTGGTACATATTGACCACGGTATCGGGCGCTTTGCAGGCTTGGTGCGTATTCCGAACGGAAATACTACGCAGGAGGTCATCAAACTGGTGTATCAGAATGAGGATGTGGTGTTTGTATCCATTCATTCATTACATAAAATTTCCAAGTACAAAGGAAAAGAAGGAGAACAGCCCCGTATCAGTAAGCTGGGCACAGGAGCATGGGAAAAAATCAAGGAACGGACGAAGACGAAAATTAAGGATATTGCCCGTGATTTGATTAAACTTTATTCTCAGCGTAAACAGGAGAAAGGGTTTAAATATAGCCCGGACAGCTTTTTGCAGCACGAACTGGAGGCCAGTTTCTTGTATGAAGATACTCCGGACCAGTTGAAGGCTACTCAGGAAGTAAAGGCGGATATGGAGAGTGATAAGCCGATGGACCGTCTCGTTTGTGGTGACGTGGGTTTTGGTAAGACGGAGGTCGCTATCCGTGCTGCATTTAAGGCAGTGACCGACAACAAGCAGGTAGCGGTGCTGGTGCCGACTACGGTACTGGCTTACCAGCACTTCCAGACTTTCAAGAAACGTCTGGAGGATATGCCTTGTAAGGTGGAATACTTGAGCAGGGCACGTACGGCAAAGGATACAAGCCGTATTCTGAAAGAGTTGGCCGACGGAAAAATCAATATCCTTATCGGTACGCATAAGATTATTGGTAAAAGTGTCAAATTCAAGGATTTGGGTCTGCTTATCATTGACGAGGAGCAGAAGTTCGGTGTAAGCGTGAAAGAAAAGCTTCGTCAGCTGAAGGTCAATGTAGATACGCTGACATTGACGGCTACTCCTATTCCGCGTACCCTTCAGTTCTCTTTGATGGGGGCCAGAGACTTGTCGGTCATCCAGACACCTCCTCCAAACCGTTACCCTATTCAGACGGAAGTACATACATTCAATGAAGAAATTATATCCGAAGCCATCAATTTTGAAATGAGCCGCAACGGACAGGTTTTCTTTGTGAACAACCGTATTCAGAATCTGGTGGAACTGAAGGCGATGATTCTGCGGAATATACCTGATTGCCGGGTATGTATCGGGCACGGACAGATGCAACCGGAAGAGTTGGAAAAGATTATCTTCGACTTTGTCAATTATGATTATGATGTATTGTTGGCCACGACGATTATTGAGAGTGGAATTGACATCCCTAATGCCAACACCATCATTATCAATCAGGCGCAGAATTTTGGATTGAGCGACTTGCACCAGATGCGCGGACGAGTGGGACGAGGTAATAAGAAAGCATTCTGTTATTTGCTGGCACCACCTTTGTCATCGCTTACACCGGAAGCCAGACGCCGTTTGCAGGCCATTGAGAATTTCAGCGATTTGGGCAGTGGCATTCACATTGCCATGCAGGATTTGGACATCCGTGGAGCTGGGAATATGTTGGGTGCAGAACAGAGTGGTTTTATTGCAGACTTGGGATATGAAACTTATCAGAAGATTCTGAATGAAGCGGTTACTGAACTGAAGAATGAGGAATTTGCTGATTTGTATGCTGAGGAAATCAAAGCGGGTGAAGAAAAAATCAGCGGAGAGGAGTTTGTGGATGAATGTACGGTGGAAAGTGACCTGGAGTTGCTCTTCCCGAATGAGTACATTCCGAGCAGCAGTGAGCGAATGTTGCTGTATCGTGAACTGGACAAGCTTGAACTGGATAAGGATGTGGAAACCTTTAAGGCCAAGCTGGTTGACCGTTTCGGAAAAATACCGCCAGAAGGTGAAGAGTTGCTGCGTATTGTTCCGTTAAGACGTCTGGCCAAGCGTTTGGGCGTAGAAAAAGTGGTATTGAAGGCAGAACGGATGACGCTCTACTTTGTCAGCAACCTGGACAGTCCGTATTATCAGAGTGTGGCTTTTGGCAAGTTTATTGAATATATGGCCAAGAATCCTCGTTATTGCAATTTGAGAGAGCAGAACGGGCGTCGCAGCATGGTAGTATCGAAAGTGACAGATGTGAAGAGTGCAGTAAGCATCTTACAGGAAATTGTCAGCATCGAAGCAAAGTAGCCGGTTTCTCAAAGCAGTGACAAGGGGATTTCATTTCCGTTTCATGGGAAGTGTTTTCATGATTTTCCAAGCTACATAAGAGGGGATTAAGTGGAGTAATGGTGTAACTTCACGCTCACAATTTGGAAAATATATGAAGAAAAGAGGATGGATTGTGCTGTTCCTGGCTTTTCCTTTGTGGATGCAGGGACAAAGTGCACGTGAGGAGATTGGAAAGAACCCGGCATTGGCTGCAGGAAAATATTATGCTTATCAGGCTCCGGAGGAGAAGTTGACTCCGGCTCCTGCAGGGTATGAACCTTTTTATATATCTATGTTTGCCCGGCATGGTTCCCGGTATCTTACAAAAGAGAAGAAATATGCCGCGCCGTTGTCACTCCTTCTTGAAGCAGACGAGGAGGGAGTATTGACTCCTGATGGAAAGTGTGTGCTGAAGGTGGTGGCTTCTCTGGCCCAGGAGGCAGAGGGGCGTTATGGAGAGTTGACTCCGAAAGGAGCGCAGCAGCATCGGGAGCTGATAGACCGGATGTTCCACCGTTACCCGGAGGTGTTCAGTGACGGTACGCATGTGGATGCACGCTCCACATACAAGACCCGTGCTTTTCTTTCCATGGCTGCCGGATGTGTGGAATTGAAAGGCTTGAATCCTAAACTGAATGTTACGACACAGACCAGTGAGGCGGATGCTTATTATATAAAGTATAAGAATCCCTTGTATGAAGCACAGCATTTGGAGAATGTGGATTCCGTGTATCGTGCTGCCGACAGTGTGTATGTACATCCGGAGCGATTGATGAAACAGATGTTCCGTGATTCTGTTTACGTGGAAAAGCATGTGGATGCCGTGAAACTGATGATGGATTTGTTCGAACTTCATGGCATCAGTCAAAGTAGTTACAACCAACCGGATCTTTCTTTTTTATTTACTCCCGAAGAACAGTATGATTTGTGGCAGCGGAATAATTTTGAATGGTATTACGAAAAAGGGCCTTCTCCGTTGAGCGATGCGTGCATGTATAAACTGGAACGAAATCTGCTGAATAATTTCATCGAAACAGCTGATACGGTAATTGCTTCCCGAAAAAATGCAGTGACATTACGTTACGGGCATGACACGAACCTGGCTCCATTGGCCACGCTGATGGGAATGAACGCACTGCAAAAGGAGACTGTCGATTGGAATAAGATAGCAGATACATATCGCACTTATCGCCTGATTCCGATGTGTGGCAATGTCCAGCTTATTTTCTATCGAAAACAAGGCAATCAGGATATTGTGGTGAAATTACTGCTGAATGAACGTGAAGTCACACTTCCCTTGCGGACGGATGTCTCACCTTATTATCATTGGAGCGATGTAAGGGAATATTGGAAGCGGGTTGTAAAAGGAATTTCCCTTCCAGAAAGTAAAGATAAATAATCGCATTTGTAATATGTTTGTAAAAAGAGGTATTTGCGGGCTGGGCCTGGAAGTACCTCTTTTTTATTGTAAAGGATATTGCGTGTAAATGTAACACAATAGAAATCTCTATGCAATACCTATGAAAATCATACGGGATACTTTTGCAGCAAATAAGGAAAGCAAATGAAATCTAAGATTGTATTGGTATTGTTATCACTGATGTCGGCTGGAGTTCAAGCTGGTGTGATAAAAGGTAAAATTAAGGATGCACAAACTGGAGAGGAGATTATAGGTGCATCGGTGATTGTGAAGGAAGATCCTGGAAAAGGAACAGTAACCGGATTGGACGGAAGTTTTAATCTGTCGGTGAACAGAGACAAATATACGCTGGTCTGTTCTTATGTGGGCTATAAAAAATATGAAGTTAGCGTAGCAGCAGATAAGAAAGAAATTGTAATTCCTTTGAAGAGTGACGACGTTGCTCTGGATGAAGTGGTGGTGGTAGCTTCTAATCCGGGAAGAACTGAAGCTGGTGCAAGAGGCATCGAACGTCAGGCTATGAACGTGGTGAATGTGATGAGTGCGAAGGCGATAGAACTTTCTCCAGATATTACGGTAGCCAACGTGATTCAGCGAATGTCAGGTGTGACAATTGAACGTAACAGTAGCGGTGAAGGACAGTATGCCATTCTTCGCGGTATGGATAAGCGTTACAACTATACATTAGTAAATGGAGTGAAAATTCCGAGTCCGGATAACAAAAATCGTTTTGTGCCGCTGGATATTTTCCCGTCAGAAATGTTGGACCGTTTGGAAGTAACCAAATCTTTGACCGCCAATATGGAAGGTGACGGAATCGGAGGAGCGGTCAATTTGATTATGAAGGATGCGCCTTCTGAACGTCAGTTTACGGCAAATCTGTCAACCGGTTACAATGCAATGTATTTTGATCGCGATTTTCAGTCGTTCAATCACGGAGCGATTGTGAAGAAATCTCCTTATGAGCAGATGGGAATGCCGGAAGACAGCCGAGTAACAATGGATAACTTTACGACAGATAATCTGCGGATGAAATGGAACAAACCGTTGCCCGATTTGACTGCCGGATTATCTTACGGTGACCGCTTCTTTAACAATAAATTGGGTGTGATGCTGGCAGGTAGTTATCTGAATACGTATCGAGGAAAAGAAAGTCAGTTGTATTATCAGCCGGGAACAACCCACAATGGTATCGAATACCGAAATTATTCTTCTCAACAGACTCGTATCGGGGCTCATGCCAAACTGGATTATCATATCAATGCCAATCATAAACTGACCTGGTATAATGGATATATGGATATGAGAGAAGCAGAAGTACGTGACGGACATGACGACAAAGAAGGAGCCGTACGTATGAAGTGGAATCATCAGTATATTATCAATTCTACACTGAAAGGTGAACATGCCTTTCTGGAAGGTGGTGCACTTCGTTTGAATTGGTCGGCTGTACTTTCAAAGGCATACAGTGAAACACCGGATAATGCGGAAATCTTCTTATTGGGTAACCATGTACAGACTTCTGGAGCAGCCATCCGTCGTTGGGAGCATAACTCCGATAAAGACAAGGCCGGATACCTTGATTTGATGTATAAGTTGAAACTGGATGGAGGTTCTGTATTCGACTTCTCGGTAGGAGGTATGTACCGCGATAAGAAACGTGACAGCTTCTTCAATGAATATACCTTTAACTCTGCTACGGGAGTGAAAGATCCCCAGTATCAGGGAGAGGACTGGAATAACTACGATGAAATCTTGTTTACTCCGCTTAAGTACGGTAACATCAGTGATCCGTTAAACTATGATGCCACTGAAAAGATTGGTGCAGGATATGGAATGGTGAAATACACATACCGGAAATGGGAATTTATTGCAGGCGTTCGTGTGGAACATACCAATCAAGGCTATACATTGAAGTTCCCTACAGAGAATACAGATCCTGAAGGAAACCAGAAATATACGGATGTATTGCCGAGTTTCCATGCAAAATACGGAGTACATAAAAACGCGAACCTGCGTTTCTCGTATGCTCGTTCCATCAACCGTCCCAGCTTCTTTGAAATTGTTCCTTACAGCATTATCAATGAAGATTATAAGGAAAAAGGAAATCCGGATTTGAAACATACGGTAGCCGATAACCTTGATTTGCGTTATGAATTCTTCCCGAAATCATCTGAGCAGTTCATGGTAGGTATGTTCTACAAGAGACTGAAGAATCCGATTGAATACGGATTGCTGAACGAAGGACAGGATACCTATTATAAACCGATGAATTTTGGTAATGCTACCAACTTAGGAGTAGAAGTGGATGTAATGAAATATTTTAACTGGTTTGGAATAAAAGCTAATTATACCTACACGCATTCTTCCATTACGACCGAAAAGCGAATCATGGATGGAAATGATGTGAAGACCTGCACTCAGACCCGTCCGTTGTTTGGTCAGGCTGCCCATGTAGCAAATCTGTCACTGCTGTTCAAAAGTACCAAATATGGCTGGGAAGGACAGATTGCCGGAAGTTATACCGGAAAGCGTTTGAGTGATATTTCTAACTGGTATGATGACGATATTTGGGAAGATGGCTATATGCAGTTGGATGCTTCTGTAGAGAAAAGCTTTAAGAATGGTATCAGTCTTTTTGCTAAGGCATCTAACTTGCTGGATACTCCTTTGCTTCGCTTTATTCAGAATGGCCCTCGTACGAAGAATGTCAACTCTGAACGTAACAATGGCAATGTGATAGAGCGAAAGGAATGGCACGGACAGTCATTTATGCTGGGAATCAGATACAAACTATAATAAAGAGATAAAGAATTATATTGACTAACATTTCTAAATTATTACAAAATGAAACTGAAAAATTATTTGTTGGCCGGCACGGCTCTGGTAGCATTGTCTTTTATGGCAGCTTGTACAGAAGAAGACCCGATTGCAAACGGGGATGGAACTGAGACTCCCGGAAACAATGACGATGGAAATAACGATGAAAATGCCGATGGTGGAAATGGAGAGACAACTGACAACATCATTGTCTGGCCTGCAGATACGATAGTAAATCTGACCAACCATTACACAGTGCCCGAAGGTAAAAGCCTTGTAATCAAGGAAGGTGTGAAAATCATTGTAAGTACAGCAGGAGTAGGAGCCAATCATGTTCCGGTAGAATTTACCGTAAATGGAAACTTGTATTGTGAAGGTACTGCCGAAAAGCCTATCTTGTTCTCTGTTCCAGAAGATGAACGTACAAAAGAAAATATTTTTGCAGGTCTCTGGGGAGGTATTGTGGCTTCATCCACTTGTGAAGAAATGTTGATTGACCATACAATCATTGAATACACAGGAGGTCAGGTTGTGGAAGGTTCTCCTGCTGCTGCATCTGAAGTGTATACTGCTGGAGACGATGCCTATCCGCAGATTACCACCAATAACATCAATGGACATTATGTCATTACCAACTCTGTATTGCGCAACGGTTGGTCAGATGGTATTTATTTGATGGGTGGAAATGCCATCATCGCTAACAATGTGTTTGCTGCAAACGGATATGATGGCGCAGAAGCTGTGAACGTAAAAGCAGGATGTGTGGTCGATGTAGCTGGAAACGTCATGTTCAGCCCGAACACTAACGGTTTGAAACTCTCCAGCTCAGGTCAGAGTGATACACGTGTTTTGGCAAAAATCCAGGCATACAACAATACCATTATCAATGCAGGATGGCGTCGTGACGGTGAAAAAGGCGGTGGCGTGTATGTAGAAAAGAATGCCTTGGCCAATGTGTTCAATAACCTGATGGTGAACTGTAAGTTCAGAGCGATGACTCCTAGCTTCGACATTCCAAATGATCCGGAAGAAGGATACAATGATAAGTCAGTTATTGACTATAACTACTATGCTTCAGGTACACAGAAAAGTGACGTAGTGTTTGCAGATGAGTCTGGTGTGGCTTACTCTTGGGAAGGATATGCTTATGCGCATGAAGATTATAATGAAGGAGTGGTAGATGCACACAGTGTAATTACAAAGACACAGGAGGCATGTGCTACTAATGATCCGAAATTCGTAAACTATCCGATTAATGAAGTAGGTTTGACCGATTATGTATATCAGGACGCGTGGGATTTCCATGTACAGGCTGGCTCACCGGTACTGACTGGTGCTTACAATGGTAATGATGCTACTATGCAACCTTATTTCGGTACATCAGGTTTGACAGTAAACGGAAAAACTTATACCTCTCCGAAAGTGGAAGCTCGCTTCGGAGCATACGGTACAAAATAATAAAATCCTTTTCTAGGTTTTGTTAAGTCAGTTGTGAAACTGCATTTTTCCTTAGACGAATAAGTCCGGACATTCTTGTTTCGGACTTATTTTTTGAAAACTTTCAGCAGAGGAGTTTTCCTGATTTTATTCAGAATTGGGATTTACCTTTGCAACAACAAACAAATAATTGATAAAACTAAAATGATTATGATTTCATTAAAAAGAATTTTCTGTACATGTTGTCTGCTTTTATCGGTATGGGCAGTTTTTGCACAAGGTCCTTCAGAATGGAAGGCATTAGAGAAACCCTTGAATTTTTATCTGGCAAATGATTTGGGCCGTAATGGATATTACGACCAGAAACCTATCGCCGAATTGATGGGTCAGATGGCAGAGAATGTAGATATTGAAGCAGTGGTAGCAGCCGGCGATGTGCATCACTTTGAAGGCGTACGCAGTGTAAACGATCCGTTGTGGATGACCAACTACGAACTGGTGTACAGCCATCCGGAACTGATGATTCCATGGTATCCTATATTGGGTAATCATGAATATCGTGGTAATACGCAGGCTGTATTGGATTATAGTCAGGTGAGTGCCCGTTGGGAGATGCCGGCACGTTATTACACAAAGGTGCTGGAGAACGATGATATTACGGTGCGCCTGGTAATGATTGACACAGCCCCTCTGTTGGATAAATACCGTAAGGATACGGAAAAGTATCCGGATGCATGCAAGCAAGATATGGACAAGCAGTTGGCATGGTTGGATTCTGTACTGACATCTGCCAAAGAAGACTGGGTGCTGGTTGTGGGTCACCATCCTATTTATGCGGATACAGACAAGAATGATTCGGAACGCCTGGATATGGAAAAACGGGTAGACAGTATTTTGCGCAAGCATAACAATGTAAATATGTATTTGTGCGGACATATCCATAACTTCCAGCATATACGCAAAGCAGGAAGCAAGATAGATTATGTAGTGAACACTTCCGCATCTTTGAGCCGCAAGGTGAAAGCTGTAGAAGGCACTGTGTTCTGTAGCGGAGAAACAGGTTTCTCTTTGATTTCTGCCGATAAGAAAGAATTGTGCCTGTATATGATTAATAAGGAAGGCAAAGTGTTGCATACAGTAAGACAGACCCGTTAATGTGGCTTTCTGCCTGTTTCCATTATTTTGCAAACTCGACTTTGCGTTATTGTTTTAAAATAGATAATCCTCTCCTCATTTTTAGGTATTTTTGAGGGAAAGAGTAGCAATTTGGCAAAAAAAGAGACATTCGTTGGAACGGTGTCTCTTTTTTTGCTATTTTTGCACAGTTTTTGGGGCATTTGTGCCGAATCGACTATGAGGGGCATACAGATGCTCTATTTATTGGACTATATGAGAATAGTCCGGCATCAAAAGAAATCATTATTAAAACATAAAGCATGATACACAAAGTATTAATCGCTAACCGTGGTGAAATTGCTGTGCGCGTGATGCGTTCTTGCCGTGAAATGGGTATCCGTACCGTAGCAGTTTTTTCCGAAGCCGACAGAACGGCTCGCCACGTACTTTATGCAGATGAGGCTTGCCTGATAGGTCCGGCAGCATCTCGCGAAAGTTATCTGAACATAGATAAAATTATCATGGCTGCAAAACGTCATGGAGTAGATGCTATTCATCCGGGATATGGCTTCTTGTCTGAAAATTCAGAATTTGCACGCCGTTGCCGTCAGGAAGGTATCATTTTTATTGGTCCGGATCCTGAAACGATGGATGCGATGGGTGACAAGATTTCTGCCCGTAAACACATGATTGCAGCTGGAGTGCCGGTCGTTCCGGGTACAGAACAGCCGTTGCAGAGTGTAGAAGAGGCTAAGGAAATCTGTAACAAAATCGGTTATCCGGTCATGCTGAAAGCTTCTATGGGAGGCGGTGGTAAAGGTATGCGTCTGATTCACAGCGAAGATGAAGTGGAAGAAGCATACAATACAGCCCGTTCTGAATCTATGTCTTCTTTTGGTGACGATACCGTTTATCTGGAGAAATTTGTGGAAGAACCGCATCATATCGAATTCCAGATTTTAGGAGATAATTTCGGAAATGCCGTACACTTGTTTGAACGCGAATGTTCTATCCAGCGTCGTAACCAGAAAATCGTAGAAGAAACACCTTCTCCTTTTGTAACTCCTGAATTGCGTCAGAAAATGGGTGAGGCAGCTGTGGCTGCGGCTAAGGCTGTACACTATAAAGGGGCCGGTACGATTGAATTCCTGGTTGACAAACACCGCAATTTCTACTTCCTGGAAATGAATACCCGTTTGCAGGTAGAACATCCTATTACAGAAGAAGTGGTAGGTGTAGACCTGGTAAAAGAACAGCTTCGTGTTGCCAATAACGAGCCGTTGCACTTCAAGCAGGAAGATTTGAAACAGCGCGGACATGCCATCGAATGCCGTATCTGTGCAGAAGATTCAGAAAACAACTTCATGCCTTCACCGGGTGTTATCCGTCAGTTGATGGAACCGAACGGTATCGGTGTGCGTATCGATAGCTATGTGTATGAAAGCTACGAAATTCCTATCTATTATGACCCGATGATTGGTAAACTGATTGTATGGGCTACTACTCGTGAATTCGCCATCGAACGTATGCGCCGCGTGTTGTACGAATACAAGATTACCGGTTTGAAGACCAATATCGGTTACCTGCGTCACATCATGAACGTGCCTGATTTTGTAGAAGGACATTACAACACCTTGTTCATCCCGAAACATCAGGACATGTTGCGTGAGTGGGCCGGACAGAAAGAAGAGGAAACTGAAAACATCGCCATGATTGCGGCTTACATTGACTACCTGATGAACCTGGAAGAAAACAAGTCAGCATCAAGCGACAACCGTCCTATCAGCCGCTGGCGTGAGTTTGGCCTGAAAAAAGGTGTGCTGAGAATCTAAGTATTTTGAATTAAAGTAGAAGATTATGGAAATACATATAGGAGACAGAGTTGCGGATGTGACATTGGTCAGCAAAGAAGGCAACAAGGTACAGTTGACCATTGACGGTGTTCCATACGATGTAGACATCGTGATGGCCGAAAATGGTAGCTGCTCCATTCTGCACGAAGGAAAGTCGTACAATGCCGAACTGATTCGTAAGGAAGGTGGAAAGAGCTATACTGTAAATGCACATTATCAGTCATACAACATTGACATCATCGATTCACAGGCTAAATACCTGCGTATGCGTAAGGGTGGTGACGAGAAACAGCAGGATAAGATTGTTTCTCCGATGCCGGGTAAGGTAGTCAAGATTCCGGTGAAAGCAGGCGACCGTCTGCAGGCTGGCGACATCGTAGTAGTGATTGAAGCTATGAAGATGCAGAGCAACTACAAGGTAAACAGCGAATGCGTAGTGAAGGAAATCCTGGTAAACGAAGGAGATTCTGTCAACAGCAATCAGGTGATAATGACTTTGGATGTAATTAAAGAAGACGAACAATGACAACAGCAGAACAATATAAGAAATTTGAGGAGCTGGATAAGCTTGCTTCTCAGGGTGGTGGCGTAGAACGCGTGGAAAGACAGCACGCCAACGGTCACATGACAGCCCGCGAACGTATCGACATGTTGCTCGATAAGGGTACGTTCAATGAAATGGACAAGTTCGTAATCCATCACTGTACAGACTTCGGAATGGATAAGAATCACATTCCGGGTGACGGTATCGTATGTGGTTACGGTAAGATTGACGGACGTCTGGTGTACGTATATGCATACGACTTCACCGTATACGGCGGTACACTGAGTGCGACAGGTGCACAGAAGATTGTGAAAGTGCAGGAACTGGCATTGAAGAACGGTGCTCCGGTGATTGCCTTGAACGACTCAGGTGGTGCACGTATCCAGGAAGGTGTAGGCAGTATCTCAGGTTACGCTTCTATCTTCTACCAGAATACCATCGCTTCAGGTGTGATTCCGCAGATTTCGGCCATCTTAGGTCCTTGTGCAGGTGGTGCCTGCTATTCTCCGGCACTGACCGACTTCATCTTCATGGTGAAGGAAAAGAGCCACATGTTCATCACTGGTCCGGACGTAGTGAAGGCCGTGACACACGAAGAAGTGGACAAGGAAGAACTGGGTGGTGCTTATACCCACAGCAGCAAGAGCGGTGTAACTCACTTCCTTTGCGATACTGAAGAAGAAACTTTGATGAGTATCCGTGAACTGTTGAGCTTCCTTCCGTCTAACAACATGGAAGATGCGCCGATGATTCCTTGCACTGACGACATCCGCCGTGCAGAAGAATCACTGATGACAGTCATTCCGGATGATCCGAATATGCCGTATGACATCAAGAACATCATCGAACCGGTAGTCGACAACCACTACTTCTTTGAAGTGATGCCTCACTTTGCCAAGAACATCGTGGTAGGATTTGCTCGCCTGGGCGGACGTTCTGTAGGTATCGTAGCCAACCAGCCTGCTTACCTGGCCGGTGTGCTCGACATCGATGCTTCTGACAAGGCTTCTCGCTTTATCCGTTTCTGCGACTGCTTCAATATTCCTATTGTTACTTTCGAAGACGTACCAGGCTTCTTGCCGGGATGCACACAGGAACACAACGGTATCATCCGTCACGGAGCGAAGATTGTGTATGCGTACGCAGAAGCTACAGTGCCTAAGATTACCGTAATTACCCGTAAGGCTTACGGTGGTGCTTACATCGTAATGAACAGTAAGCCGATTGGTGCCGATGTAAACTTCTCTTACCCGACTGCAGAAATCGCCGTAATGGGTGCCGACGGTGCCGTAAACATCCTGTACCGCAAGGCTGCTCCGGAAGAAAAAGCGAAGGCAGTAGAAGAATACAAGGAAAAATTCTCTAATCCTTACCGTGCAGCCGAACAGGGTTACATCGATGAAATCATCCTTCCGAAGGATACTCGCTATAAACTGATTCAGGCATTGGAAATGACTCAGAACAAGAGCCAGAGCAATCCGCCGAAGAAACACGGTAACATGCCGCTGTAATCAGGTAGCAATTGTATAGATAATAAATAAGAAGAAGCGAAGAATTCCGCCGGTCATACGTGAGGAGTTCTTCGCTTTCTTGTATTGTGTTCACATTAGATTCTTTTTATATGAAGGAAGCATTTATAAAACTGCATCTTTCCATTCTCATCGCCGGAGGAACGGGGATTTTCGGAAAACTGATTTCCCTGAATGAAGGTCTGCTTGTGTGGTACCGTATGATGTTCGCCTCCGTAATGTTTTTCCTGCTGCTTTCGTTTCTTAAAAAGCTGCGGAAAGTGACATTGGGCGATGTAACCAAGATTGGCTCTGTGGGATTGCTGTTGGCCTTGCACTGGATATTTTTTTATGGAAGTATCAAAGCCTCCAATGTATCCATCGGTGTGGTTTGTCTTTCGCTGATGAGCATCTTTACCGCCATCTTTGAGCCCCTCATCAATCGTCACCGCATTTCCTTGCGAGAGATTCTGTTCAGCCTGGTAGCCGTGCTGGGCATTGTGCTGATATTCCATTTTGACACTCGCTACCGGGTGGGTATCTGTATGGGAGTCATTTCGTCGGCTTTAGCTTCTCTGTTTACCATTGTCAACAAGAAGGTAGCCGTGAACTACACCTCCAGCACCATGCTGCTTTACGAGATGCTGGGCGGTTTCTTATGGCTCTCCTGCATCTTGCCAGCCTATTTGCATTACTTCCCGGTGCCCTCTATTCTGCCCGGAGCCCAGGATTTGATTTACCTGCTTTGCTTGGCTTCAGTGTGTACCGTGGGACTTTATATCCTCCAGATTCAGGTACTGAAAGTCATATCCGCCTTTACGGTCAACTTGAGCTATAACCTGGAGCCTATATACAGCATCATCGGCGCCATGCTGATATTTCAGGAAGCCAAAGACCTGAACTTCAGTTTCTACTTAGGACTAGGACTGATTGTCCTGTCGGTCGTACTCCAGACCCTCAATGTGTTGTCGCAGCATCATAAGTTTATTCCTTCATTGTATGTAAAATGGAAACGTTAAAGAACCGTATCGTGAAACTGCTGGACACCCTGAACGAGCGGGTGTACGGCAAAGAAGAAGTCATGGCTCTGGCACTGCTTTCGGCTGTGGCAGGAGAGAGCATCTTCCTGTTAGGCCCTCCGGGAGTGGCCAAGAGTATGGTAGCCCGTCGGTTGAAACTGATGTTTCGTGGAGGAACGGCTTTCGAATACCTCATGTCGCGGTTCAGTACCCCCGATGAAATATTCGGTCCCGTATCCATTGCCCGGTTGAAAAACGAAGATACCTACGAACGCATGACTGAAGGCTATCTGCCCACCGCCACCGTCGTCTTCTTGGATGAAATCTGGAAAGCCGGTCCCGCCATACAGAATGCCCTTCTGACCGTCATCAATGAGAAAATCTTCCGAAACGGACAGTTTTCGGTGCGGGTTCCCATGAAAGGACTGATTGCTGCATCGAACGAACTTCCGGCTTCAGGACAAGGCCTGGAAGCACTGTACGACCGCTTCCTGGTGCGTAAGTTAGTGGGTGGTATTGAAGACCTGTCCGATTTCGACCGGATGATTTCCACTGCCGACGAAAGCGAACCGGAAATGGACGAAAACCTGGCTGTGAGCGACGAAGAATACCGCCTGTGGCAGGAACAGATGAAATCCGTCGGCCTGCACTATTCCGTGCTGGAAGTCATCCATTCCCTCAAGGATAAATTAGAAGATTATAACCGCCAGCTGGAGAATGCCGATTCACCCTTCTCTGTAGCACTCTACGTGTCCGACCGTCGTTGGAAGAAAATCGTTCGTCTGCTGCGGGCCTCTGCCTTTCTGCAAGGAAACACCGAGGTACGCTTGTCCGATTGCCTGCTGATGGTACACTGCCTGTGGAACGAGAACAGCCAGATAGACTGGGTACGCGATGCCGTACTGACGGCAGTAGGCGAGAGCGTGCGTGGCTACGTACTGAACCTGTCGGGCATTGAAGCCGATTTGCAGGCCTTGAAGAAAGAACTCGACTCGGCAGGAGCCTTGCGCGAGCGGGCCGATGCCGGATTGCAGCTGGTCGATACATACTACTATCAGGTGGAACGCGTACGCCTAGCCGGACGGCTGCTCCTCTTTGCGTCCGACTATCAGCAACTGGACGACATCGGCAAACAGTTCTATCTGCATAAAGACAAATACAAGACCGATTGCTATGTACTGAAGAAATACGACCCTTCCATGCGCAACAAGGTATCCCCATCCAAAGTCTATACCCTGCGCCGTGGCCGTCGTTCAGTATTTATCAACGACTATGAATATCCCTTGCTGTGCACCCCCGACTGTGCGTCGCTGCCCGCCATGGAAGTACAGGCACAGGAAGATATCCCCGCACGCTTCAGCCAGCTGGAACAACGGCTCAGCCATGCAGAAGCCCATTGCGGCGACTGGGTGAAAGAAGAGGCCGACTACTGCGCAAACCACCTGTTTGTCGGGAAAAGAGAGAAAGAAGCCATGAGCCGGATACTGGGCGAACCGTCGAAAGCCCTGTTCCGCTATCGGAACGAGTTGGAGGAAATGAAACATGCATACCGGAAAGAGAACGAGGAATATCCGTCTGAAAGACCTGAAGACAGCCTATTTGGAGCAACTTCGTGAGCGAAGCCGGGCGCGGATGGAAGAATACATTCAGGAGCGTACCGTGCTGGAAAGAGAACTGGAAGAATGCATTTGGGAATATTATCGCCAGACGGCTCCTTCCTTGCAGGAATTCTATTCCCGCTACACTCCTGAATGGGAAGTCTTCTACGAGCACGAAACCCTGCCGCCGACCGATTTTCTGATATTTCTGAAGCGAATGGAAACCGCCTTCCGCAAACGCTACACCCTGGCCGAACTCGATGTATCCTATTACATCGGTCGCCTGTCCCGGTTTCCCGAGCGGAGCGAAGAACGGGCAGCCTTGCAGGAACTCTTCCTCGACAAGTGGCACCATCTGCTCACGGTCAAGGAATACGACTATCAGTATCAGCACCTCTTCCGTCTGTGCGAAGGATTTCAGATTTTAGATAAATCGTTCGGTCTGAAAACGGAAGGCGACATCCTGGGTTCGCGTGTGAAGTGGCTGTTGCGGAACCATCCGGAACTCTACCATAAAGTAGTCCTCTACGAAAAAGCCATGGAGCAGAACCGCCAGATACGCGAGCTGGTGCGCTGCCTGGGGAAGAACGTGGGTGGACGGAAAGAATGTTTCGATTCCTTGTCTGGACTTCAGGCCGACAGTCTGATTCGTCATGCCCCCCAGAGCGATGTGGAAGGTGTGACCTTGGGCGATGACCTTAACAGTCTGTTGCCCGTGGAGTACTGTTACCTCACGGATGAGGTGCTACATCCCTTCTTCATGCAACGTTATGTGGAAAAACGCTTGCAGCAGTTTGATTCCTTTTCGCATGAGGACACTTCCAATCCCTCACCGGAAAAAAAGAAAGTCAGCTCACAGGGTCCTTATATCATTTGTGTAGATACTTCCGGTTCCATGAGAGAAGCGCGTGAACGACTGGCCAAATCGGCTGTGCTGGCCATTGCCCGTCTGACGGAGGCCACTTCGCGGAAATGTTATGTCATCAATTTTTCGGAGGATATACAAACCTTGCTGATTCGTGACCTGAAAACCGATTTCCCGATGCTGGTGGATTTCCTGCAACGTCGTTTCGATGGAGGAACCGATGCTCGTCCAGCTTTTGCCGAGGCCCTGATGATGCTGCGCACCCACTGCTGGCAACGTGCCGACGTGGTGATGATTTCCGATTTTGAGATGCCCCCTCCCGATGACGCGTTGCTGGCCGACATTCACCGTGCCCGTTTGCGGGGTACTTCCTTCTATGCGCTGGTGTTCAGTTCTCATCCGGAAACGGACTACCTTCATGAGTGCGAAAAGTACTGGGATATGTATTAGTTTGAAAAATCATCTTGCTTTTCTTTTGTAAATATTGTTGAGTAAAAGATTTGAAATTCGGAATTCTGCTTTCTTTTTGAATAGTTGAATTTCGCATTTTTTCTTACCGTAGATTTTGTCACCCCTTTCAGAAGCCTTCTGGGAGGGGTGACTTTTGTGTAAAAATGAAGGTTTGAGCGAATTTAGGTAATTAAACACGAGAAAATCTGTGTGAAAAGTGAGATTTCGGGCGAAAATGCCGAAGCGTTTGGAGGAAAACCCTAAAGAGCTTTTGGGAAAACTCTTTTACGTTTGGAGGAAAACGCAAGTGCGTTTGAACTTAAATGTACTTGCGTTTTTGGAAATGCGCTTTTGGGCGTTCTGAGAGGGGAAAGTAAGTGAAGACTTTTGAGGACTTTCGTTGCTGGAATGAGATAAATTATGAATGAAGTGAAAGTGTCTTTTTGTAGCTTTTTTTTTATGAGACTTGTGGATTATGGACGTATGTTTATAGTTCCAAGTGTAATTATGGTGAAATATTTTCTGATTTGATTTCTGTTTGAATTTGTGAATAGGTTTTTCCTTCTCAAAAAGAGAATTACAGAATCTTGGAGGGGTAAACTGGAAAGCCTGGATGTAAGATTCAAGTAATTGACATTTTGTTAATGAAAAGTATTTCAGCATCAAAAATTAGCTTTCAGTCATAAGAAAATATGAAAAATATATGTTACTTTTACGTTGTGACTATTGTTGCAATTCTATTGTGTGCTATTGTTTTTTTGATTGTCTAAAAGATTAAAAACGGTAAAACACAGAGGAAAATATGATACTATATGGCAATCATTTGGGAGTAAAATAATTCATGTATGAAAGTTTACATTAAAAAACCTTGGAAAGAGATTTTGATTTGGGGCTTCGTTTCTCCAAGTGTTATGTATATGTTTATTGAGATTTATAGCAAGCAAATAATTATCAAACTAGCAATTACCTATCTTATAATTGTTTATGCGTTAGCTTTTTTAGTCTGGGCCATTTATTTCAATTATTTAATCTTATACGACAATCGCATCGTACTGAAAAACAGAATTTACAGGTTTTGGAGTCGGACATTTATGTACCAAGGCATAGAAAAAATTATGATAAAAGATGATTTAGGTCAGTACAATTATGTATATTTTCAATTTGTTTCAAACGGAAAGAAATCACATAAGTATCTTGTGTCAAGTATTGATCACCGCCATGATTTAAAACAAATAACCGAAGAACTACTTCGGAAAGAGATAAATGTAGAAGTTAGTGAGAGTGTAGTGGCACGTTTTTTTAATGATGTAAATTAAAGTAGAATGAATAGTATAAAGAATTATCGAAAAAAAAGATGCTTGTTCTACGATTTTATGAAAATAAGCAGTATATTGTTGGGAATCGCTATGGTCATTACTCCCTTTATCACAGGTAAACTGCCTATTATTGTAATCCCTGGATTCGTTAGTGTTCTTTATGTTACATTATTATTTCGGCGCTCTCTGCAGTATGTAATTCTTACAGACGTATCTTTGATAATTCGGCATCAGAAGAATCCAAAATATGAAACGGTCGTTTATTTTTCAGAAATAGACTCTGTAAACTTAGAGTATTCCTCTATTGACGGATGCAAATTGGGTATTAAACGGGGGTATATCACGAAAGACTACACTTTATTGTTAGTCGGAAAGAAAGAAATGGGTGAATTAAAAAAAGACCTGGAGAATTATGGCATTCATGTATGGGAACTTTAAAAAGGCGCTATGAAATATTTTGTGTAAATGGAAAATACGGGATTCAAAGTGAGTTCCGTATTTTTTTTACTTTTTACATTTACCGAATGAAGAAGATTAGTAGTTTATTCCCCTCCCTTCAAAATAGTATTCTTCATCTTAAAAGAAAAAATTTCACAAAACCGTTTGTTTGATTTGGAAAATATCATACATTTGCATGTGTAAGGTGTTGATAATTAATATATTAAATATAATAATAAATTAAAAATGAATATGGAATTAAAGAACGAAATTACGAAATTCAATCTTAGAGAAAATGGTGAAGTTGATAAGGATGATAAAAATGGCAAAATATCTGAAGCATTTAAACCAATAGCTGAAATGATATTATCAGGATATTTTAAAGTTTCCAAGAACAATAGTGCTTCCTATGTGACCGTGCATCCGACTTGTGTGGAAATGTACTACCATGAAGAAGGGGAAGGAGATGATAAAATTAAAGATTATATTGTTTATCATAGAAATAGTAATGATGGTAAAAAGGAGGTATCTGTTTTTCCGTTAGGGGTATTGCATAACCACGTTTCCGGAATAGACTTAACTTTCGAAAGGATGGGAGAGAACAATAATCCAATTCGTTTCTCTGCTTTGATAAGAGAATTCTGGGTAGATAAAAGTCATAAGATAGAAGAATCGCATGAAAATTACGGTGAAGAAAACATTAAAGCATATACTGAATCTAACCCCGAAAAACGATCTACTTACCTATACGAGGCATTATACTCTCAATACTCTGTATTCGATGGCTTTAGTGTGCAATGGGTTGATGGTAATGAGGATGAAAAGAAAGAGATTCGCTGTGTGAAAAACAGATTGAATGTGGCTGAGTATGAAATGAAAGATAATAATGATGGGAAAGGCCCCAAACCAGAAAAAATAAAAAAAGATGGTATTTCAAAAGAACTACTTACCAAGAATCAAAACTACAAGCAATGTCAAAGAATGTGGAGTTACTCTATCAATGAGGATAAAACTAAATGAGATAAGCTATGATACCGGACTATGGATGTAACGCAGTCTTTTTCTCTGAATGGCTGAAAAAGGACTATTCTGACATATACAAAGGACTGGCAAGGATATTGAACAAGCATAATGTAGCTTATGATATCATACCTAACACCAAGGATGTATGGTGCAGAGACTACATGCCGCTGCAGCTTGATAAAGAGAGATATTTATGCTATGAATACAAGCCTGACTACCTGATGAAGAATGGAAACAACCGGAAATACATTACAGATTCACTGAATGTATGCCGGGATATGCAACTGAATATAAAGGAAACTCCCCTTATTATGGATGGTGGTAATGTCGTCAAGGTTGGAAATAAGGCAATAATGACAGAAAAAGTCTTTGTGGAGAATCCATCCATGGATGAAGATTCGCTAAAGAAACAACTGGAGAAACAGATGGAATGTGAGGTTGTCTTTATCCCCTGGGACAGGAATGAAAAGTATGGCCATTCTGATGGAATCATCAAATCTATTTCAGACAATACCATACTGATGACCAACTATCATGACTTTGATAGGGAATACACCAATGAAGTTGTCAAAAGGCTTTCCAGCAAATTTGAGATAGAGACACTTTCCTATAAAGTCAGGAAAACTGCTCCTGAAAGTTGGGCTTACATAAACTTCCTGACTGTAGGCAAACTGATTGTATTGCCAGTTTTAGGTATAGAAGAGGATGAACAGGCATTGAAACAGATTCAAAAAATTTGTCCTGATTCTATCATTGAACAGCTCAATATATCGGAACTTGTAAAGGATGGCGGTGGTCTCAACTGCATAAGCTGGTGCAGATTGGTGTCTGATGATGAAAGAAGATATTTGACATTGTACAATAGACTTGACGGTGAAGAGGAATTGACCAAAGAAAATATGTTCACAGATGAAGAAATAATCTTCATGTGTAAACATAGTCTAAGGAGGTTTGCCGACAAATTTCCTGGTATTGCTGAATATTATATGAAATGCTTGGATGATTGAAAAAGAAGATGCTTATCAGGAGTCTCCTGACTGGGGTTTTGGCTCTTGGGGATTTCATGATGTCTTTTTTGTGTGCTTGTGTTATGATTGGTACTTTCTTATCTGGTCTTCGAACATAGTGGTTTGTTTTTACAAACTCAATGCCTGTCTTGATGTAGTTCTCGTGGTCGATACGCAGTATCAGGCCGGCTTGGTTGAAATTATTGGTATACTCAGTTCGTTTATATGGTCAAGAAATTTTATATTAGTGCTCTATTGGGTAGGACACCGATGGAATGAAGTATTAAAAAGCTTATGGAAAATAAAGACAAAATATACGGAAACCAGTGTGGAAGCGACAATGCTTTCACCAGGAAAGCAAGGCTGCTCCAGTCCATGTACAGGGTGGAGATAGGCGAAGAGGAAGGAGTAGGGCCAACAAAAGCCTCCAAGCAAAAATATGGGAACATGATTAGTGGGGGTGAGGTGTACGGAAAGAACTCTCTGTAGCTGTATCTTATGACGAGATTAAAGAAAAAGGATACAGCCTTTCAGCCGGTCAATACTTTGATATAAAGATTGATTATGTTGATATAACAGAAGAAGAGTTCAACTCTAGAATGACTGCGTATAAGCAGACATTGACTGAACAGTTTGCTGAAAGTCGCCGTTTGGAAGAAGAAATAATGAAACAGTTGGATGCTCTGCAGTTCAACGTAAATGTAGGAAGCAATGAGTAAATCTATCAGTATATTGGACGAAGATTATCTGCAGTGGGTGCAAGACCTATGCAATCGATACCGTCAAAGCCAAATTAAGGCTGCGGTAAAAGTCAACAGAGAAATGATTCGTTTCTATTACGAGCTTGGTCGTGATATATCAGAAAAGAAAGCGGAGTCACGTTGGGGATCGAAATTCTTCGCAAGTTTGAGCCGTGATTTGATAGCACAGAATCCCGGGGCAACATGCTTTTCGCCAACGAATCTCCTGTATATGAGGAATTTCTACCGCTTATATAGCAATTTTCTCGAAATTACTCAGCAACCTGCTGAGCAAATAGAAGGTGAGGTAATAATTACTCAGCAACTTGCTGAACAAATACGAAACCTGATATTCTCAGTACCATGGGGACATCACATGTATTTGATAGATAAATGTTCTGACAACCCGACTGAGGCTTTGTTCTATGCACGTGAAACTGTAAAACACGGATGGAGCCGATCTATATTGATGAACATGTACGGTACAGACTTGTTTGACCGTCAGGGAAAAGGAGATACGAATTTTATCAATACACTGCCATCACAAGAAAGTGATTTAGCACAAGAAATAACACGTGATCCTTATTGCTTTGGATTTACTCAACTGTGTGAACCTTATAATGAGCGGGTATTGAAAGATGCGCTTATCACAAACATTGAAAAATTTCTGCTTGAACTTGGTACAGGTTTCGCCTATATGGGAAGAGAGTATCGTCTCGAAGTCGGTCAGACAGAGCAGTTCATGGATATGTTGTTTTACAATGTCCGATTGCGTTGCTATGTGGTTGTTGAAGTTAAAACAACAAAGTTTGAGCCATCCCATATAGGTCAGCTTGGTTCGTATATGGTTGCAGTCGATCATTTGTTGCGTAACCCTGGTGATAATAAGACCATCGGTTTGCTGATTTGTAAATCAAAGGACCGAATAGAGGCACAGTATGCGCTGGAGTCCAGTAGCCAACCGATTAGTATCTCGGAATATGAACTAGAGAAGTTCTATCCTGAGAAGTTAGAGGGAACTATTCCAAGTATTGAAGAGATAGAGAAGAGATTAAGTAAGTGAGATAATAATAAAGTAAATGACAAAAATATCGCCCAAGTATCAGATGTTATTAATTCAAGAAATAAATGATACTCTTTTTGCATTATATAAAAGCTATGAAGATGTAGAAAATTACATAACAAAATGGCATATCAATTACGATAGATTTAATGAAAATTTTAACATTCGATATAAAGATAGCGAATACACTAAAATTGATTTAAAGAAGACATTAAATAATATTGAAGACGAATTACTTCTTAAAATTGCTATAGACCTTGGAATTGAAACTCCAGATTATATTCCTTCTATACCTGTTTTTAAGAATGAGTTAAAATCTAGTTATGAAACAGCGAGTCAAACTTTCGAAAAAGCATTCAAAAATGTTGAATCTGATCCAAGTTTGGCTATAGGATTAGCAAATTCTGCTCTTGAAAGTATAATAAAGGAGATATTAAATGATGAAAGAGTAGTAATTACGTATAATGAAAGAGATACCTTATCAAATTTAATAAAGAATATTTGTAAGGCTTTTAAATTAAATATAGATCAAAATATGCCACATGAGATTAGGACATTGTCAAGTTCATTAATCAATGCTTGTAAAGCCATAGAAGATTTAAGGAGTGACAAAACAGAATTTCATGGTAAAACTGATTCTAACTATCTAATAACAGAGTCATTATATGCGTATTTTATAGTAAATGCTGTTTCTACAATAGGGTTATTTCTATTAAATTTTTACAAAATGAAATACCCAATATTGCAATCTGAATTAAGTATTGATGAATTGCCTTTTTAAAAATAAATAGAATGGAACTATCAAAATATAAGCTCGGAGAAGTAGCTGAGATTCTAATAAGCAGTATTGATAAGAAGACTAAAGATAATGAATCTTTAGTCAAGTTGTGTAATTTTGTTGATGTATATCATAATTGGGCAATAACTTCAGATATGGTGCCATCCTTTATGGAGTCGACAACTAATAAAAAAAATATAGAAAAGTTTTCCCTTAAGAAAGGGTATGTAGCTATAACAAAGGATAGCGAAACACGTAATGACATCGGTATACCAACATATATATCTGATGACTTAGAAAATACTGTATTAGGATATCACTGTGCTTTAATTAAACCCAATGATGCTATCTTATCAGGTAAATATCTAAATGCCTTTCTAAATTCAGATTATATAAAAAGGTATTTTGAATTAAATGCAACAGGTAGCGGTATGAGATATACACTCTCTATTGATACAATAAATAATCTGCCATTATTACTACCACCTCTAGAAGAACAGAATAAGATTGGGGAGATCTTATCAAATATTGATAGAAAACTGCACATTAATCGTGAGATAAATCAGAATTTACCGACACCTGACCATTCATTAAGAGCGGTAGAAGTTCGTCGCGTTGCTTTGTTAATTCTTCTATTTGAATCTTGTTTCGTTTAATTTTCTCTATGAGCGGATAAGTTAAATTTGCAAATGTTTTAAGAGCAGAATTGTCAGGATACGGAATTTCTATTGAAGCTATACTCGGCACCGTTAATTGCTGTTGTATTGAACCGTCATTTTTAAATTTTATCCTATTAAAAATTTGATGTAAATATACGTCGCCACCAATATCATTTGGTGTTACTGCAAGCAATCTTATTATTGGAACATATCCACCTTCTCTTATTTCACAATATCCAATTGTTCCTCTAGCTGCAACTGTAACACTACGTTCAAGAATTACAGGTTCTTTTGTCTAACCATATAATCCCTCATTATCAGTACCATTAGAGTATATAGGTATTTGATAATCTTTTGTTTTATATTTAGACCATTCTTGAGGGCAGTCTCCACCAGCTTTAATTAATGCTATATCACCAATTCTCCTTTTAGGTAGCTTCTCGATATTTGATAGGAATTTATAATCCATTATATCAGCAATCATCGCCTCTAAATTCTGATTTATAAGTCATAGAAAAATTAAATTGAAGTAGCATGTCAAGATATTTAAGTAATGCAGGAGATGGATGCTTAGGGCAGTTTATAGTTTGGGGCGTCATAGCATTGATATTTTTATTGTTGACGCATATAACAAGTCACAGCATGCAATGATTACATATTCCGGAGCATACCCGTTCACTTTCCGGCAGCTTATTAGGGTATAAA
>ERZ791741.943-NODE-943-length-25663-cov-5.916745_pt1 | contig 25663 bp, 19 predicted proteins | sample MGYA00510040_ERZ791741 | MGnify/ENA primary metagenome ERZ791741 (study PRJEB30046, sample SAMN00791960) | human gut metagenome | study: EMG produced TPA metagenomics assembly of the A metagenome-wide association study of gut microbiota in type 2... | reverse complement strand
GTTCTGCAAAGACTCTGGTAGTTTCTTTTGTGGGTATGAAAGCTCAGGAAATCGGGGTAAAGCCGAAAGTAAATGTGGTGTTGGAGGGGGATAATCAAATGCTTGATGAAGTGATGATTGTCGCTTATGGTACTGCCAAGAAAAGTGCTTTTACAGGATCTGCTGCAACAATTAAAAGCGAGAAAATCACCTCTCGTCAAACTTCGAACGTTACGAATGCTTTGAGTGGGCAGGTTGCTGGTGTACAGACAACGAGCAATAGTGGACAGCCGGGTAAAGATGCAGAGGTCCGGATTCGGGGTATCGGATCTATTTCTGCCAGCAATAAACCTTTATATGTAGTTGACGGTGTCCCCTATGACGGTGAGATTTCGGCGATCAGCACTTCTGATATCGAATCTATGACTGTATTGAAAGATGCTGCTTCTAATGCATTGTATGGTGCCCGTGGTGCTAATGGTGTAATTTTGATTACGACTAAAAAAGGTAAAAGTGGCGAAGCTCGTGTCAGTCTTGATGCAAAATGGGGTGTGAATAAACGAGGAGTTCCTAATTATGAAACAATTAATGACCCTGCTAAATTTTATGAATTGAATTATTCTTCTATTTATAATGCAGACTTGAAAGGTTATGCAGCAGCTGGTGATCTGGCCGGTGCCAATGCATATGCTAATCAAGCTTTGCTTTCCGGAACTTATTTAGGATATCAAGTCTATTCTGTTCCGACAGGAGAACTGTTGATCGGTATGGATGGAAAATTGAATCCTAAAGCTACGCTTGGTTATTCCGATGGAACCTATTATTATATTCCGGATAATTGGTCGGATGAAATTTTCGAAAATAATGTTCGCCAGGAATATAATTTAAGCGTTAGCGGTGCTTCTGACAAAATGAACTATTATATGTCTGCTGGCTATCTGGATGATCAGGGTATCGTTCCTAATTCAGGTTTTCAACGTTATTCAGCTCGTTTGAAGGCGGATTATCAAGTGAAACCGTGGTTGAAGTTGGGTGCTAATGTTTCATTTACTCACTATGATAGCCGTGAGCAGGATACAGAAGGCGGAACTTCAAATGCGAACATATTTTATGCCTCTAATATTATGGGGGCGATATATCCGATGTATATCCGTGATGCACAGGGAAATATAATGACTGATAACCGTGGCTTCCAACGTTATGATTATGGAAAGAAAGGACAAGATACGAATGGATCTCGTAATACTATCCCTAATGCTAACCCGTTGGCCAGCTATATGTTGGACAAGATGAAATATTCCGGAGACGTAGTTAGTGGCAAATGGTTTGCAGATGTTGATATCTGGGGTGGCATCAAGGCCAAGGTGAATATTGGAGTGGATGCCAATAACGTTCGGAATACCGATATGGTGAATCCGTTCTATGGACAATATTCGGAAACGACAGGTGTCGGTGGTTTGATTTCTGTTTCAACCCAACGTACATTCAGTGTTAATCAGCAGTATTTATTGACATACAATAAAACGTTTGATGATGTACACAATCTGGATGTTTTAGCCGGTCATGAAAATTATAACTATAAATACCAATATTTGTATGGCCAGCGTGAAAAACTGTATAACCCGAATGTCCCGGAATTGGATAATGGTATTTCAAATCAGTATAATTCATCTTATTCAAAAGATTATGCGACTGAAGGTTGGTTGTTCCGCGTTCAGTATGATTATGATGGGAAATATTTCGGTTCGGCTTCTTATCGTCGTGATGCTTCTTCTTGCTTCCATCCGGATAATCGTTGGGGCAACTTTTGGTCTGTCGGTGCAGGTTGGTTATTGAATAAAGAAGCTTTCCTGGAAAATCAAAGTTGGATTAATATGTTGAAGTTTAAAATCAGTTATGGTTTGCAGGGAAATGACAATTTGATGTATCAAGGTGGTTTGTATCGTAACTACTATCCGTATCAGGATCAGTTTACTTTGGCAAACAGTAATGGAGATTTCTCAACTTCTCTATATTATAAAGGAAATAAAGATATCACATGGGAAACTTCCCATAGTTTTAATACCGGTTTTGACTTTACGTTCTGGGGAGGCAAACTGAGTGGTTCTGCAGAGTACTTCTCTCGTAAGACTACGGATATGCTTTATTTCAAACCGGTTGCGGCTTCGATGGGATATTCCCGTTTTCCGGAAAATGTCGGTTCTATGGTGAACCGTGGTGTTGAAATCGATTTGAATTCGAATATTATCGAAACAAAAGATTTCTCATGGAGCGTAAATTTGAATTTGACTCATTTCAAAAACAAAGTGTTGGAACTGGCGCCTGAGCTGAATGGCCAGATGATTGATGCAGGTCGTATCTATCGCGAAGATGAATCAATGTATCAGCTTTATTTACCGAAGTATGCCGGTGTAAATCCTGAAACGGGAGAAAGCCAGTGGGCTTTGTTGAAGCCGGATGCTGAGGGCAACACGGTTACGACTTCTTATTCCACTGCTACAGAAAACCGTTTTGCGACAGGAGATATCCTTCCTAAAGTATATGGAGGATTCGGTACAAGTTTTACGGCATACGGTTTTGACTTGTCGATCTCATTTGCCTATCAGCTAGGTGGCCGTATTTTAGACTACACATATCAGGAAATGATGAGCCCGGCTGCTACAGGTAGTGCTTTGCATAAAGACATGCTGAATGTATGGACTTCCGAGAACAAGAATACGGATGTTCCCCGTATGAATGTAAATGATAAATATACAAACCGGTTGTCCGATCGCTTTTTGACAAGCTCTGATTATCTGAGCCTTCAAAATATAACATTCGGCTATACTCTGCCGAAAAACCTGACTCGCAAATTACAGATTGAAGGCGTGCGTTTGTACTTTGTTGCAGATAACGTCGCATTGTTGACTGCCCGTAAGGGGCTGGATCCGCGTCAAGGTTATGTCGCTTCTGATAATGTTTATTCGCCGATCCGTACAATTTCGGGTGGTATATCATTGAATTTCTAATCCGTTAAATTGTTTTTGAATATGAAATTAACAAACAAATATATGATGTTCGCAATAGCCGCCCTGCTGCTGGCATCTTGCGATTTGGATAAATATCCTGAAGGTCAATATGTTTCTGACAATCAGAAAGAAGAAACGATCAAGGACAGACCAAATTTGGTCACGGCCGAAGTAAATGCCATGGCTGCTAAATTGAATGCTTTCGGAACGATTTCCGATGACGCGACAACCTATCATAATGATTATGGAGTCCCGGCTGTCTCTATGGCCTTGGAGTCTGGAGGACAGGATCTTGTAGCACTGGTTACAGGATATAACTGGTTCAATACTTCTCAGAATTATTCAGATCGTGTTTATGACAGTTCTACAGATGAACTGATTTGGAAAACTTTTTATAATCATCTGAAGGCCGCAAATAGTGTATTGAGCTTGATTGATCCTGCTACAGAAGATGCTTCTTTGAAAATCTATCGTGGTCAGGCTTTGGCAGCTCGTGCATATGACTATTTGAATCTGGTTCAGATTTATCAGTTTACTTATGCAGGTCATGAAAATGCTTTGGCTGTTCCCATTGTAACGGAAAAGATGTCTGACGAAGAAATGCAGAACAATCCGCGTGCTACTGTCCAGCAGGTATATGATCAGATTATGAGCGATTTGAATCAGGCAGCAGAATTGTTGGCCGGCTTTGATAATGGAGCGAATAAAGACCAATTGGATGAAGCGGTCGTATATGGCTTGCGTGCCCGTGCCAATCTGTTGATGCAGAAATGGGCTGATGCAGCAAAAGATGCAGAAAGAGCTATTGCCGGCGGAACACCGCAATCATTGGCAGAAGTATCTACTCCGACATTTAATTCTGCTACTGCAAATTCTTGGTTATGGGGTGTCATGATCACTCCGGATAATGATGTTGTACAAACCGGTATTATAAACTGGCCTTCTCATTTGTGTTCTTTTACGGGGAATGGATATACTTCAGGTGTTCCTGACGGATACAGAAAAGTGAATACGGATTTATATGACCAGATTCCGGATACTGATATTCGTAAACAATGGTTTTTGTCTCCGGATAACACATCTTCGTTGATAGACAACGAAACGATAGAAGGATCTTCTATTGTTGAGTATTTCGGTCTTGAACCATATGTAAATACTAAGTTCGGTGCTTATCAGAGTGTGTTTGGGAACACGACTAATGCTTCGGATTGGCCGTTGATGCGTGTGGAAGAAATGTATTTGATTAAAGCGGAAGCTGAAGCAATGAGTGGAAATCTGGCGGCAGGTAAATCTACATTGGAAAACTTCGTGCAAGCCTATCGCGACCCTTCTTTTGTTAGTAAAGCTACTTCGCCACAGCAATTTCAAGATGAAGTCTGGCTGCAGCGTCGTATGGAACTTTGGGGCGAAGGTCATTCCTTGTTCGACCTTTTACGCTTAAAGAAGCCGGTTATACGTAAAAATACGAATTATCATGCTTCCGTACAGTTTAATTTGGAGCCGGAATCCCAGATAATGATCTACCGTATTCCGCAATGTGAAATGGAGACCAATACAGGTATTTCTGATGCAGATAATAATCCGGCGGCTCCACAACCTGCTTTATAAAAGAAATAAGGTTTATATCCGGAAAAGGAATGAAGAGGCGTGTTCAAAAAACACGCCTCTTTTTTTGTCTCTGTCCGGGCTTTTGCAGGATAGCTTTGCAGATAGTTGTTCTTCTATTGAAACACGAAATATAACAAACTTTTAGTTTGTCTCATACGAAACAAAGAACTTATTATTGTTCCTTCGTGTTCTCATTCAGAAAATAATGTATATCATGGAAAAAGTTATTTACAATCTGGTGTTCAATCGGAAAAAGCGGTTGAATGCAGAAGGAAAGGCTTTGATTCAGGTAGAGGCTTACCTGAATAGGCAAAAGAAGTATTTCTCAACGAAAATCTATGTTAAGCCCACACAATGGGATAGCAAGAGAAAAGCTGTGAGGAACCATCCCAATATGGATGAACTCAATCAGTACATTGAGGATTATATTACTTATTTGGAACGGATCGAATTAGATATGGTCCAAAGCGGACGTCCGTTTTCTTTGAAGTATTTGAGGGAAAGGGGAGATTTTGAGTCTGTCTCTTCCTCTTTTGTCTCTTTTATGAAAAATGAGATCAATCATAGCAACTTAAGACTTTCCACATTGAAGAACCATTTATCCACTTTGCAGGTTTTGTGCCAGTATCAGCCACAAGTCTCTTTTGATGATCTTACCTTTAATTTCCTTTGTGGTTTTGAACATTTTCTTCTTGAGCAAAAGTACCACCGGAATACGATTGCCAAGCATATGAAGCATCTGAAAAGATATGTCAACCTGGCGATTAATAAGGATTTGTTTGAATTGCAGAAATATCCTTTTCGTAAGTATAAGATTAAATATATGGAGAGCAAGCGTGGTCATCTGACACCTGAGGAATTGGGAAGGTTGGAGAATATCGCTCCTAAATTGCAACGAACGCTCAGACGGACGCTCGATATGTTCCTTTTTAGCTGCTATACCGGGCTGCGCTTTTCCGATATTGTCAATATACGACCGGATAATTTTCATCTGATCGATGATAAGTTATGGCTGGTCTATTCATCGGTCAAGACGGATGTGAACGTCCGGCTTCCTTTGTTTCTGCTATTCGACGGAAAAGCTCTTGCTGTTTATGAACGCTATTGCAAGCGTTATTCAAGAACGTTGTTTGGAGTTTCTGTTTCGGCAAACTCGAATGTGAATAAACAGTTGAAAAGGATTTGCCGGCTGGCGGAAATAGATAAAAGGTTGTCTTTCCACATGGCACGCCATACCAACGCTACCTTATTATTATATAATGGAGCGAATATCACGACAGTCCAGAAGTTGCTGGGGCATAAAAGTGTACGGACAACGGAAATCTACAGTGATATTATGGATATGACTGTTATACGTGATCTGGAAAATATCACATTGAAATAAAATAAGGTAATAGATACAGGGGCAGTGCATTCTCTGATATACACTGCCCTGATCTTTCATGATTTTATTCAGTGCCCAAGAGTTGTAAATATGACAAAATGTTATCTTATTGTAGTTTTTATGGGTGTATGTTGCTGTGTGTGCTTTCTTTTTATCATATTTTTCTGTTGTCAAACATTAAAATAGCCTTGAATTTTTACTGTAATTATACTTTGAAAAGTAAATAAAATATGCGACTTTTGTTGGCATGATGAGTCAACCGTTAGCAGAGAGATTACGTCCGAAAACGTTGGACGATTATATCGGGCAGAAGCACCTGGTTGGTCCGGGAGCTGTCCTTAGAAAGATGATTGATGCGGGTCGTGTCCCCTCTTTTATATTGTGGGGACCTCCGGGAGTAGGAAAGACTACGCTGGCGCAGATTATTTCGAATAAGCTGGAAGCTCCGTTCTACACGTTGAGCGCAATCAGTTCAGGAGTGAAAGATGTGCGGGAAGTGATAGAAAAGGCAAAAGGCAATCGCTTTTTCAATACCGTTTCACCGATCCTGTTTATTGACGAAATACATCGCTTTAGCAAGTCGCAGCAGGATTCCCTGCTCAATGCTGTAGAGACAGGTGTGGTAACCTTGATCGGAGCCACGACAGAGAATCCCTCGTTCGAGGTCATCCGTCCGTTGCTTTCCCGCTGCCAGGTATATGTTTTGAAATCATTGGAGAAAGCTGATCTGTTGACCTTGTTGAATAAGGCGGTTACCGAAGATATCATATTGAAGGATATGAATATCGTGCTGGCTGAGACGGATGCCATGTTGCGTTATTCCGGTGGCGATGCGCGGAAACTGCTGAATATCCTGGAACTCGTAGTTGCTGCGGAAGAAGGAAATGAAAAGATTGAAATAACAGATGAAAAGGTGGTGGAGCGCTTGCAGGAAAATCCTGCGGCGTACGATAAAGGAGGGGAGATGCATTATGACATCATATCCGCTTTCATCAAATCCATCCGTGGAAGTGATCCGGATGCCGCTGTCTATTGGCTGGCTCGTATGGTTGCCGGTGGCGAAGATCCGGAATTTATAGCCCGCCGTCTGGTTATTTCAGCATCGGAAGATATCGGATTAGCGAATCCGAATGCTCTGTTGTTGGCAAATGCCTGTTTTGATGCCTTGAAGAAAATCGGCTGGCCTGAAGGACGGATCATTTTGGCGGAAACGACCGTTTATCTGGCATGCTGTCCTAAAAGCAATTCGGCTTATATGGCGATTAATGATGCGTTAGAGTTGGTGAACCGTACAGGAAATTTGCCTGTTCCCCTTCATTTGCGAAATGCACCGACAAAATTGATGGCGGAGCTGAATTATGGAAAAGATTACAAATATGCGCACGATTATGAAAATCATTTTGTCAAGCAAGAGTTCCTTCCAAAGGAGATTTTAAACGAACGGCTGTGGAAAGGACAGGAAAATCCGTCCGAACACAAACTAATTGAACAGATGAGGCGTTTGTGGGGGGATAGATATCAGAATTGACAATTGATAATAGACAATTGGCAATTGGGGAATAAGTGTAATTGATAAAGATAATTATTATGTCGTTTTGCTAATAATTATCAATCATCGATTGTCAATTGTTAATTTATTTTGTACATTAGCCGCCTGTTTTTGGGAAATTAGTTACTTAAATTATATTTAACATTAAAAAAAACATTGGTATGAAGAAGCACAATTTTTATGCAGGTCCCTCTATCTTGAGCGAGTATACAATTAAAAATACGGCCGCTGCAGTAGAGAATTTTGCGGGTATGGGTTTATCTCTTCTTGAAATCTCCCACAGAAGTAAAGAATTCGTTGCCGTGAACGATGAGGCGCGTGCGCTGATCAAAGAATTGCTGGATGTTCCTGCTGGCTATGAGGTTGTTTTCCTGGGTGGAGGTGCAAGCATGCAGTTCTGTATGGTTCCTTACAACCTGTTGAATAAGAAAGCTTCTTATTTAGATACTGGTACATGGTCGTCCAAAGCCATCAAGGAAGCTAAGCTCTTCGGGGAAGTCGAGGTTGTGGCATCTTCTAAAGATAAAAACTATACATATATTCCGAAAGATTATACGATTGCCGACGATGCGGATTATTTCCATATTACGACCAATAATACGATTTACGGAACGGAAACTCGCAAAGATCCGGATGTGAAACAACGTTTGGTCGCCGATATGTCGTCCGATATTTTCTCCCGTCCGATCGATGTGTCCAAATATGACATTATCTATGCCGGGGCACAGAAGAATCTGGCTCCTGCCGGTGTGACGTTGGCTATTGTTCGTGTGGATGCTTTGGGACATGTGGAACGCCCGATCCCGACAATGTTGAACTATAAGACTCATGTGGACAAGGATTCCATGTTTAACACTCCTCCCGTGCTGCCGATCTATGCTGCGTTGCAGACATTGAAATGGTATAAGGAACAAGGCGGTGTTGCCGCTATGGAAAAGAAGGACATGGAAAATGCCGCTATCCTGTATGATGAAATCGATCGTAACAAGTTGTTCAGAGGGACTGTTGCAGCCGAAGACCGTTCTATCATGAATGTATGTTTCGTGATGAATGACGAATATAAGGAACTGGAAGACGAATTCAGCAAATTTGCTGCGGCTGCCGGTATGGTCGGTATCAAGGGACACCGCTCTGTCGGTGGTTTCCGTGCCTCACTGTACAACGCAATGCCTAAGAGCAGCGTTGAAGCTTTGGTTGCATGTATGAAGGATTTTGAAAAACAGCATTGATTATGGCAAAGATATTAGTAGCAACAGATAAACCTTTCGCAGCGATAGCTGTGAAAGGTATCCGCGAAGTAGTGGAAGGGGCAGGCGATGAACTGATCCTGTTGGAAAAATACGGTGAAAAGGCCAAACTGCTGGAGGCAGTCAAGGATGTGGATGCAATCATTATCCGCAGTGACGTGATCGATGCCGAAGTGCTGGATGCCGCCAAGCAGTTGAAGATAGTGGTTCGTGCCGGAGCCGGTTACGATAACGTCGACCTGGCTGCTGCGACAGCTCATAATGTTTGTGTGATGAATACACCGGGGCAGAACTCCAATGCCGTTGCCGAATTGGCTTTCGGAATGATGGTAATGGCTGTCCGCAACTTCTATAACGGAACATCGGGAACAGAATTGAAAGGAAAGAAACTGGGAATCCACGCATACGGCAACGTAGGCCGCAATGTGGCCCGTATCGCAAAAGGTTTCGGAATGGAAATCTATGCATTCGATGCTTTCTGTCCGGCTTCGGCCATTGAAGCGGATGGTGTGAAACCGGTCGCTTCACCGGAAGAACTCTATGCTACCTGCGATATCGTTTCTTTGCATATTCCCGCAACTGCCGAAACAAAGAACTCCATCAATTACGCTTTGGTCGGCAAGATGCCGAAAGGGGGCCTGTTGGTCAATACAGCCCGTAAGGAAGTGATCAACGAAGCCGAACTGATCAAGTTGATGGAAGAACGCGCAGACTTGAAATATGTAACCGACATCATGCCCGTAGCCAACGAAGAGTTTGCCGCCAAGTTTGCCGGCCGCTATTTCTCCACTCCTAAAAAGATGGGTGCACAGACTGCCGAAGCCAATATCAATGCCGGTATTGCCGCTGCCAAGCAGATCGAAGGCTTCCTGAAAGAAGGATGTGAAAAGTTCAGAGTAAATAAATAGATTGATAATTTATGATTTATGGAGCAAAACCCGACCTATGAGAAAGCTTTGTCGTTTGCGATTCGGATTGTTAATGTATATATATTTGACAGGAGAGAAGAAAGAATTCATTATAAGTAAGCAACTTTTGCGTTGCGGGACTTCGGTTGGAGCGAATATAAGCGAAGTTCTTTCTGCGGAATCTTCGTCAGATTTTATTCATAAGTTGGCAATATCCTAAAAGGAAACGAATGAGACAATTTATTGGTTGACGATATTAGAGAAAACGGATTATTTATCCCAATCACAGTTTGATTCTTTATATTGTGATTGCCAGGAATTGAGGAAAATCCTCGTATCCATAATCCTTACCTCTAAAAATAAGCTCCATAAATCATAAATCATGAATCATAAATCTAAATTATCATGGCACGAATTAAACCTTTCAAAGGAATCCGTCCTCCTAAAGATTTGATCGAACAAGTGGCTTCCCGTCCTTACGATGTGTTGAACTCGGAAGAGGCACGCGAAGAAGCGAAGGGAAATGAAAAATCATTATATCATATCATCAAACCGGAGATCGACTTTCCGGTCGGGACGGATGAACACGATCCTGCCGTTTATCTGAAAGCTGCCGCCAATTTCCGGATGTTCCAGGAAAAGGGCTGGTTGGTGCAGGATAAGGAGGAATGTTACTATGTGTATGCCCAGACCATGAACGGCAAGACACAATACGGCTTGGTTGTCGGTGCGTATGTGCCCGATTATATGAATGGCGTTATCAAGAAGCATGAGTTGACACGGCGTGACAAGGAGGAGGACCGCATGAAGCATGTCCGGGTGAATAATGCCAATATCGAACCGGTGTTCTTTGCTTATCCCGACAATGCCGAACTGGACCAGATTGTCGCCAAATATGCATCCCGCAATCCGGAATATGACTTCGTCGCGAAAGACGACGGTTTCGGCCATACGTTCTGGATCATTGATGAGCCGGCTGATATTGTCCGCATCACGGAACTGTTCGGCGAAATGCCTTCCCTGTATATTGCCGACGGCCATCACCGTTCCGCCGCCGCCGCCCTGGTCGGTGCGGAGAAAGCCAGACAGAATGCGGCTCATAAAGGGGACGAGGAGTATAACTACTTTATGGCTGTCTGTTTCCCGGCAAACCAGTTAACGATTATCGACTATAACCGTGTGGTGAAAGACTTGAACGGCTTGTCGGAAGAGGAATTTCTGGCTAAATTGGAAAAGAACTTCGTCGTGGAAGAAAAGGGCGCGGATATTTATAAACCGGCAGCTTTGCATAATTTCTCCCTCTATTTGGCAGGAAAATGGTATTCGTTGACAGCCAAGCAAGGTACATACAACGATAACGATCCGATCGGTGTCCTGGATGTGACGATCTCTTCCAACCTGATTTTAGATGAGATTCTGGGCATAAAAGATCTTCGTTCGGATAAACGCATCGATTTCGTAGGCGGTATCCGTGGGCTGGGAGAATTGCAGCATCGTGTGGACAGTGGCGAGATGAAGGTCGCGTTGGCGCTTTATCCTGTCACCATGAAGCAATTGATGGATATTGCCGATACCGGTAATATCATGCCTCCCAAGACAACCTGGTTCGAACCGAAACTGCGTTCCGGTCTGGTTATCCATAAGCTCGAATAAAATGATTTCACATTCACAAGCCTGCTTGATGCTTGTGTGATGCCGATTTACAGTGAAGGCTGAGTATGCGGAGGGTGATCCCGCCTGCATACGGCCTTCACTTTTTTTATTTGGTTGTTCGGACACTTTTATGTAAGTTTGTGAGTATTACGCAAAGAATATGAAAAGAATCAGAAACATAGTATTTGATCTGGGAGGCGTCTTGATCGACCTGGACCATCACCAGGCTGTAAGCCGATTTGAGGAAATAGGAGTGAAGGATGCAAAACAGTTGCTCGATCCTTATGAGCAGAAAGGCTTTTTCCTTGAACTGGAGAATGGAAAGATCGATGTCGATACTTTCTGTCGCAAGTTATGCGAGCATACCGGCAAGCAACTTTCTTATGATGAAATCAAATATGCCTGGATGGGTTTTATTGCCGATGTCCCGCAATACAAGTTGAATTTCCTGTTAGAGCTGCGAAAGAAATATAAGGTTTATTTGTTGAGCAATACGAATCCGATTGTCCAGTCGTGGGCGAGGAGCGAGGCGTTCACCCCCGCCGGTCGTCCTATATCCGCTTATTTCGACAAAATGTATACTTCCTATGAAGTTGGGGTGACGAAGCCGGATGCCGCCATCTTCGACCGGATGATAGAAAATGCCCCGCTTATTCCCGCTGAAACGCTGTTTGTCGACGATGCCAAATCGAATATAGAGGTTGGACAAGGGCTCGGTTTCCACACCTATCAGCCGGAAAACGGAGAGGATTGGCGGGAAGCTGTCCTGAATATACTGGCAAAGTAATCTTCCAGTCTGTTTTTGGGGGAGATGTCTCATGATAAAAAAGCTATAGCCTGTTTCCAAAAAGGTTATAGCTTTTTTCTTGGAAAGCTATGGCTTGTAAACGGAAAACCTATAGCTTTTTGGAGGGCTTGGAACGTTTTTTAGGCCCCCCAAATATAGAAAAGGACAATTTGACCGCAATATTTCCCCTACACTTTTTGGAAGCAATAGATTTATGAAAATATTGTATGTATTTGATAAATAATTGTTTAGATGATTTTTCTAAACCTTTGCCTTTCTTTTCCGTATGGAGGCAGTGCATGCTAAGAGTCAGGCTGTTCAAATGGGTCGGAGGTGAGGTGTGTGGAGGAGAATGTGTTTTTGTCCGGATTTGTTTTTTTCTTCGTCAGGTAGCTCGCTATTTACCGTTCGCTATTTACAAGGAGTATTGTGGTTGTCGTGTAAGAAAATGAGGCTTGTTTGAAAAAGTGTAGGGGAAATATTGCGGTCAAATTGTCCTTTTGTAGGGATGGTTATTTTCAATATATTGATATACAGTGTGCTGTCTGATGATAAGCTTGTCTTTATACTGTATACACCTTTCCAAGGCTTCTTAATGAAAAAGGGGAGCCGATGGGTTTAATAATGAACTTTGGCCCCCCTTTTTTGTATGGTAACGAGAAATATTCCGATTACATGATACCGCGTTCGCGCAGTCTTTCCTGCCATTTCCAGGCCGAAGCCAATGTGTCGGCCAGTGTTTCTGTCGCTTTCCAGCCTAAAACTTTATTGGCACGTTCGGGATTGGCCCAAACCTTTTCGATGTCACCTTCGCGGCGTCCTACGATCTTGTGCGGGACTTTAACGCCTGTTGCAGCTTCGAATGTGTTGATCAGTTCCAATACGGAAACGCCGTTGCCGGTTCCGAGGTTGAAGATTTCCACATTATCCAGAGACTTGCCACCCAACATGCGGTCCATGGCGATCACGTGAGCCTTAGCCAAGTCGACAACATTGATATAGTCGCGGATGCAGGAACCGTCAGGCGTGTCATAGTCGTCACCGAATACACTCAGCTCTTTGCGGATACCCATAGCAGTCTGTGTCAGATACGGGATCAGGTTCTGAGGAACGCCGTTAGGCAATTCGCCGATCTCTGCTGTCGGATGTGCTCCGATCGGGTTGAAGTAACGCAGGATGATGCTCTTGAAAGGAGCGCCGGCATGGATCGTGTCGCGGATGATCTCTTCGTTGATCTGTTTTGTATTTCCGTATGGAGAAGTAGCCGGTTTGATCGGAGCGTTCTCGGTTACAGGCAGATTCTCAGGGTCAGGCTGCCCGTAAACGGTACAGGAAGAAGAGAATACAATGCCTTCGATATTGAATTCCGGCATCAGTTCCAACAGGTTCACCAGTGTCACTACGTTGTTGCGGTAGTATTTCAACGGTTGCTGTACGGATTCGCCTACTGCTTTGCTGGCGGCAAACAGGATGATCCCTTTGATTCCCGGATGAGCTTTCAGTGCTTCGCGGGTTCCTTCCTTATCTTTCAAGTCCAGCTTGATGAATTCAGGACGGATGCCTGTGATGCGTTCGATACCGTCCAATACTTCTATATTGGAGTTAGACAGGTCATCAATGATGACAACTTCATAACCTGCGTTTTGCAGTTCTACTGTGGTGTGTGATCCGATGTAACCAGTTCCACCTGCTACTAAAATCTTCTGTTTCATGAGGAGAGAAAATTTATGATTTATGATTTATGAAAGGATTTATGATTTATGATTTATAGCGGCAAGCGGTATTACCTGTTATTATCAAGCAGTATTACCTGTTATTATAAATCATAAATCATAAATCTTTAAACGATCCCCGAGAATCCCATAAACGCCATAGCCAGCAGACCAGCTGTGATTAGGGCGATCGGGGTTCCTTTCATGCCATCGGGGACATTTGTCATTGCTAATTGTTCTCTGACACCTGCAAAGATAATCAAAGCTAATGCAAATCCAATAGCAATAGAGAATGCATATACTACAGATTCTAATAAATTATACTGTTTCTGGATGACCTGGATGGCGACACCCAACACACAACAGTTTGTCGTGATCAGCGGAAGAAACACTCCTAATGCCTGATAGAGGGCAGGAGAAACTTTCTTCAGGATGATTTCCACCATTTGGACCAGAGCTGCGATAATCAGGATGAAGCTGATGGTCTGCATAAAGCCCAGGCCGAATACATCCAGCACATATTTTTGTACGAGGAAAGTCACGAGTGTCGCAATGGTAAGCACAAATGCAACGGCTGCTCCCATGCCTATTGCTGTATCCACTTTCTTGGATACGCCGAGGAACGGACATATACCCAAGAATTGGGACAATACAACGTTGTTGACGAATACAGCGGCGATAAATATCAATATATATTCCATATCTTACCTTGTTTTATGCTTTACGCAGTTTATTAACAATAGCTATCAGGAATCCCAGTGCGATGAATGCACCCGGAGCCAATACAAAAATCAGCGAGCCGAACTGTTCCGGCATGATTGTCAGGTTGAACAGTTTACCCGTCCCCAACAATTCGCGGATAGCTCCTAACAGTGTCAAGGCAATCGTAAAGCCGAGACCGATACCGATTCCGTCGAAAGCCGAGGCCACGACTCCGTTTTTAGCGGCAAAAGCTTCGGCGCGTCCCAATACGATACAGTTGACGACGATCAACGGGATGAACAATCCCAAACTTGCGTATAAGGCAGGAATAAATGCTTCCATGCACATTTGCACAACCGTTACGAATGTGGCGATTACGACAATGTACCCGGGAATACGGACCATATCCGGGATTACATTTTTCAATGCTGATATGACCATGTTGGAACAGATCAACACGAACATGGTTGCAAGTCCCATACTCATACCATTCATCGCTGAAGAGGTCGTTCCCAATGTCGGACACATACCTAACAGCAATACGAATGTCGGGTTCTCTGTGATGATTCCGTTCATCAATATTTTCAGATTACTCATTGTCGTTTCCTCCCTCTTTAGTTGTGTTATCGGATGATGTGGTTGCCCCGGTCAATCCGTCGGCACCGGAAAAAGCACTGTAGGCGCGGTTCACAGCGTTCAGGAATGCACGGCTGGTGATTGTCGCGGCTGTGATGGCGTCTATGTCGCCACCATCTTTGGATACTTTCAGTTCGCCGTCAGCCAAGTTGCGTCCCAATACGCTCTGCTGGTTCTTGTCTTCGCGGAACCATTCCTGCATCTTGGCGCCCAGACCCGGAGTTTCGGCATGTTGCAGTACGGAGTAGTTTAGCAGCTTGCCCTCGGCATCGAAGCCGACAATCACTTTGATCTCGCCACTGAACCCTTTCTGCGTGTTGCTTTCGACAGCTGCTCCTACGAGTTTGCCGTCTTTCATCGCCGGATAGATTTTCAGCGAATCGCCGTCAGTCGTGACAGCCATATAAGCATCTTCTGTCGGTTTGTTATCGAATGCCGGTGTGACTGCTTTGATCGCCGCTTCCAGCGCGGCGGCTTTGGTGGCGGCAATCGGACCGGTGGTGTACATATTCACACCTGCTAATATTGCTCCGGCCACTACACAGATGATCGTGAGTGAAAGGAACATATTGGGTAATGTTGATTTTAGTTTTGCCATGCTTATTTTCCTCCGAAATGTTTAGGTTTCATATAACTGTTGATGAGCGGAGTAACTCCATTCATGATGAAGATGGCAAATGACATACCTTCGGGATAAGAACCGAACAGACGGATAACCGTTGTCAGGATACCAATGCCGACACCGTAGACAATCATACCGCTCTTGCTCATCGGCGAAGTCACATAGTCGGTCGCCATGAAGATAGCTCCCAACATCAGACCTCCGGACAACAGATGGACGAACGGGCTTGCGTATTGAACCGGATTCACCAGGTGCATGATACCTGTAAAGACAAATACCGTGACGAAGATGGATACCGGAACGTGCCAGGTGATGATCTTCTTCCATAACATATAGAACATACCTAACAGCAGTGCCAGTGCGCTGACTTCACCAAGGCTACCGCCCATGTTACCGATCAGCATGTCGCTGAGTGTAGGCATTTTGTCGAGTGCACCCTCGTTCATCAGAGAGAGGACGGTTGCCCCTGTTGTTGCATCGGCATAAGATGTCAACTGTCCGACAACGGGCCAGGTGGTCATCTGTGCCGGGAAAGAGATCAGCAGGAAGATACGGCCTGTCAGTGCCGGGTTGAAAATATTGTTACCTAGACCGCCAAACGACATCTTACCGATACCGATGGCTGCCAGTGCACCGATGGCGATGATCCAGATCGGTAGGTTTGACGGCAGGTTGAACGCCAGCAAAACGCCGGTCAGGATGGCCGAACCATCGTAAATGGTCGGTTCCTTTTTCATCAGGAACTTCTGAATCAGATATTCGAACAGGACACAGAAGAAAACTGAGGCTACGGTTACGATCAGAGCACCCAGTCCGAAAAAGTAGAGTGATACCAGGAAAGCCGGAACAAGGGCAATCAGTACACCGTACATATTTTTGCTTATGCTGTCGCCACCATGAATGTGGGGCGAGGGAGACACGTATAATTTGTTTTCCATATTGCTCTTGTTTTATGACTTTCTTGCACGAATAATACCCATTACTTTGCCTTTGCCCAACCGGATCTGATCCAACAGCGGGCGGTGGGCTGGACAAGTATAGCTACAGGAACCGCATTCTATACAGTCCTGAATATAGTTGGCCTCGGCTTTTTCCCAATCCTTATAGATCGTGAATTTCATCAGGAAGGCCGGATTCAACCCCATCGGGCAGACGTTCACGCACTTGGCGCAACGGATACAGTCTTGCATCGGTTTGCGGACAGATTCTTCCTTGGTCAGGAGCAATACGCCGGAACTACCTTTGGTTACCGGAACTTCAGCGCTTACCAACGCTTTGCCCATCATCGGGCCGCCACCGATAATCTTACCCGTGTTTTCGGGAATACCACCGGCTGCCTCGATCAACGTGTTGATGGGCGTACCCATACGAACCAGGAAGTTCGACGGGTTGGCAACGGCCTTTCCTGTTACGGTCACGACGCGTTCGAACAACGGTTTGTTCTTCTGGACGGCTTCGTAGACGGCGTAGGCGGTTCCGACGTTCTGCACGACGGCTCCGGCCGAGATGGGCAGGGCGCCGCTCTTCACCTGACGACGGATCACGGCGTCGATCAACTGCTTTTCACCCCCTTGCGGATATTGCACCTTCAGCGGCATGATCTCGATTCCGGGATAAGCGGCTGCCAGCTTCGTCAGGTGGGCGATTGCGTCGGGTTTATTGTTTTCGATACCGATAACAGCTTTGTTTACATTTACGGCTTTCATTAGCAATGTGACGCCTACCAATATCTGTTCGCCTTTTTCCATCATCAGGGAATGGTCGGAGGTCAGATAAGGTTCGCATTCGACAGCATTGATGATGATGATCTCGGCCTTGCTTCCGGGAGGCGGCATCAGTTTCACCTGTGTCGGGAAGGTGGCTCCCCCCAGACCTACGATACCGGCTGCTGCAATCTTGTCGACGATTTCTTTGGATGACAGCGTACAATCTTTTACCAATGCATCGCTGCGGTCGATCGTTTCTTCCCATTCGTCTCCTTCCACATCGATGTAGATGGCGGGACGCTTGTAGCCGCTTGAGTCGAGGGCGTTATCTATTTTGTTTACTTTACCGGATACCGACGAGTGGATATTAGCGGAAACGAAACCACCTGCCTTGGCGACAAGTGTTCCGACTTTAACCAGATCACCCTTCTTGACCACTGCCTGGGCCGGAGCCCCGATGTGCTGACTGAGCGGTATGATTACCTGCTTAGGTGCAGCTAAAGCGGTAATTTTCTTACCGGCAGACAATTTATTTTCGGGCGGATGTATACCTCCGATTCGAAATGTCCTTAGCATACTATTAGATTTTATTTTTGAATTGTTTCTTCTTTTGTTTCAATTTTAGGAGTTTCTGCATTTGGCGTAGCGTTTGCTGTTGGAGCTTCTGCCTTTGGAGACTCTTTCTTCGGGGCTTCAGTCTTTGGCGCATCAGCCTTCGGAGCGGCTGGTTTCGGAGCTGTTGCCGGTTTTATTTTGTCGGCGTCCACAGCCGGAGCTGCCTCTTTACGTGGCGGGAAGTTTAATTCGTGGATGGCAACGGTCGGACATACGGCTACGCACTTGCGGCATAAGCGACATTTTGTGTAATCGATGTAGGCCACGTTATTTTCCACTGTAATTGCTTCGAACGGACATTCCTTTGCACATTTGCCACAGCCGATACAAGCGTTGGCACATGCTTTCTTGGCTACTCCGCCTTTGTCTTTGTTTACGCAGCTGACGAAGATACGGCGTGATTTGGGGCCCTTCTTACGCAGTTCGATGATGTTTTTCGGGCAAGCTTTTACGCAAGCTCCGCATGAAGTACATTTGTCTTCGTCCACTTCCGGAAGCCCTGTCTCAAGATTGATGTGAATGGCGTCGAAATTACATGCAGCCACACAGTCGCCATAACCTAAGCAACCGAATGAACAGCCGGTTTCTCCGCCGTACAAGGTGGAAGCAATCGCACAACTCTGCACACCGTCGTATTGGTTGGTACGCGGACGGGCGGCACACGTTCCGTTGCAGCGGACAACGGCTACCATTGGTTCTGCACTGGCAGCTTCTTTTCCGAGGATGGTGGCTACTTTGCCCATTACAGGTGCTCCGCCTACGGGACATAACAGGCCGTCCAATGTGTCGGCCTTTACACAAGCCGCAGCAAAACCACCGCATCCGGGATATCCACAACCTCCGCAATTGGCTCCAGGCAATACCTCCTGGACTTGTGCGATACGAGGATCTTCGTATACTTCAAACTTCTTGGAGGCGGCGTATAGAAAAACTGCGCCGATGGCTCCAATCGCTCCTAATGAAATAACGGCAATTAAAATCATGATATGTTTGTCAATTAAGTTTTTTCAAAGTAAATATGAATCGCTTTTTCAGTTTGTCGCGTAAAAAGTATAATATGCAATAATAAGGAACTAAGAGCAGTAATCCGGTTAACCCGCTTGTGGTTTCTTCCCATTGCATACTTGTACCTGTTACAATAGCCGCAAAAACTATGATAAGCGGAAATACAAATGCAAGAAGTACTGCTTGCAGCCCCAGTGAACTTTGTCCGCATAACTGGACTTCTTCATTTATATGGAATTTTCCAGAGTTGTCCGGAACCTCGATGATCTTTTCTTTGCTCTCGGATGCCGTACACATACTTTTCGCATGGCATCCGGAGCAAGCCGATTGTTGGATGATCCTGACGTAGACCGTACCGCCGTCGATCTTCTCTATAATCCCATTGTGATTGATACTTTCGCTCATATTTGTAATCTCGACATTGCAAAACCGAGGCAAAAGTACGTATTATTTGGAAATTATGTCACGATTAACAAAGTTTATTATGGAAATAATAGACTTTGTCTTACCATTTGTAATTAAACCCGAAGCTTAACAGTTCGTTGATCTGAAGATAACTGTCGAAATCTTCGTTTTTGGCGACACCATCGTCATAGCGCAGGTGAAGATTGATCCGGGTTGAAAAGAACCGGCTGATCTGCAAGTTGAACGTGTTCTCAAACTCTCCGGTAATACGATGATAATCCGTGAAATAATAGAAACGAGAAGTCCAACTGACATTTCGGTTGATATTGAATGTCATGTTTGCTTCGACTTTCGAACCGATTTGGCTTTGAGAGTTCCTGTATTTGTTAACATCGTCAGGGAGCTCGGCGGCATTGTCTTTCTCTTTAAAACCGTGTCGTTTCAGATCCATATCTATCCCCTTTTGGCTACTGTACATGTAGTTATAAGAGAATGGAGCCACGTTTACATTCAATTTTATGTTTCGGTGTCTCACCTTTGTAAGGGTTTTGGTTAGTTCGTATTTCATACCGATACCGGTATTGAAGGTCATAGGCGCGAGAAATGCCGATAATTTGGTTTCGCTGTTCTGGGCGTAGTTTGTTACTACTTGTGTGTTGAAACTGATGTCGACTGTGTAGTACCACTTGTTAAATGCTTTGTAACCGAACAGCGTATGGAGACGAAGTATCTGGTCGTTTATCTTGTACGAATGTATAGAGTCTGTTTTGTCCGGCAAAGTATTCATGTTCAGTTTGAATTCAAGTTCGTTTGTAACCTGTACTTTGTCTTTATTGTAATCATATTTGAAATATTGCCGGGTATTCATATTGAAGTTCGGATCGCCACCGGCACTCCAGTTCGGTGAAATGTAATTTTGCGAAAACTGCATGGTGCTTTCGAAGTTGGAAGTCCAATAACGGCGTTCCGGGATAAACTTGACCGGAGCGTCCACGTCGCTGAAAGCGTTCGGGTCGCTTTCTATTTTGATTAGTTCAGGTTCGTATGTCGCTTTCTTGATAACATGCGTTTTAACGACATCTGTCGGCAGGTCACGTTCCGAATAACGGAAATACTCCGGATAGTTTATACGTACATAATTATATGCGGTATTCTGCAACTTGTTCTTTAGTATTTCGTCTTGGAACAAAGTCGTATCCGGTTCGAACAATGGGAAGTTGGGACGTTGTTTTGCAATAAAGTCCTTATCATACAATTGCAGGTCTTTCGGGATAAGTCCTCCCTTGAACAGGATCGGGGTGAACAGTGGATTGACAATTGTAGTATCCCGTAGGGTTGCCCACGGGCTGATGATGGTAGACGGGTCGCGTACCCAATTTACCCAATATTGTGCTTCCGGCGATAATTCTATCTCGTCTTTCTTTAAAAAGCGGAGCAAGTTCTCACTCGGTGCGGCGGGTGATGAGTAGCTGCTATTGAGTTTTTCGAACTGTGCCCTGAGGTCGGGGATTTTATCCAGTTCCGTTTCTTCTAAGTCTAATAAAGGAAATGTATCGGGGACAGCAGTCTGAACCGGTTTGTTCAACTGGTTCCCGCTAATTATGTTAACATCCTGTGCTCCTACCCGATTACTACTGAATAACAATACAATAAATAACGCTAAAACAGACCTCTTTATCATTGTCGTATCTTTTTCATTCATTTAAAATATTGGTGCGAAATTAATGAAAAGTTCTGAGATAGACTAATTTATTTTCGGCGTTGTCGGGAACATATCCGTGCGTTTTTGTACGTAAGATGTACGGGAACGGACAATACGTTTAAAAAGTTTGGTGTGTATATGGTTGTAAATAAGTGAGTTCCTAATTTAGCGTGATCTTTGTTTTATTTTTAGTGGTTCATAAAAAAGATATGATATATGTTTAAACACTATGTAAAAGTCGCACTCAGGCTAATCAAGCGGAGCTTTTTGTTTTCGTCTATTAATATATTAGGGCTTGTGTTGGGGATGACGGCAGCTTTCCTGATCTATCTCTGGATTGTGGATGAGTTGACATTCTAGCTTTCCGGTTATCGCCGGCGATCCCGACCGGAAACCTGGATTCCGTCAACGGCAATGAAGTGATGAACCTGTTGATGGAACTGAATCGTGAAGGAATGACCGTCGTGATGGTTATCCACTCCGAGGAAAATGCTCGGATGGCAGGTAGTCTGATCCGTATGATAGATGGCAATATTTTGACAGAAAGCAGAAAATGAAAATCCACTTTTGCGCTTACCCGAAAAAGTTGTACCTTTGTTCCCTCGAAAATCAAACGGAATATGGATAGAATCCGATTAAAAGACAAAGAATTTGAACTCTTTATCCCGGAAGAAGAGATAAAGGATGCAATTGCAAAAGTCGCAGAACGTATCCGGGAGGATGTAAAAGGCACGAATCCGTTGTTTGTGGGAATCCTGAATGGAGCTTTTATGTTTACTGCCGAGTTGATGCGTCAGTTGAACGAACCGTATGAGATCACCTTTGCTCGTTATTCTTCTTATAAAGGGACCAGTACGACCGGTGTCGTGCGTGAAATCATGCCGGTGCAGGCCGATGTGAAAGGGCGGACTTTGATCATGATAGAGGATATTATCGATACCGGATTTACGATGCAATATGTTATGGATAAACTCCGTAAGGATGGTGCTGCCGATGTCAAACTGGCGACCATGTTGTTTAAGCCGGATTCATTGAGATGCAATTTGAGACCCGATTATATCGGCATTCGGATTCCGAGTGATTTTATTGTCGGTTACGGCCTGGATTATGATGAAATGGGGCGGGCTTACCGGAATATATATAAGATAATTGACAATTGATAATTATCAATATATAAAGGAGTGGAGAATTTATCAGATTAATGTATAATAAGAGGCGATGGATGGTTGGATAGTTGGCAGGTAATTGTCAATTGTCAATTATCAATTGTCAATTTAAAAAGTTTACTTTTTATGTTGAACATTGTTATTTTTGGTGCTCCCGGTTCAGGAAAGGGAACACAGAGCGAATTGATTATTAAAGAATATGGTTTGGATCATATCTCTACAGGTGATGTTTTGCGTTCTGAAATGAAGAACGAGACAGAGTTGGGTAAGATTGCTAAAGATTACATCGAAAAAGGACAACTGGTTCCGGATGAACTGATCGTTGACATGCTGGCTAAGGTTTTGGACAGCAAGGTGAACTCCAAAGGCGTCATCTTCGATGGTTTCCCCCGTACGATCCCGCAGGCTAAAGCACTGAAAGAAATGTTGAACAAACGTGGAACCGATGTTTCCGTTATGCTGAACCTTCAGGTAGAAGAAGAAGAACTGATCAACCGCCTGTTGGAACGTGGTAAGGTTTCAGGCCGTTCGGATGACAATCTGGAAACAATCAAGTCAAGATTGGACGTTTATCACAAACAGACAGCTCCTTTGGCAGATTATTATATCGGTGAAGGCAAACATGTCGCCATCAAAGGTATGGGTACAATCGAAGAGATTTTCGGTCGTATCAAGGATGCGGTAAATAATTTGTAATGGATTTATGAATGAGGTTTATGATTTATATCTTTTGTCGCTATGAATCATAAATCATAAATTAAAAATTAAAAGTGGCTGAATCAAACTTTGTAGATTATGTAAAGATCTATTGCCGTTCTGGTAAGGGCGGGAGAGGGTCTTCTCACTTTCGCCGCGAGAAATACATTCCGAAAGGAGGTCCCGACGGAGGCGATGGAGGACGAGGAGGCCATGTGTATCTTCGTGGAAACCGGAATTACTGGACGCTTCTCCATCTGAAGTATGAACGTCATATTATGGCGACGAATGGTGAAAGTGGCGGAGCCAAACGTAGTTTCGGGAAAGACGGTGAGGATCGTGTGATAGAGGTTCCTTGCGGAACAGTCGTTTATGATGCCGAAACGGGCGAGTTTATCTGTGACGTGACCGAAGACGGTCAGAAGGTAATGCTGTTGAAAGGCGGACGCGGAGGATTGGGTAACTGCCATTTCAAGACGTCGACCAACCAGGCTCCCCGCTATGCGCAACCCGGCGAACCGGCACAGGAACGTATGGTGATCCTGCAATTGAAGCTGTTGGCTGATGTCGGTCTGGTCGGTTTTCCGAATGCCGGAAAGTCGACGTTGCTGTCTGTCGTTTCAGCTGCCAAACCGAAGATTGCCAATTATCCGTTTACTACGCTCGAACCGAACTTGGGTATAGTAAGCTATCGCGACAACCGTTCATTCGTCATGGCCGATATTCCTGGCATTATCGAGGGAGCCAGTGAAGGTAAAGGTTTGGGGTTAAGGTTCCTGCGTCATATCGAACGTAATTCGTTGCTTTTGTTTATGGTTCCTGCCGATGCGGATGATATCAAGAAGGAATACGAAATCCTTTTAGGCGAACTGGTCAAGTATAATCCGGATTTGCAGGATAAAAGCCGTGTCCTGGCTATCACCAAGAGCGATATGCTGGATGAAGAGTTGATTGAGGCATTGTCCGAAGATCTGCCGGAAGGCGTTCCCTATGTCTTTATCTCCTCCGTTACCGGAATGGGGATCACCGAGCTGAAAGACTTGCTGTGGAAGGAACTGAACAAGGAAACGTTCCACGAGGTAGAGCGTATTGTACATAAGAACATCGATGTAGGCGCACTTTCGCTAGATGATGACGATTTTATCATTCCTCTTGATGAAGATGATCCCGACGACGATGAAGAGTATGAAGAATATGAAGATTGGGACGACGAAGAAGATGAAGATACTTCCAAATGATAAAGTGAAGATGTTGCAATTTCCCGTATTAAGCGAGGATTGCAACATCTCTCATTTTGTGACAACCCGTCAGGGAGGAGTGAGCAAAGGTGCGTATGCTTCCTTTAACCCTGGCGAATATAGCGGGGACAATCCGGAAGCTGTCCGAGCGAACCGGAAACTTCTTTCGGATGCAATCAGGATACCATCCGAACGTATCTTCGCGCCTTTCCAGGTTCATGGGGCGGAGGTCCGTTCGATCGAACCTTCTTTTCTTTCCCTTCCATTGGAAGAACAGCAGCTTTATATGCATGGTGTAGATGCCTTGGTGACGGATGTGCCGGAAGTTTGCATCGCTGTCTCGACAGCCGATTGTGTCCCTGTCCTGCTGTATGCTCCCGATGTGAAGGCTGTAGCTGCCGTTCATGCCGGTTGGCGGGGAACTGTATTGCGGATTGCCGGGAAAACTGTTCGCATCCTCATGGATGAATATGGAGCCGATCCTCGTCTCATGAAAGCCGGCATTGCTCCTTCCATCGGTCCCGAAGCCTTCGAAGTTGGCGAAGAGGTCGTCGACGCCTTTCGGGAGGCTGGTTTTGAAATGCCGTGTATCTTGAAGCGCGATGCCGATACCGGAAAAGCCCATATCGATTTGTGGGAGGCCAACCGTCTGCAATTATTGACAGAAGGCCTTTCGGCCGGAAATATCGAACTAGCCGGAATCTGTACCTACGCCCATCCCGACGAGTTCTTCTCCGCCCGTCGTCTGGGAATCAAAAGCGGGCGTATCCTTTCCGGTATTTTCTTGCGTGGTTCCTCCCTGTTTATACAATAAAGGATTACTCCAAAATGGATGCTTTTCATCAGATTTTAGTTGATCATCATATGTCATCATAATGTCTTTTATTGGTTTTTATATAGAGTAGAGGTGATAACACATTTTTTATGGAAAAATAGGTGTTTCAGGAGGATATGCAAATAGAAAAATTCTTTTTTGTAAAGAATTGTGTTTATCTTTGTAGTAAATAGAGTGGTGTACTTTCTTTATATATTTATCTAAATCATTGAAATACAGATACTAAAATAGTTGTAAGAATATTGAAGTAACAAATTAGATTCAATGATGGTGATTTATTGGAACTAATAAGAATGAATAGAGTTATTCAATTTATCAATATAAGATAATGGAGTTACATTCATTCAAGGACATTAGCTATATATTTATATAAATTCTTCCTTAATCGGAAAGAAAATCATCCAAAGACAAGCGTTTATCATAGAAATTAGCTACTTTTGTAATCGGATTGAGGCAACTCTTTCCAAGACATACGAGAAAAAGAAGAAGCGTTATGCTTA
>ERZ791741.908-NODE-908-length-26330-cov-5.629305_pt1 | contig 26330 bp, 19 predicted proteins | sample MGYA00510040_ERZ791741 | MGnify/ENA primary metagenome ERZ791741 (study PRJEB30046, sample SAMN00791960) | human gut metagenome | study: EMG produced TPA metagenomics assembly of the A metagenome-wide association study of gut microbiota in type 2... | reverse complement strand
AGCTGGACGTGTCGGTGGGTCCGGGACGTGGATCGGCGGCCGGATCGGCTGTGGCCTACTGCTTGGGAATTACGCAGATTGACCCGATTAAATATGACTTGCTGTTTGAGCGTTTCCTGAATCCGGACCGTATTTCGTTGCCGGATATCGATGTGGACTTTGATGATGACGGACGTGGCCGCGTGTTGAACTGGGTGACGGAAAAGTACGGGCAGGAGAAGGTGGCGCACATCATTACGTACGGTACGATGGCCACCAAACTGGCTATCAAGGATGTGGCCCGTGTGCAGAAGTTGCCGCTGTCGGAATCCGACCGCTTATGTAAACTGGTTCCGGACAAGATTCCGGACAAGAAACTGAATCTGACGAATGCCATTGCATATGTGCCGGAACTGCAGGCCGCAGAAGTATCGTCCGATCCGGTATTGAGGGATACGATCAAGTATGCGAAGATGCTGGAAGGAAACGTCCGGAATACGGGTGTGCATGCCTGTGGTACCATCATCTGTAGGGACGATATTACCGACTGGGTACCGGTGAGCACGGCCGACGACAAGGAAACCGGAGAGAAGATGCTGGTGACCCAGTACGAAGGTTCGGTGATCGAGGATACGGGACTGATCAAGATGGACTTCCTGGGATTGAAGACATTGTCCATTATCAAGGAAGCCGTAGAGAATATCAAGAAAAGCAAGGGCATCGACCTGAATATCGACGAGGTACCGATTGATGACCCGGCCACCTATAAGTTGTACAGTGAGGGACGTACGGTAGGTACTTTCCAGTTTGAATCGGCGGGTATGCAGAAGTATCTGCGCGAATTGCAGCCGAGTACCTTCGAGGACCTGATTGCGATGAATGCCTTGTATCGTCCGGGACCGATGGATTACATTCCGGACTTTATCGACCGTAAGCACGGACGGAAGCCTATCGAATACGATATTCCGATCATGGAGAAGTACCTGAAGGATACGTACGGTATTACGGTGTACCAGGAGCAGGTGATGTTGCTGTCGCGCTTGCTGGCCGATTTCACCCGAGGTGAGTCGGATGCGCTGCGTAAGGCCATGGGTAAGAAGTTGCGCGACAAGCTGGATCACATGAAACCGAAGTTTATCGAAGGGGGTAAGAAGAACGGACACGATCCTAAGATCCTGGAGAAGATCTGGGCCGACTGGGAAAAGTTTGCTTCGTATGCGTTCAACAAGTCGCACGCGACCTGCTATTCGTGGGTGGCTTATCAGACAGCGTATCTGAAGGCGAATTATCCTTCGGAATATATGGCGGCTACCATGAGCCGGAACATCTCGAACATTACGGAAATCACGAAACTGATGGACGAGTCGAAGGCGACGGGCATCAATGTACTGGGACCGGATGTGAACGAGAGTGGACTGAAGTTCTCAGTGAACCAGCACGGGGATATCCGTTTCGGACTGGGAGCGATAAAGGGTGTGGGAGAATCGGCCGTACAGAGTATTCTGGCGGAAAGGGAGAAGAACGGACCCTTCAAGGGTATTTTCGACTTTGTACAGCGTGTGAATCTTTCGGCCTGCAACCGTAAGAACATTGAAAACCTGGCTCTGGCCGGCAGTTTCGACAGTTTCCCGGAAATCCGGCGGGAGGACTTCTTCGTGAAAAACGCGAAGGATGAATCGTTTGTGGAAGTACTGGTGCGCTACGGTAACAAGTATCAGATGGATAAGGCGGCGGCTGCCAACTCACTGTTCGGAGGAGAACATGAGGTGGAAATTGCCACACCGGAGATTGTCCGGGCACCGGCTTGGGGCGATCTGGAGCGTCTGAACAAGGAAAGGGAACTGGTGGGTATTTATCTGTCGGCCCATCCTCTGGATGAATATGCGGTGATTCTGGAAAATGTGTGCAATGTGCATATGTCCGAATTGTCGGATCTGACTCCTTTGCAGAACCGCGACCTGACACTGGGAGGTATCGTGACCGGAGTGCGCGAAGGTTATACCAAGACGGGTAAGCCTTATGGCGTGGCGAAGGTAGAGGACTACTCGGGAGGTGCGGAGTTTGCCTTCTTCGGAAACGAATGGGTGGAGAAGAAGAATTTCTTCATGGAAGGTATGTTCCTCTTCATGCGGGGCAAATGCCAGCCGCGTCAGTGGAAGCAGGAGGAATGGGAGGTGAAAATCAATACTATCGAACTCTTGCCGGAGGTGAAGGATAATCTGATTGAGAAACTGACCATCAAGGTTCCGTTGTCGGCTGTCAACGAGGAGATGATTACGGAGATTTCCTCGCTGGCGAAAAGCAATCCCGGAAAGACGAAGTTGTATTTCTATGTGAGGGATGAGGACGGACAGATGTACGTGAACCTGTTTTCGCGGAGTGTGGAAATTGCCGTGCGAAAAGACTTTGTAAATTATTTAAAAAGTCAGCCGGTATTGGACTATAAGATAAATTGATTTATATTTGCGTTATCAATATATTTGAGAGATTGAAAACAAAAATTCAGTAACAACTAAAAAATAGAAGAAAATGGCACTTGAAATTAAAGATTCAAATTATGAAGCAATTGTAGCTGAAGGAAAACCGGTAGTATTGGATTTCTGGGCAACTTGGTGCGGACCTTGCAAGCAGATTGCTCCGTTCATCGAAGAACTGGCAGAAGAATTCAAGGATACAGTAAATATCGGAAAATGTGACGTAGATGACAATTCTGACCTGCCTGCTCAGTTTGGCGTCCGTAACATCCCTACTGTATTGTTCATCAAGAACGGTGAGGTGGTCGACAAACAGGTAGGTGCGGCTACTAAGGCTGCGCTGAAAGCAAAAGTAGAAACTTTATTGAAATAATTCACTGATTTAAAACTCTAAGACTATGGGAATGGAAGACGATTTCTTGTTGGAGGATGAAGATGACGAAAAAACCATCGAGTTTATCAAGAATTACCTGCCTCAGGATTTGAAAGGAAAATTCTCGGATGATGATTTATACTACATCCTTGATCTGATTGTGGATTATTATACTACGAGTGGTTGCCTTGATGTACAGCCGGATGAAGAGGGCTACATCAATATCGACCAGGATGAAATTGTGAACTATGTAGTCAAGGAGGCTAATAAAGATGGCATGGGACCGTATGATGCGGAAGATGTTTTCTTTATCGTGCAGGGGGAAATGGAATACGGAAATTCACTGGGACAGGTGGAATAAGTATTTTCCCTGACTGACGGAAGTTCAGGAAATGAAAAAGGATTGACAGGAGTTGCCTGAGGCAAGCACTGTCAATCCTTTTTTATGTCTGTATCCAGCAGTATCACAAGTTTTGTACGGCAAGGAAAAAATAGATTCCGGTGCCGATCATCAGACAGCCCAGCAGGGCATAGATTATCCGGGCGGTTTTCCGTCCCGTGGCAGCGACGATGAACTGGCTGTTGCGTGAGTTGAGCAGCCAGTCGCTGTTGAGGAGGGCTCCCGAAAGGGTCAGTATGCCGACCAGTACAAACAGGGCCTGTATGAAATAATGGATTGCCATTTTGAGACAGGGATTATTGCCACCGTAACGGTACGGAATTATTCTGCATCAAAACGGACAGTGCGGGTGCCGTCTTCCTGTTCTTCGATATATACGTTTACGGCATCTCCCGGAAGGACTTCTTCAATCAGTTCAGGCCATTCGATAAAGCAAAGGGCGCCGCTGTAGAAGTAATCCTCGTATCCCATGTCGTATACTTCTTCCAGTTTCTTGATGCGGTAGAAGTCGAAATGGTAAATGAGTTCTCCGGTTTCTTCCGAACGGTATTCATTTACGATGGCGAAAGTAGGAGAGTTGATTACGTCGGTAACTCCCAGTTCTTCACAAACCGCCTTGATGAAAGTGGTTTTTCCGGCACCCATCTTTCCGTAAAAGGCAAAGACGGTATTGTCTCCCATTGCAGCGATGAATTCTTTCGCTGCTTCGCGGATATGGTCGAGTGAATTGATTTTTATTTCCATAATTTATACTGTTTAATTGATGTTTCTGCAAAATTAATCAAAAATCAGACATTTACTGTGCTTTCTTTTTCTTTGCAAGCAGGAAAAGTTTGGAAAGAGCGTAAATGATGATTGAGATAAAAATGATGGCTGCTCCGGAGGGAATCTGGTAGCTGTATGAGAACAGCAGTCCCCCGATGCAGCTGATGTAGCCGATGCCGATGGACAGGAAGATGATATTCTTGAACCGGTGGGTGAAGAGATTGGCGGTCATCTGCGGAAGTGTGAGCAGTGAGATAGCCAGTACGATGCCTACCATCCGCAGACAGGCCACGATGGTCAGGGCGATGAACATCATCAGTATGTATTCGAACAGGGCTACCGGCATATGCTGTGAACGGGCAAACTCCCGGTCGAAGGCAATGGCGACAATGGGGCGGAGGAACAGGGCAAAGAAAAGGCTGAGCGCCAGACTGAGTATGCCCAGCAGCAGGATGTCCGTCTGGGTGATGGTCAGAATGTTGCCGAACAGAAAGGACGACAGGTCGGGGGTGAATCCCGGGGCCAGGAAACTGAAGATGATTCCTACGGCCATACCGAAGGTCCAGAATACGGCTATGGCGGAGTCTTCACGCATGTCGCTGCGCTTGCTGAGCCATTCTACCCCGAATGCAGAGAGGACTGCGAACAGGGCAGCCGTCAGCAACGGGGAAATCCCTGCATAAAGGCCGATGCCGATGCCTCCGAATGAGGCATGGGTAATTCCGCCGCTGATGAATACCAGCCGGCGGGTGACAATATAGGTACCTATGATGCCGCAGGCGATGCTGGCAAAAAGGCTGCCCAGCAAGGCGTGCTGGAAAAACAGGTAATGGAACAGTTCTATGATATTGCTCATGACAATCTGCTGCGAATGGGTTAATTAATGGAAACGTCGTTCTCCTACGATGAGGAATATCTCGTCTTTCAGTTCGTCGGGAAGGGCAATGTTTCTGAGTTGCAGACTGCGGCACCATCCGGCAACTTCTACTTCCTGCATGGTGTAGAGGATGTTGCGGAACTCTTCGATTTCCTCTTCCGTATATTCATCGGAAGGATGACCCTTGAAGCGGTCGAGCTCTTCGTCGTCGTAATATTCAATCTGCTTGCTTACGGCTGCCAGCAGACTTTCCTTTTCGCAGATCTGATGCTGTCCGCAGCATTCACTGTCTACTTCTACCACTTCGGGAGCTTCCTTGAGTTCTCCCCGTTCAATTTTTTTCTTGATATTCCGGTTGTAAATCAGTCCGACCACCATGCCGAACAAGACAACTCCAATAAGAATAAGTACCAGTATCCACATATGTTGTTGTTTTTTTATTCTGTAATGTTAAATCCTGCCGTGCGCAAGTCTTCCCAGAAATGCGGGTACGACTTGCTGACTACCTGCGGTTCGTTGATGCGCAGCGGTTGTATGCAGATGCATGCCGGAGCGAAAGCCATGGCCATACGGTGGTCTTCGTACGTGTCAATGCCCGAAGCCAGTTCCGCGGGACACCGTTCTCCTTCCCAGGCCAGTACCCCGTTTCCCGTTTCCTTCAGCAGGAAGCCCAGTTTTTTCATTTCGGTAATCAGTGCATGAATCCGGTCGGTTTCCTTGATTTTCAGACTCTGCAACCCTGAAAAGCGGAAAGGAATCTGCAGCAGGGCACAGGTAACGACGAGGGTTTGTGCCAGGTCGGGCTGGTTGATGAAATTGTATTCCAGTGTGGTGGCTGCATTTCCCTGATTTTTCAGGATGACTTTGTCCGGATGGTATTCGGTAGAGACTCCCAGATGACTGAACAGGGATGCAATGGCCGAATCTCCCTGAAGGCTTTCGGAGAATAGGGCCGGCAGTTCAATCACTGCATCCGGAGTCAGCGCACAGATCTCGTACCAGTACGAAGCCGCACTCCAGTCGCTTTCCACATAGAAAGGATGGTGGCTGTACGGTTGAGGCGATACGCCAAGTGTCTGTGGCGAACGCCAGCAGGCATCGGCACCGAACTGGTTCATCAATTTCAGTGTCATGTCGATATAGGGACGTGATATCACTTCTTTCTCCAAAGTGATTTCCAGACCGTTTTTCAGCATGGGACCGATCATCAGCAGGGCAGAGATGTACTGCGAACTTACGTTGCCCGGAAGACTGATGGCAGATCCGGTGAGTGCTTTTCCTCGGATAAGAAGCGGAGGGAATCCTTCGTTTTCCAGGTAGCTGATGTCTGCTCCCAACTCGCGCAGGGCATTGACCAGAATACCGATGGGGCGCTGCTTCATCCGTTGGGTTCCGGTAAGGATATGTGTCTCTCCCTCCCTTACGGTCAGGTAGGCCGTCAGGAAGCGCATGGCTGTTCCTGCCGCTCCGATGTCGATGGTTTCCGGCATCGCCTGCAGGGCCTGGACCATTACGCGGGTATCATCACAGTCCGACAGATTGTCTATCGGAGCATTTCCCTGTGACAGGGCATTGATAATCAGTGCCCGGTTGCAGATGCTCTTGGAGGAGGGCAACTTGATTCGGGTCTGTATATGGGCAGGGGCTGAGACTGTAATTTGTTTCATGCTATTTTCTGATTACAAATGTTTCTGGCAAAGATAGCGAAAATTTGTGAGAGCATGATTCCGTTTCAGAAAAAAGGAGGGATGGACAGGAAGGATTGACGCGGACGAAAAGTCGCTTCCTTAGTATGGATCGAGGCATGCATCAGTGTCGGATAATATTAAAATAGGTTAACAAAAAAGAAGTTTTTGCGGGTCAGTCGCATACATTCTGCTATATTTGCTCATATTATTACAAAACTACTATGAATGAAATAATTATTATTGGGGGATTGATTGTATTGAATGGAATTTTTGCAATGTCGGAAGTGGCATTGATTTCTGCCCGGAAATCGCGGCTGACAGCAGACGAAAAAAAAGGAAACAAGTCGGCTGGAGTGGCACTGAAACTTGCAAATGACCCGGATCGTTTCCTTTCTACCGTGCAAATTGGTATTACGCTGATAGGTATTCTTACCGGTATCTATTCTGGAAATAAGATTGCTGCCGACCTTACTCAGATCATGATTGGATGGGGTGTGTCCGCTACTTATGCTTCGGCTGTGGCTCAGGGAATAATTGTGGTGATTGTAACTTATCTGACCATTATTTTCGGTGAGCTGGTTCCTAAGCGTATCGGTATGAGTCTTGCCGAAAAGGTGGCCAAACTGGTGGCGCGCCCGATGCGCACCCTGTCTGTAGTAGCCCTGCCTTTTGTCTGGCTGCTTTCCAAGAGTACGGAACTGATCTTTAACCTGCTGGGAATTGATGAGAAGGAAAATAAGGTGACGGAGGAAGAAATCAAATCGATTATCCAGGAGGGTGCGGAAGACGGTGAAGTGCAGCCGGTAGAACAGGATATTGTACAGCGTGTCTTCTTATTGGGAGACCTGAAAGTCAGTTCCATCATGACCCACAAGAGTGAGATTAAATGGCTGGACATGCACATGTCGGCCGAAGAGGTCAGGGGAGTGGTAAATGAACACCTGTACGAATGTTATCCGGTAGCCGATGGCGACCTTGACCATGTGAAAGGGGTGATTAACTTGAAGGAACTTGTCCTGCACCTTTATAAACCTGATTTTGAACTTGCTGAACTGGTGCAGCCTGCTACCTATTTTCATGAAAGCATGAATGTGTATAAGGTACTTGAGCAGATGAAGCAGAAAAAGGTCAGCCGGGCATTGGTGTGCGATGAATTCGGTATGTGTACCGGAATCATTACCTTACGGGATATTCTGGAGGGACTGGTCGGAAATATGGACGACGAGGAAGAAGAACCTTATATTATCAAGCGTACAAACAACGAAGGCTGGCTGGTAGACGGACAGTGTCCGTTGTATGACTTCCTGAATTATTTTGACCGGAAGGATTTGTTTGAAAATGCAGAGTATCATACCGTGGGCGGTCTTATTATGCATCATTTGCAACATGTGCCGGTTAGCGGGGAAAATCTGAAATGGAACAACTTCTCTTTCGAAGTGGTGGATATGGACGGGGCACGAATCGACAAGGTGCTTGTCCTGGTAGACTTTTGATATTTAAGTGCTGAAGGTAAGTAGCAGAATGCTAACGATTATATGATTCGTTAAGCGGATAGTCAGTCTTTGATGGGAAAATGGCCGACTATCCGCTTTTTTAGTTTAGGATGATTTTTCATATGTTTGTAACATGATGAATAATAAATGCATGAAAAAAAACATTGGACCTCAAATTTAACAGGGTAAATCGCTGCTATTTTTTAATATTTTAGTATATTTGTATGTATTTTGATAATATTAAAAAATAATTAAACGTATGAAAAATCATCTGAAGCATTTTCTGTTGTTTGCAGTGCTTGCAGTTTGTAGCATTGCTACGGCGGTGGCCCAGGCTACATTGAAAGGTAAAATTGTGGATGCCGATACTCAGGAGCCTTTGATAGGTGCAACTGTAACGGTGAAAGGAACTATCGACGGTACTGTAACAGACATGGACGGTAACTTTGTCTTGAAGGTAAAGGGGAATAAAGTTACCTTGGCTTTTAGTTATGTTGGTTATAATGAATTGAACCAGAATCTGAAAATTTCTGGTAAAACAATGGATTTGGGAACAGTGGCCCTGACTCCTGATGCAATTGGCCTGGAAGAGGTCAGCGTAATTGCCTCTATCATCAAGTCGGACCGTCAGACTCCGATTCCTATTTCAAACGTGAAACTGGCTACCATTGAAGAGAAGGTGGGTAACCTTGAATTCCCTGAGTTGCTGAAGTCAACTCCTTCTGTTTACGTAACTCGTGAGAGTGGTGGATACGGTGACTCACGAATCAATATGCGTGGTTTCGACTCTTCTAACTTGGGTATATTGATCAATGGTGTACCTATCAACGGTATGGAAAACGGTAAGGTGTACTGGTCTAACTGGTCAGGTTTGTCAGATGTGAGCCAGTTTGTTCAGGTTCAGCGTGGTCTGGGAGCTTCTGCACTGGGACTTTCTTCAGTGGGAGGTACCATGAACATGGTTACTAAAAGTACTGAAGCAAAAAAAGGGGGATCAGCTTACTTCGGTATTGGTAACGATGGCTTCCGTAAATATTCGGTTTCTGTATCTACCGGTCTGATGGACAATGGATGGGCGGTAACCTTGATGGGAGCTCTGAATACCGGTGACGGATACGTAAAGGGTACTAACTATGAAGGATGGACTTATTTCGGAAATATCTCTAAGGTAATCAACAGCCATCACAAATTGTCATTGACAGCTTTCGGTGCTCCTCAGTGGCATAATCAGCGTTCTACTCCACATTATATTGAAGATTACAAGAACAGTCCTGATGGCGGACGTTTCAGCAACTCTTACGGTTATTTGAACGGGGAACTGACCGGTGGAGCTTACGGATACAATTATTATCACAAACCTCAGGTTTCTTTGAACCACTACTGGACAATCAATGAACAGTCATCTTTGACTACTTCTCTTTATGCTTCTATGGCAACTGGTGGCGGACGTCGTGTACGTGGTGCACAAAGCAACTGGCTGGCTATCGATAACAATACCGGTCGTCCTTATGAAGAAACTAAACTGACTGCCGGTGGTTTGCTTGACTATGATGCGGTATTGGCTGAAAATGCAGCTAATCCTAACGGTTCTCAGGCTATCTTTACCAATGCGGTAAACGACCATGACTGGTATGGCGTATTGAGTTCATACAAGAACCGTTTCACTGAAAAATTCACTTTCACAGGTGGATTCGACGGACGTTACTATAAAGGTTATCATAAAGAAGTAATCGACAACCTGCTTGGTGGAGCTTATTATATGCCGGGCTCTAAGCACTTGGATTATGAACCAGCAAATGCAATTTTGAAGGAAGGGGATGTGGTTCAGTATTTCAGTGTAGGTGAAATTGTATGGGCAGGTCTGTTTGCACAGGCTGAATACAACACCGACAAATGGTCTTCATTTGTTTCGGCTTCTATTACGAATGAATCATACCGCTATCATGATAAGGGAGGTAATGTAGACGGAAAGAAGATTTCTGATTTCTATCATTTCCAGCCTTGGAGTGTGAAAGCCGGATACAACTACAAGTTCACTCAGAATCATAACGTATTTGTGAACGGTGGATACTTTACCCGTGCTCCGTTCTTCAACTCTGTATTCCCTAATAATAATGTAACAGCCAATGCTGATGCTCCATATGAAAAGATTATGACTTTCGAATTGGGATACGGATTCAACAACGAATATTTCAATGTAGCCCTGAACGGTTATTATACCAAATGGATGGATAAGTCTACCCGCAGAAGAGTAGGGCAGGATTATGCCAATATCACCGGTCTGGACGCTGTTCACATGGGTGTGGAACTGGAAGCTACTTACAAACCGGTCAATACATTTGAACTGAAGGGTATGTTCTCTTTGGGAGACTGGAAATGGGCAGACGATGTACACTTTACATTGTATGATGAATCAGACAAACCGCTCGGAACATACGATGCTTATGTAAAAGATGTACACGTTGGTAACTCTGCACAGCTGACTGCAGCGTTGTCGGCTTCTTGGGAAATGTTCAAAGGCTTGAAACTGAATGCTGACTATAATTTTGCCGGTAAGAACTATGCAGACTTCGACCCGTCTAACCGTACCAACAAGTCGGATGCAGGTGTCGATGCATGGAAGATGCCTAATTTCTACACTATCGATTTGGGATTGAGCTACCGTTTCGACTTGGGTAAAGGTTTGAAAGCCGTTATCTACAGCAATGTATATAACCTGACAAATACTTGCTATATTGCAGATGCGAGAGACGGTTCTTCTCACGACTGGGACACTGCTTTGGTATATTACGGCTTTGGCAGAACCTGGTCTACTGGATTTAAAGTAATGTTCTGATTACAAACTTAAAATATGATTTTAGTATGAAATTTAAATATAATTTGATTGCTTTATCTTTGTTTGGTGGCTTGCTGGCAGCATGTGACCCGATGGAAGATATTTATAATGAAATAGACTCTGAGGGTATTACCATTACAAAGAACGAGGAAGAGTATGTGCTTGTGAAAGCCGATTATGAGGCTATCTCAAAGGCTGCTCTGGCTGATGCGCAGAATGAAGACGAAGAGGCGCTGGCAAAGCGGGTCGCTTCTGATCTGGCATTGAACTCTTTCGCTACTGCAGACAAGTATGTACCTGCTATCCTGGTCAATTTATATGGCTCATGGGGAAAAGGTTCTACCGTGGGAGTTACTTACAACTATCAGGAAGATATGTCTGAAACGCTGAAGAAGTTTGCTTCGGTATCTACTTATACATTAAACGGAGGTGATTATGAGACCATCTGGGGAGTGGCTACTCATCCTTTCCTGAGTCCTTCCCATCCAGCCAATGTGGAAATTCCTAAAATCCTGAATGCGAAATTTACAGAAGCTCAGGAAGGCGATTTCTATCTGGTAGACTATATGTATGATACGGAAGATCCTTCGGGCATGAGTTATTTGGATGAGAATTTCGACTCTTTCAATTCTAAGGATGTGATTGCAATCGACGGTTGGAAGCAGCTTAATGTGAAGGGAACAGAAAACTGGACTGCCAATGTATTCAAGGGTGACGGTGCTGCTGAACTTTCTGCTTATAAGGCTGCCGGCGAACTGGAGAACTATTTGATAACGAAAGGAGTTCAGATCCAGTCAGCAGATGCTGCATTGACATTCGACCTCGTTTTCGGACATCATAACGGAGACTGCTTCAGTGTCTTTGTTACAGACAACTACGACGGTGGTGAGTTTGTTGAAAACAACTGGACAAACATTACTGATGAGTTTACTTATCCGACTCCGCTGCCCAGCGGTTATACCGATGAGACAAACGTAGGAACTTATTCACTGAAAGCGTTCAACGGAAAGACGGTATACATTGCCTTCCGTTATCGCGGTGCCAAGGGTGGTGTGACTACTACCGTGCAGTTGGATAACATCAAGATTACTACTTCCAAGCCGTCTCATGCTATGCCTTACAATGGCCTGTTCCAGTTCAACGGTGGCAAATGGGGTGCATACACAGAAAAAGATGTAGTGGTGGTTACTCCTGCCGATTACGATGCAATGGGTGATCCGGGCAAGAACGACAACTTCTCTTCTTCTATTAAGCCTGCTGATTATCTGCCGGTATTCCTGGCTCAGAAATTGCCTTATGCCAAGGCTGGCGCTACTCAGGTAGTATTGTACAAGTATTACAATGGTGAAAATACTTCTGCCATTGCAGATGAATACCTCCTGGGTACTGAATGGGCATTGAACAATAACATTGTAACTCGTGAAAAGGAAACCTTCCTGCACAACGGTGAAAAATGGTTGTTCGATCCGACGATTACCGTTTCAATGACAGCCGATGATTACCAGTATCTGGTAGACTGGGTAACTGAAAACAAGCCGGCTTATCTGGACAGCTCTTATCCTGATAATACAGAATGGTGGTTTGGTGCTTCTTCTCATTACAGAAACTTCAATGTAATGTTGATTAAGCGTAGAAGCAATGACCCGGAAGGCTTGGTTGACAAGGAAGATGAAGAAAAGGCAATGGCTTATCTGATGCAGCAGATTCAGGTAGCTTGCGGAATGGTACTTTCTCACAACTATCCGGATGCTCCGACTCAGATGAACGGTGTGGATTTGTATTATAAGGTACAGGCTATCGTTTACGACGGATCAAACAATCTCTATGAGTTCCGTTACAAGAGTTTAGGCAAGGGTCAGTTTGAAGTAGCTGGAGATCCTGTAAAGCTTTGATTTGAATAGATTAAAAACATAATTTAGGGGGATTGGGTATGGAAATTTATTTTCATATTCAATCCCTTTTTTTACCTAACTGAGAAAAATATGATGAAAAAAAGTACATTGATTATCTGTTTTCTGCTGTCTGCTTTCGTTGTCTGTGCAAAAGGCAAGAAAGAGCAGCTGTATGGAGTTGCCTTTTACAACCTGGAAAACCTGTTTGATACCCGTCATGACGAAGGCAAGAAGGATTATGAGTATCTTCCCGACGGACGGAACAAGTGGGATGATGAGAAATATCAGGCAAAACTGAAAAACATGTCTACCGTATTGTCGATGCTGGCTACTGATAAATTGCCCGAAGGCCCGGCGGTAATCGGTATGGCCGAAGTAGAGAACAACCGGGTGTTGCAGGACTTGCTGAAGCAGCCTGCATTGGCAGACCGGGGCTATGAGATGATTCATTACGAAGGACCCGACGAGCGAGGCGTAGACTGTGCATTCTTTTATAACCCCAAAATCTACACTCCGACTTCTTCCCGGCTGGTGCCATACCGTCTGATGCAGCCAACCGACCGTCCTACCCGCGGATTTCTGGTAATTGATGGAAAACTGGCAGGAGAACGGGTAGCCTTTATCATTAACCACTGGCCTTCGCGCGGTGCTGCTTCCCCTTATCGTGAGCATGCCGGTGAACAGGTCAGGGCACTGAAAGACTCCTTGCAGTCATTAGACCGCAAGATCAAGATTGTCATCATGGGAGATATGAACGATGACCCTATGGATAAGAGCATGGCCGAAGCATTGGGAGCCAGACAGAAGAAAGAAAATGTGGAAAAAAGAGGATTATTCAATCCCTGGTGGGATACCCTGGCTTCAGGAAACGGTACATTGAAGTATCGCGGAAAATGGAACCTGTTCGACCAGATTGTATTTACAGAGAACTTCCTGAAGAAACGTACCCGTAAGCTGTCATATTCTTCACACGAAATTTTCCAGAGAGATTTTATGCTTCAGCAAGAGGGAAAATACAAAGGATACCCCAAACGTACCCATGCCGGCGGCAAGTGGATGAATGGTTACAGTGACCATCTTCCGACAATCGTCTATTTCCAGAAGGGGAAATAAATACAGGGTGTACATTTCTGAAAACGGTTATTGTATTTTCTAAAAAAATGCATTGAAGGATATTCTGGGGGATATGTAAATTTCTTTTGTTTATAATCCGGCACTTCCGGAAAAAACGCTTTAAGTGATAGGTTTGTTTTTTACAAATGTAATATCAGGCATTATTTTATTAAAATCGTATGTTTCAGAGATGAAAAAAATGATATTAGTCGTATATTATTTGTATTTTTTTTTATATATTAGCACTGTAAAGCAAAATTATTTAATATGCTCAACATGAAAACAAGACTAATTTATGGGTGCATGCTGTCGATGTTGATTTTCCAATCGTGCGAAAACAACCTCTCGCAAGATGCAATGAATGAACAAACGAAGCCAATAGCTTTCAGTTCAGTGATTGATAACGAAAGCTATTCAAGAGCAATGGACGCGGTTTGGGAACGGGGTGACCAGATCGGAGTTTTTATGATGGCTACTGGTGGGGATGCGGTGATAAAAGGTAACGTTCCTTTTGTAACAAATGTGGGGGATGGATATTTTGTAGCCAGCGGTAATCCCTTGTATTATCCGGAAGATGGCAGCAATGTGGATTTTGTTGCGTATTATCCTTATGATGCTGCATTCACTGATCTGACACAGGCGAATGTGGATGTATCCAATCAGATAGCAGACACTGCTCCCGACCTGATGGTTGCCAATAATCTGACCAATTGCAATCACTCTACAAAAGGCAGTCTGGAGTTTACCCGTCTGATGTCTAAAGTCGTTTTGAACCTGAATTCCAGCAACAATACCTCATTGGTTGGTATTTCTGCCAGCATTCCGGGACTGAAAACCCAGGCTGTGGCCAATTTGAAGGAAAAGTCTTTAAGTCTTGTGGATAATTCAGTAAAGGAAGTGGTCATGCATGTCAACGGAGACGCAACAGCAGCAGAGGCTATCCTGCTTCCTCAGACTTTTTCAGGAAAACTGAAACTGAGTCTGACACTGAATGGAGCAACTAAGGTGGTTGAAACCGGAATTACAGAAAAACTGGAAGCCGGAAAGAAATACGTCTTCAATGTAAACATCTCTGCTTCGGGAGGTGAGATTACTCCTGACCCCGAAGCCCAATATACGAAATGGTTTGAGACTCCGGTAATTTCCGCATCGCTTCTGGAAAAGCCCAATATGCGGTATATCATACACAATACCGGATTGCGCTACAGCGGGGGTACTTTGAATGGAATTGATATCCGTAATTATACGATGCTTTATGACACCGATGCCAAGTTTGCTTACTGGGTAGCTTATCCGTTGTGCGGATGGTACCTTGAGGGAAATGTCGGACGTACTGACGATTGGGGATATGATCCGGAACTGAAGCAGAGTGAGCAGCCCAATATGAAAAAGGGTATTGGCAACAACTATGACCGCGGACATCAGATTCCTAGTGGTGACAGACAGCGTAAAGACTGTAAGATGAATAACCAGACCTTCTATTTTTCCAACATGACTGCCCAGTTGGGAAAAAAATTCAATCAGGGAATCTGGGCTAAACTGGAAAATAAAGTGCGTTCCTGGAGTACGGGTGTCGATACGTTGTATGTAGTGACAGGTGCCATGCCTACCACAGCTACCGACCAGACACTGAAATATGCATACGATAACAGTGGTGTACAGATGGTAGTACCTAAGTATTATTTCAAGGCACTGGCCAGAAAGGTTGGCGGTTCTTACCAGACCATTGCATTTTATCTGGATCATAAGGATTATTCCGATGCTGGCAGTTATATGAACTATGCCGTATCTGTAAGCGAACTGGAAAAACGTACCGGATTTACGTTCTTCCCCTCTTTGGATGCAAGTGTGAAAGCTAACTTGGATTTGAGTCAATGGAGATAACAATTATTTTTTAATTATATGATTATGAAAATCCAGAATTTGATTTACATGGGTATATTGTCTACCCTTGTTCTTGCAGGATGTAAGACCAATGATGACAATAGTACGTGGTCTGGCAGTGACGGAATTGTGTTCAATTCTTATATCGGAAGTCACACTCGTGCCAGTGGCAGCTCTTGGGGTAATGGCGATGAAGTCGGAATTTACATGACAGGTGCCGGTGCAGGCATTGATGCCGCAACTGCAGTCAATAAGAAATATCTGGCTCAGACCAATGGTATCCTGACTCCGGAATCTAAAACGGAGGCTATCTATTATCCGGAAACGGGTAATGCGGATTTCGTAGCTTACTATCCTTATTCTTCTTCGGTAGCAGATAATATCGTTGCTGTAAATGTAAGCAATCAGAGCAAACCGGAGGCTATCGATTTGCTGTATTCAAACAATGCAAAGAATATTGCAAACGGAGCTACTGTAAGTCTGGGATTCACACACCAGTTGTCTTTGGTAACCATTGACCTGAAGAATACTGACGGTACCATACCTTCTTTGAACGGAACGACTGTTTCTATGGGCGGTATGAATACGCAGGCTTCTTTCGACCTGGACGGTGGGGTACTGACCGTATCTCCTCAGTCGGCTGAACCTACATTGGATATGTATATGGTGGCTGGCCAGGACGGTGTTATGAAGGCACAGGCCATTGTACTTCCTACAAAAGCAACAGGAAGTTCACAGACTCAGATGGTACTGACATTCAAATTGGATGGCATGACATTTGAATATACTGTAAGCGATATCAGTGCCTTCGAAGGCGGTAAGGAATACCTGTATACAGCTGATTTGTCTATCAACAACGGAAAACCGACTGTGAAAATGGGTAACGCAACCATCACAGACTGGGTAACTGTTCCGGGTGGTGACATTGACGTGGACTTCGACGGTGGCTCTACAGAACCGGGTGAAGAAAAGGTATTGCTGGATGAAAGCTTTGCAACAAGTCAGGGTAAGTTTACTATCGTTGACAAGCAGTTGCCGGAAGGTAGTACTTATGTTTGGAAATATGATGAAAAATACACTTGTATGAAAGCAAGTGCGTATGTGGGTGGTGCTAAAAAGGCTTCTGAATCTTGGCTGGTTTCTCCGGAATTGAGCTTAGCTGATGTGAAGTCTGCTGTGCTGTCTTTCGAACATGCTCATAATCATGCGGGAACTGCTTCTGAAGAACTGACTTTGTGGATTACAGAAACTTCTGTAGAAAACTGGAAGCAGTTGACTATTGACAAATATGGAGAACAATTCAAGTTTGTTGCAGTTTCTGTCGACCTGGCAAGTTATCTGGGTAAGACTGTTAAGTTCGCATTCAAATATGTGAGCACTACTTCTGCAGCTGCTACTTGGGAAATCAAGAACGTGAAGGTAGTAGCTAACGGTGACGGTACAGTAGATCCGGAACCGGAACCGACTCCGGCAGGTGTCATTTTTGAAGAAAAAATGGGAACCACTGAGGCAAATAGAGTGAAGATTGCAAGCTACACTAACTGGGATAATAAAGATTTGCAGTTCTCAGATGAAACAGGTAATGCAGATGTGCGTGCAATTGCTCATAAAACAGAGGCTAATCCAAGTGAGACAACTAAAGTAAATAACGTATGGTTGCCTTCTGGTAAAAATGCAGAGTTGACTATTGCTGGAATCAATGCTGCCGGACATTCAAAGTTCAAACTGACGTTTGAGGCTGCTGCGAATGTTTTTAATAAAGGAACTTCTATTGATTTGAATAAAATCAAGGTTACTTTCAATGGTACGTCACTGACTATTCCTAGCAAGGTTGTTTCTAAAGACAATAATGATGCAAATGTGTTTTACACATTGACTTCTACATTCGAAGTTGCTGGAACAGAAAATTCTACTCTTAAATTTGCCGCTTCAGCTGCAGATAATACAGTAGGACTCAGATTGTACAACATCAAGTTAGAAACTGTAGAGTAAGATTTTTATGTTACTTGATAGTATGTGGTCACACAGGGCCGGTTTCCGGCCTTGTGTGACCTAGATTAATAATCATCCAATATTTTTTATTTATGAAACACAAATTACTGTTCATCTTGACATTCTTGCTTCCTTGCATTGTCTTTGCGCAGAACAATGTGACTGTAAAAGGAAGTGTAATCGGAGCAGTAAGCAATGACCCTGTTCCGGGGGTCTTGGTAACTATAGAGAAACTGAACAGACAGGTGAGAACGGATGCGGACGGATTCTTCTATATCCGCAATATCCAGCCGGGAGAGTATGTCCTCAACCTGAACTCTGTATTGATTTCTCCGAAGAATGTCGTTGTAAAGATTGAAGATTTAGGCGATACTGAACTAGAACCCATACAGGTTACAGAATTAAATGCAACTGAAGACATTTCAATGGTCGGATTCATTGATGCCGGCCTGCTGGACGACGATGTGGAAAGTTCATCACAGGACGTGAGTGCAACGGTACTGTTGTCTAACGATGTGTACCTGAATAAAACCGCTTACCAGTTGTCACCGGCTCGCTTCTCTCCTCGTGGCTATAGCAGTACACAGGAGTTGAAGTATATCAATGGAGTAGTATTCAACGACCAGAACCGTGGTGTGTTCAACTATTCTTCAGTGGGTGCACTGAACGATATGACACGAAATGGTGATGTCACTAATTTCACTTCTCCTGCCAACTTTACTTTCGGAGCCCTGGGCGGTGCCGAAAATATCAATATGCGTGCCAGCGGTTATGCACCGGGCGGAAAACTGACCATGAGCTATACCAACCGCAACTATTACCTGAGAGGTATGTTTACCTATGCTACAGGAGTGAAAGACAACGGATGGGCTTTTGCTACTTCCGTAGGTGGAAGATACTCTCATGAAGGAAACATCGATGGAACCTTTTACAACAATATCTCTCTGGCTTTCTCCGCAGAAAAACAGTGGAATGGAGGAGAACACAGCCTGTCTATGGTAGCCTTTGTTTCTCCGGTACGCCGCGGACAGCAGGGAAGTTCTTATAGAGAGGTATATGAACTTACTGACAATTATCTGTATAACCCGAACTGGGGATATCAGAACGGTAAGAAACGAAATGCAAAGGTGGTTACTGCATTCGACCCGACTGCAGTAATCTCACATATCTGGAAGATCAATGACAATACTACATTGACTACCGGTCTGGGTACACATTATGCCCGCTACGGTAATACGGCCCTGAACTGGTACAATGCACCTGACCCGCGTCCGGACTACTATCGTTATCTTCCGTCGTATTTTGACAGTCCGGAAGCAAAGAATGCTTATACGGAACTCTGGCGTTCCAACCGTACGGAGTATACTCTGATCAACTGGGATAACCTCTACCTGGCCAATGCCAACAGCGTACGCAACGGTAACGGAGCAGCTGTATATATGGTGGAAGAACGTAGAAGCGACTTGTTTGAGACTTCTTTCAACAGTACGTTGAATACCAAAATCAACCGTTATTTCAACATTACGGCCGGTGTCGGTGCCCGCTATACGCTGTCAAGACAGTTTAAGACCGTAGATGACTTGCTCGGTGCGCAGTATGTGCTCGATATCGACAAGTTTGCCGAACAGGATTTCTCCGGCGACCATGACAAGATACAGAACGACTTGAACCGCCCGGACCGCAAGGTATACGAGGGAGGTATCTTCGGATATAATTTCAACCTGAACATCTATTCTGCCGATGCCTGGGTAATCAATAAGTACAGATCCAGATATTGGGATTACTACTATGGATTCAAGTTTACGTATACCAACTTCTGGCGCGACGGTAAGATGATGAACGGACGTTATCCTACTTCTTCGTATGGCGAAGGACAGCATCATGAGTTTACGGATGTGATGCTGAAGGGAGGACTGACCTATAAGTTCAACGGACGTCACATGCTGACTGCCAATATCAGCTACGGCAGTGAGGCGCCGCTTCCAAACGATGCTTATGTTTCTCCGCGTATTACCGACCGTACAATCAGTAATATCAAGAGCGGACGGGTGTTCTCGGCCGACTTGAACTATGTATTCTCTTTGCCGCAGCTGGCAGGACGTGTGGGAGTGTTCCAGACTAATTTCTACGACCAGATGGAGCGCAGCAGTTATTACGACGGTATCGAAGGTACTTTCATCAACCACGTATTGTACGGAGTGAACCGCATTCACCGTGGTGTGGAACTGGGAGCTACTTATAAACTGAACGACCAGTGGAGCTTCGACCTGGCAGGAACGGTTTCCGAATATTACTACAGCAACAATCCGAACGGTATCAAGAATTCGGAAAACGGAAAGATCGTACAGGAAGAAAAAGTATATATGGAGAATGTGTATGTGGGCGGTATGCCGCAGATTGCCGGTACGTTCGGTATCCGTTATTTTGTGAACTACTGGTTCCTGGGCGCGAATATCAACGGTTTTGCACGCAACTATATCGAAGCGGCTCCGTTGCGCCGTCTGGCTTCCAACTATGCTTCTGTCAGCCCGAGCAGACCCGATGAGTTCGAGGCTTATCAGAAACTGACTACACAGGAACGCTTCCCGGCAGCCTATACCATCGATTTGTCGGTAGGAAAGATTTTCTATATCAACCGTGGACAGTCGTTGAACTTTAACCTGTCAATCAACAACCTGCTGAACAAGCGTGATATCTGTACAGGAGGTTACGAACAGGGACGTTCCGACTTGTCTTACCCCGACCGTTTTGGTGGAAAGTACTACTATATGCAGGGCATCAACTGCTTCCTGAATGTGAGCTATCGTTTTTAAGTAACTTATTATAAATACAGAATTTATGAAACTCTTGAAAAATATTGGATTAATGCTTCTTGCATCAGTGGCATTATTTGCTTGTGAGCGTGAATACGATGCACCTCCTTTGAATGAGCCGATATACAACGGACCGGCTGCGAACATGACCATAGCTGAACTGCGTACTCAGTGTGCTGCGGCTACCAAGGATGCGCCGGTTAACATTACTGAGGACTGGGTGCTCAAGGCAGTGGTTTCGGCTAATGACGAGTCGGGAAACATTTACAAGAAGATTTACCTGCAGGATGAGACAAGTGCCATCGAAATGCAGGTGGATCAGGGTAGTGTGTACAACTATTATCCGGTAGGCCAGGTGGTTTATGTAAGCCTGAAAGGATTGTGTGTATCGGTATATGGTGACGAGCAGCAGCTGGGTCATCCAGACGGATACCTGTACCGTACTCCTTGGGTGGATTTCCAGGCAGTGGTAAGCAAGGACCGTTGGGCAGATGCCAACAACATCCAGCCGATTGACGTAGAGGATATCAGTCTGATCAACGGAGCGGTCGACCAGTACAAGTTCAAGCTGGTGAGACTGAAAAATGTGGCTTTCAAGAACGGTGGAAAGAATACCTTTGCTCCGAGCGACGGATATGGTGAGGAATACATTACCGACAAACAGGGTAATACGCTGATGGTAAGAACCAGCAATTATGCCAACTTTGCGGGCGACAAACTACCTGAAGGACGTGGTGACGTAGTAGGTATCCTGGGACGTTTCAACGGCAGCTGGCAGTTGACAGTGCGTACACGTGACGATGTAATGAACTTTACCGGCAGCAGCGAAGGCGGTGATGAAGGCGGTGAAAGCGGTGAGACAGTAATCTTCTCTGAAACGTTCGGAGAGCCTCAGAAGTCAGGAGACTACTGGCCTTACGTAAAGGATTATACTGGTTTCGATAATCCGGCATCCATGTTCAAGGATGAGTCAGGACAGGCTTCTGTACGTATGCAAGGAGGATTGAGCAATATCTGGTTCCCGGCAAATAAGGATATTACGTTGCAGATTTCAGGCATCAATGCCGGAGAGGTGCAGAAAGCTACCTTGGAATTCCAGGTGGGTGCCAACCTGTACAAAAAAGGTGAGTCTATCGACCTGGCAGTGATGAAGGTGAAATGCAACGGTAATGCCATTACGATTCCTAGCAAGGTGGTGAGCAACGACAAGGGTGAATCGAACAAGCCGTTCAAGTTCACGTTCAACGACGTGGCAGTTTCTGCCAATACCGTATTGGAATTTACTACAGAAGCAGCTACAAACGATAAGGGATTGCGTCTGTACAGCGTGAAACTGTATACAGGCGGTTCTTCTGCAGGTGAAGGTGACGGAGGTACAGTAATCGAACCTCCATTGGTTAACAATTAAATGGAAGCCTTATGACAAAACGTTTTTTCTTGTCCGGATTCTGGTTCATCGTGTTGTCCTGCATGTGTGCGGGGCTGTCTGCACAGAACAAGGTACGTGTGTATGCGGCAGCCTTCTATAACCTGGAAAACCTGTGGGATACGGAAGATGATCCGAACAATCGTGGGGACGATGACTTTACGCCTGACGGCCAGTACAACTGGACCGAGACCAAGTATCAGCAGAAACTCAAGAACATTGCGAAGGTAATTTCGGAACTGGGACGGGACTACTGTCCGGCAGGACCGGCCATTATCGGAATATCGGAAGTGGAAAACCGGAAGGTGCTGGAGGATCTGGTGAAGATGGATGCCATTGCTGAAATCGGCTATAAAATCGTGCATTTCGAATCGCCCGACCACCGTGGTATTGATGTGGCAGCCTTGTATAATCCAAGGGTTTTCCGCTTTACTTCGGCTACGGTTTATCCGTTCCGTAAGCCCGACCAGCCGGATTATAAGACACGCGACCAGTTGCTGGTCAGCGGAATGCTGGCAGGAGAGCCTTTCCACATGATTGTCAATCACTGGCCTTCACGTTATGGAGGTGATGCCTCTTCTCCTTTGCGTGAGTATGCGGCTAGCATTACCAAACACATTGCCGATTCGATTCATGCGGACAATCCGAAGGCAAAGGTGCTGATTGTGGGTGACTTGAATGACGATCCGTATAACAAGAGCTGCAGCGAGGTGCTGGGAGCCAAGCGTAAGGCAAAAGGAGTGAAACCTTATGAATATTACAATGCGACGTGGGCCTTGTACGACAAGGGAATCGGCTCGCTCTGTTATCAGAACAAATGGAACCTGTTCGACCAGCAGATTATCTCGGGTAATCTGCTCGGACAGGATAAGAATACGCTGAAGTTCTGGAAATCGGAGGTATTCATCCGTGATTATCTCATTCAGCAGGAAGGAAAGTATAAAGGGTATCCTTTGCGTACCTTCTCGGGAGTAACCTTCCAGAACGGTTTCAGTGACCACTTGCCGACGCTTACTTATTTTGTAAAAGAAGCAGAATAACGTTCTCCCTTCTGTGGAGATCGATGAACAGCGCGGTGTAAACCGGCGATTTCGCCCGGTTTACACCGCTTATTTTATTGAAAAAAGATTTTTGAGTGTTTATTTCTGAAGTTGAATATTTTTAGATTAATACCTAAAAGTAGGTATTGATAAATAGCTCTTTTCTGTTTTCATTTGTATTATCTTAAAATATGTATTTATGAAACTGAACTATTTATTTAATCTATTTTTATTGTCGGTATTTTGTATCAGTTGTTCTGATGATATAGAATTTGTAGAACAAAAAAACGCACCGGTGATTTTATCAGAAAAAATCCCTGTATATCGTACAGAAGAGAATGCTATTATTGAAGTGGAATCTTTTATTAAAGGGAATGAAAATTTCTCTCGGTCAGAATTACCTCATTATTCTATAGGAAGTGAAATTTATTTTTGTAGAGATACAGTTACTAATCAGGAGTATCCATCATTTTATATAGCGAATGCAGATGGTGAAAATGGTTATGCAATAATTTCTGCTAATCCATATACGACTCCTATTATTGCTTATTCTGAATCGGGAAATCTTTCTTTGAATGACACGCTTCAGTATAAGGAATTATCTTTCTTTTTTAATATGATTCATAACTATATTTCTAACACTTTTAAATATAAAGTTGACATTGAAGAGGATGGTGATGATCTTTTGGATGTGCTTCAAACAAGAGGAAGGAGACTTCCCCTTTATGATGCTAAGCCGGGAGAATGGCAGGAGACGGCAAGAGTTCCTCCATTGATTTCTGTTAAATGGGGACAAAGGAATCCCTATAATAATGCTGCACCTTATATAAAAGATGGACAAAGAGCTCTTACGGGATGTGTTGCCACTGCAGTTGCTCAGATAATGGCATATCATGAAAGACCTTCTGAATATGATGGTGTATTTTACGATTGGACTGACATGAAAAAGAATCCTTCTATGCCGGAGGTTGCTCACTTATTTCGTTCTATAGGTGATTTAGTTAAAATGCAATGGGGGCTGGACGCAAGTGGGGCTTATATGAAAGATATTCCACAGTGTTTTGAAAAAATGGGATATAAAAAGATTACCAATCCTCAGATTTATAGTCAATGGGATGTTATAACATCTATTAAAGCCAAATGTCCAGTTATAATATCTGGAAATTCAGTAAGAAAGAATATTCTTGGTATTAAATTTTATCGTAATGGACATGCGTGGGTCGCAGATGGTTATTTTCACAGGGAGAGGAAAGTTGATATGTACAGAAAAGGAAAAGATAAAATTCACCATTCATACGTAGAGAAAGAGGACTATCTGCATCTTAATTGGGGTTGGAATGGTATTTCTAATGGATATTATTTGGCAGAAGTGTTTAATGGAGGGGATGGACCGGCTTTTCCATCTTCAAGGGCGGCTGGGAAAGGTAATTATCCGTATAATATTGAAATAATCCCATATATAAATTTAATTAAATGAAAAAATCTTATTTTATTTTTCCTTTCCTTTTTTTATCATTACTATCATGTAGTAGAGGGATTCTTGGCGATGCAGAAGACACAATAGGTTTGGAGAGAAGGGAGGTTCTATTTGCGTCTGGAAAAGATTCTATAGAATTACGTACTACGAAAGGAGATGACTGGTGGTTATCTAGTATTTCTACTTCTGATACTACATACATAAATCATTCCGTTAAAGATATAATCATGGAAGGAGGGGGGCTCTATGTCAAGAAAACTGGCAGAAAGTCCATATTTATTAGGGTGGAATCCAATAAAACAGGTATGGAAAGAAGATTCAGTATAGTCATTCAAGCTGGAAACTATTTTAATTCTATTGAAATAAGGCAGAAGACCGGAGATTAGATAATATTGTAATTTATAATCTGGAGCAGATAAACATACGTATCTGAACATTATCAAAACCAGACATCATAAATAATTGCTAATGAGGATAAAACAAAGGAGAAAATTTTTCTTCTCCTTTGTTTTTCCATATGTATTATATATCTTTGAGATACAAAGATTTAACCTAATTGTTCATAATATGAAAAACCTGCTATTCATCGCAATATTAATAATTACACTTACTGGCTGTTTTAGAACTTAATCATTTACCCTTTATAATAAAACAAATGAACCTGTCAGAATGTATTGCTATTATGATTTCCGTAATCAAATAGACTCTTCAGTCTATATCCCCCCATCAGGCTATTTTTATTTACCTTTTATAAAGGTAAAGCTTAAGATAGAGAATGTTGCCAATTTTTTTATGAATCATATGGACAGTGTCATTCTTAAGCTACCCAACAGAGAGATTGCATTCAAAGACAGCACGTCTATATATAACTTTTTTTACATGAGAGACACATCAGTTATTAAATCAGTTCCCCAAAAAGGGCTACTATACTACTCTATGAAAGAGAAAGGCATGCCGTTACGAGAATTTGAACCGTAAGATTTATTATTTTATAATCTATCCTGGAAAAGGAAGGAATTTAGGAGATTATGCTGCTGAGACCATATTTTCTTTTCCTCACGTTTTCTTTGTGACATGCAGTTGGATAATCTGTGTCTCCTTTATGGAAAGCAACTCCTTTTTTGTTATTAAATACAGTCAGCACCGTTGATTCAATAATCAGCGGCATGGTTTATTAAATCAACGGTGCTGATTATTGAATTCAAATAGGGGAGTATCTTTGCCATTTGCAGGTGATTTCTTTCCTTTATACAGGGAAATTCTTTTCTTCAGTGGGATGATACAGTTTATATCTGATCATCCTTTTAGGGCAAAAATAAAGGCCATACCGTGAATACGGTACAGCCTTTACAATGCTTTTTCAGTAAAGAATTATGCTTCAGCAGGAGCTTCAGTAGCTTCTTCAGCAGTAGCTTCTGCGTTTGCAGCAGCTTCAGCCTCTGCTTTTGCAGCAGCTTCAGCAGCCTTCTTTTCAGCTACTTTCTTAGCGATTTCTTCGTTTACTTTCTTTTCAGCTTCCAGACGTGCTTTAGCGTCAGCCTTCTTAGCTTCTACTTCTTTAGCTTTCAATGCAGCCAAGCCAGTCTGCTTGTTTTCTTTCCAAGCGTTGAATTTAGCTTCAGCCTGTGCTTCATCGAATGCACCTTTAGCTACACCGCCCAGCAAGTGTTTCTTCATGTAAACACCTTCACGAGACAGGATGTTGCGTACAGTGTCTGTAGGCTGTGCACCGCACATTACCCAGTGCAAAGCACGTTCAAAATTCAAATCTACTGTGGCAGGATTGGTATTAGGGTTGTAAGTACCAA
>ERZ791741.903-NODE-903-length-26358-cov-3.922899_pt1 | contig 26358 bp, 25 predicted proteins | sample MGYA00510040_ERZ791741 | MGnify/ENA primary metagenome ERZ791741 (study PRJEB30046, sample SAMN00791960) | human gut metagenome | study: EMG produced TPA metagenomics assembly of the A metagenome-wide association study of gut microbiota in type 2... | reverse complement strand
CCAGCCGTTCTTTCTTGTACAGAAAAGCACGAATAAAAGACAGCCAAGAGGCCCGACAAACATCTGGGGCGTTACGTGCAAAAACAGACGGGTGGAGACATTCTATGCTGGCAGGGTGCCTGTATTGTGCATGATGAATTTAAGACTCAGGCGTTAACCCGCTTGCAAGAAGAATACCCGGATGCTGCCATACTGGTGCATCCAGAATCACCACAAGCTATTGTCGATATGGCGGATGCGGTCGGTTCCACCAGTCAACTGATCGCTGCTGCGAAAACATTGCCACATCAGCGGCTTATCGTGGCAACCGATCGGGGCATTTTCTACAAAATGCAGCAGGCAGTGCCAGATAAAGAGTTACTGGAAGCACCAACCGCAGGTGAGGGTGCAACCTGCCGCAGCTGCGCGCATTGTCCGTGGATGGCCATGAATGGCCTTCAGTCCATCGCAGAGGCATTAGAACAGGAAGGAAGCAATCACGAGGTTCATGTTGATGAAAGGCTGCGAGAGAGGGCGCTGGTGCCGCTCAATCGTATGCTGGATTTTGCGGCTACACTACGTGGATAACGAATAATAAGGCGTAACGTTACGCTTTGGGGGAAAGATGGATTTTTTTAGTGTGCAGAATATCCTGGTACATATACCAATAGGGGCAGGCGGTTATGATCTCTCATGGATCGAAGCGGTAGGCACGATCGCCGGGTTGCTGTGTATTGGCCTTGCCAGTCTGGAGAAGATCAGCAACTACTTCTTTGGCCTGATCAACGTCACCTTGTTTGGCATTATTTTCTTTCAGATTCAGCTGTATGCCAGCCTGCTATTACAGGTGTTTTTCTTTGCCGCGAATATTTACGGTTGGTATGCGTGGTCGCGACAAACCAGTCAGAACGAGGCGGAGTTGAAAATTCGCTGGTTGCCATTGCCGAAGGCACTCAGCTGGTTGGCGGTTTGCGTTGTTTCGATTGGTCTGATGACGGTATTTATCAATCCGGTGTTTGCATTTTTGACCCGCGTGGCAGTCATGATCATGCAAGCATTAGGATTACAGGTTGTGATGCCTGAACTGCAACCGGACGCTTTCCCGTTCTGGGATTCATGCATGATGGTGTTATCTATCGTGGCAATGATTCTGATGACGCGTAAGTATGTGGAAAACTGGCTGTTGTGGGTGATTATTAACGTGATTAGCGTCGTTATTTTTGCACTTCAGGGCGTTTACGCCATGTCTCTGGAGTACATCATCCTGACCTTTATTGCGCTCAACGGCAGCCGGATGTGGATCAACAGCGCACGTGAAAGAGGCTCACGCGCGCTGTCCCATTAATGGTGATGATGTGAATGGCCAGACACCCCTTCATTCAGGTGGCAGTCTGGCCCATGACAAGGTTGATATTCCATCTGAATGGTGGCGTGCTCAATCTGATAGTGATCCATCAGGTAGTGTTGGATCTGATCCAACAAGGCATCGTGATCGTGTGGCGGGATCACCTGCACATGCAACGTCATCACCGGCTTCTCGCCTACCATCCATACATGTACATGGTGCACATTGCGGACTTCCGGGATTTCCCGGCACATACGACGCTTCAGTTCAGCGATATCCAGCGATACCGGTGCACCTTCAAGTAATTCATTCACGCTATCTTTCAACAGTCGCCACGCGCTACGCAGAACCAGAAGCGACACCAGTATCGAGAGAATGGGGTCAGCAGGTGTCCAGCCAGTCCAGATAATAATCAACGCGGCAATAATAGCCCCAACCGAACCCAGCAGGTCCCCGAGCACATGCAGTGCCGCTGCTCGTACGTTGAGGTTTTTCTCTTCGCTGCCGTGATGAAGTAACCAGAAAGAAAATATATTTGCCAGCAACCCAGCCACGGCAATTGCCATCATCATGCCGCCCTCGACCGGACGCGGCGTGCGGAAGCGTTCTATCGCCTCCCAGACAATCAAAATGGTAATTACCACGAGGGCTATGGCATTCACAAACGCCGCGAGCGTGGTCAGTCTTAGCCAACCGAAAGTGTGGCGAATGGTGGGAGGACGACGTGAAAATTGCACGGCGAGTAGGGCGAAAAGCAGGGCGGCAGTATCGGTCAACATATGACCCGCATCGGCCAGCAATGCCAGAGAACCAGAAAGAAAACCACCAACGACTTCTACCAGCATAAACCCGGCAGTCACGCCGAAAGCATACAACAAGCGACGAGCATTATTATCTTCTGGCAGGTGTGAGGACGTGTGTGAGTGTGAGTGCGCCATGACGAGTCATCCCTTAATTATTCTCACTTAACTTTATGACATCATACTGCTTTTAGAAGTGAAAAATTAAAAGGGAGAGACTCCGCTCTCCCATTATTGGCTATTTTGCAGGGTTACTGCGTGGTACCGTCGGTTTTGGTATCGACATCATTATTGATGCCATCACCGGTTTGTACCTTTTTATTGATATCCGGACAGCGACCATCTTTGCACATGGTGTTCTTGTGCTCTTCATCTTTGGTCATTCCGTCATTGTTCATTGAAGAACCATCCGAATGCAGCATTGTGCCGCCAGAACCGGTATTTACCCCGTTATTGTCGACGTTATTTGGCGCGACATTTTCACGGGCGTCAGGGGCTACCTGGCCCGCATCAGCTGCGGCGTTTGCCTGGCCGTTATTAGTTTGCGCTCCGCTATCGGCAGCCAGTGCGGCACCGCTGGCAAGGCTTAGAGTGGCAGTCAGAAATAATGTGGCCAGTTTTGTCATTTTCATAGGATGCTCCTGTTATGGTCGTTATGTCGGATAACCTCTTCCAACAGTGCATTTGCAGGTGAATATAAGGCATTGGTTTAAGATTTCAGCCAGGTTATGAAACGCAGCAGAGAATCTTGAAATAATTAACAAACAAAGGAGTTACAGTTAGAAATTGTAGGAGAGATCTCGTTTTTCGCGACAATCTGGCGTTTTTCTTGCTAATTCCAGGATTAATCCGTTCATAGTGTAAAACCCCGTTTACACATTCTGACGGAAGATATAGATTGGAAGTATTGCATTCACTAAGATAAGTATGGCAACACTGGAACAGACATGAATTATCAGAACGACGATTTACGCATCAAAGAAATCAAAGAGTTACTTCCTCCTGTCGCATTGCTGGAAAAATTCCCCGCTACTGAAAATGCCGCGAATACGGTTGCCCATGCCCGAAAAGCGATCCATAAGATCCTGAAAGGTAATGATGATCGCCTGTTGGTTGTGATTGGCCCATGCTCAATTCATGATCCTGTCGCGGCAAAAGAGTATGCCACTCGCTTGCTGGCGCTGCGTGAAGAGCTGAAAGATGAGCTGGAAATCGTAATGCGCGTCTATTTTGAAAAGCCGCGTACCACGGTGGGCTGGAAAGGGCTGATTAACGATCCGCATATGGATAACAGCTTCCAGATCAACGACGGTCTGCGTATAGCCCGTAAATTGCTGCTTGATATTAACGACAGCGGTCTGCCAGCGGCAGGTGAGTTTCTCGATATGATCACCCCACAATATCTCGCTGACCTGATGAGCTGGGGCGCAATTGGCGCACGTACCACCGAATCGCAGGTGCACCGCGAACTGGCATCAGGGCTTTCTTGTCCGGTCGGCTTCAAAAATGGCACCGACGGTACGATTAAAGTGGCTATCGATGCTATTAATGCCGCCGGTGCGCCGCACTGCTTCCTGTCCGTAACGAAATGGGGGCATTCGGCGATTGTGAATACCAGCGGTAACGGTGATTGCCATATCATTCTGCGCGGCGGTAAAGAGCCTAACTACAGCGCGAAGCACGTTGCTGAAGTGAAAGAAGGGCTGAACAAAGCAGGCCTGCCAGCACAGGTGATGATCGATTTCAGCCATGCTAACTCGTCCAAACAATTCAAAAAGCAGATGGATGTTTGTGCTGACGTTTGCCAGCAGATTGCCGGTGGCGAAAAGGCCATTATTGGCGTGATGGTGGAAAGCCATCTGGTGGAAGGCAATCAGAGCCTCGAGAGCGGGGAGCCGCTGGCCTACGGTAAGAGCATCACCGATGCCTGCATCGGCTGGGAAGATACCGATGCTCTGTTACGTCAACTGGCGAATGCAGTAAAAGCGCGTCGCGGGTAAGGTTTAATTATCGGATGCGCCGTCAGAGTGGCGTATCCGATGAATCACCACAGGCCTGATAAGACGCGCAGCGTCGCATCAGGCAATGTGCTCCATTGTTAGCAACGACAAACAAAAAAGCCGACTCACTTGCAGTCGGCTTTCTCATTTTTTAAACGAATGACGTTTACTTCGCTTTACCCTGGTTTGCAACCGCCGCTGCTTTCGCTGCGATCTCGTCAGCATTACCCAGATAATAGCGTTTCAGCGGTTTGAAATTCTCGTCGAACTCATACACCAGCGGCACGCCAGTCGGGATATTCAGCTCAAGAATCTCTTCTTCGCTCATGTTATCAAGATATTTCACCAGCGCACGCAGGGAGTTACCGTGTGCGGCGATGATTACGCGCTCACCGCTCTTCATACGCGGCAGAATGGTTTCATTCCAGTAAGGGATCACGCGGTCAATGGTCAGCGCCAGGCTTTCCGTCAGCGGCAGTTCTTTCTCGCTCAGTTTCGCGTAACGCGGATCGTGACCCGGATAACGCTCATCATCTTTAGTCAGTTCCGGCGGAGTCACTGCAAAACCACGACGCCACTGTTTCACCTGCTCGTCGCCATACTTTTCAGCAGTTTCCGCTTTGTTCAGACCCTGCAACGCACCGTAGTGACGTTCGTTCAGTTTCCAGGATTTCTCAACGGGCAGCCATGCCTGATCCAGTTCGTCCAGCACATTCCACAGGGTATGGATAGCGCGTTTCAGCACAGAAGTGTAAGCAAAGTCAAAGCTGTAACCTTCCTCTTTCAGCAGCTTACCTGCTGCTTTTGCTTCGCTTACGCCTTTCTCAGACAGATCCACGTCGTACCAACCGGTGAAACGGTTTTCTTTGTTCCACTGACTTTCGCCATGACGAACCAGAACCAGCTTAGTTACAGCCATATACTTACTCCTCAAATCATCTTTTAATGATAATAATTCTCATTATATTGCCGTGACGAAGCAACAGCAATGCTTACGCATAACCATAGCGAAAATAGTGGCGCAGTGTAAGGTTGTTGTGAATATTGAGTTGCAAATATGTCGGTGTTTGCTGGTGATTTGAACAATATGAAGATAAAGCCCTCATGACGAGGGCTTAACATTACTCAGCAATAAACTGATATTCCGCCAGGCTGGAATACTCTTCGCCAGGACGCAGGAAGCAGTCCGGTTGCGGCCATTCAGGGTGGTTCGGGCTGTCCGGCAGAAACTCGCTTTCCAACGCCAGCCCTTGCCAGTCGGCGTAAGGTTCGGTTCCCCGCGACGGTGTGCCGCCGAGGAAGTTGCCGGAGTAGAATTGAAGAGCCGGAGCGGTGGTGTAGACCTTCAGCTGCAATTTTTCATCTGCTGACCAGACATGCGCCGCCACTTTCTTGCCATCGCCTTTGGCCTGTAACAAGAATGCGTGATCGTAACCTTTCACTTTGCGCTGATCGTCGTCGGCAAGAAACTCACTGGCGATGATTTTGGCGCTGCGGAAATCAAAAGACGTTCCGGCGACAGATTTCAAGCCGTCGTGCGGAATGCCGCCTTCATCAACCGGAAGATATTCGTCCGCCAGAATCTGCAACTTGTGATTGCGCACGTCAGACTGCTCGCCGTCAAGATTGAAATAGACGTGATTAGTCATATTCACCGGGCAAGGTTTATCAACTGTGGCGCGATAAGTAATGGAGATACGGTTATCGTCGGTCAGACGATATTGCACCGTCGCGCCGAGATTACCCGGGAAGCCCTGATCACCATCATCTGAACTCAGGGCAAACATCACCTGACGATCGTTCTGGTTCACAATCTGCCAGCGACGTTTGTCGAACCCTTCCGGGCCGCCGTGCAGCTGGTTAACGCCCTGACTTGGCGAAAGGGTCACGGTTTCACCGTCAAAGGTATAACGGCTATTGGCGATACGGTTGGCATAACGACCAATAGAGGCCCCCAGAAACGCGGCCTGATCCTGATAGCATTCCGGGCTGGCACAGCCGAGCAGCGCCTCGCGGACGCTGCCATCGGAAAGCGGAATACGGGCTGAAAGTAAAGTCGCACCCCAGTCCATCAGCGTGACTACCATCCCTGCGTTGTTACGCAAAGTTAACAGTCGGTACGGCTGACCATCGGGTGCCAGTGCGGGAGTTTCGTTCAGCACTGTCCTGCTCCTTGTGATGGTTTACAAACGTAAAAAGTCTCTTTAATACCTGTTTTTGCTTCATATTGTTCAGCGACAGCTTGCTGTACGGCAGGCACCAGCTCTTCCGGGATCAGCGCGACGATACAGCCGCCAAATCCGCCGCCGGTCATGCGTACGCCACCTTTGTCGCCAATCACAGCTTTGACGATTTCTACCAGAGTGTCAATTTGCGGCACGGTGATTTCGAAATCATCGCGCATAGAGGCATGAGACTCCTCCATCAACTCGCCCATACGTTTCAGGTCGCCCTGCTCCAGCGCGCTGGCAGCTTCAACGGTGCGGGCGTTTTCAGTCAGGATATGCCGCACGCGTTTCGCCACGATTGGGTCCAGCTCATGTGCAACAGCGTTGAACTCTTCAATGGTGACATCGCGCAGGGCTGGCTGCTGGAAGAAACGCGCACCGGTTTCGCACTGTTCACGACGGGTGTTGTATTCGCTGCCAACCAGGGTACGTTTGAAGTTACTGTTGATGATGACGACAGCCACACCTTTCGGCATGGAAACTGCTTTGGTCCCCAGTGAGCGACAGTCAATCAGCAAGGCATAATCTTTCTTGCCGAGTGCGGAAATTAGCTGATCCATGATCCCGCAGTTACAGCCAACAAACTGGTTTTCTGCTTCCTGACCGTTAAGCGCGATTTGTGCGCCGTCCAGCGGCAGATGATAAAGCTGCTGCAATACGGTTCCGACCGCGACTTCCAGTGAAGCGGAAGAACTTAACCCGGCACCCTGCGGCACATTGCCGCTGATCACCATGTCCACGCCGCCGAAGCTGTTGTTACGCAGTTGCAGATGTTTCACCACGCCACGAACGTAGTTCGCCCATTGATAGTTTTCATGCGCGACAATGGGCGCATCGAGGGAAAACTCGTCGAGCTGATTTTCATAATCGGCTGCCATTACGCGAACTTTACGGTCATCGCGTGGCGCACAGCTGATCACGGTTTGATAATCAATCGCGCAGGGCAGAACGAAACCGTCGTTGTAGTCGGTGTGTTCACCAATCAAATTCACGCGGCCAGGCGCCTGAATGGTGTGAGTGGCAGGGTAGCCAAATGCGTTGGCAAACAGAGATTGTGTTTTTTCTTTCAGACTCATTTCTTACACTCCGGATTCGCGAAAATGGATATCGCTGACTGCGCGCAAACGCTCTGCTGCCTGTTCTGCGGTCAGGTCTCGCTGGGTCTCTGCCAGCATTTCATAACCAACCATAAATTTACGTACGGTGGCGGAGCGCAGCAGAGGCGGATAAAAGTGCGCGTGCAGCTGCCAGTGTTGATTCTCTTCGCCATTAAATGGCGCGCCGTGCCAGCCCATAGAGTAGGGGAAGGAGCACTGGAAGAGGTTGTCATAACGACTGGTCAGCTTTTTCAACGCCAGCGCCAAATCGCTGCGCTGGGCGTCGGTCAAATCGGTGATCCGCAAAACGTGGGCTTTGGGCAGCAGTAGCGTTTCGAACGGCCAGGCAGCCCAGTAAGGCACAACGGCTAACCAGTGTTCGGTTTCGACAACGGTACGGCTACCGTCTGCCAGCTCGCGCTGAACATAATCCACCAGCATTGGTGATTTCTGTTCGGCAAAATATTCTTTTTGCAGGCGGTCTTCGCGCTCAGCTTCGTTAGGCAGGAAGCTATTTGCCCAAATCTGTCCGTGCGGATGCGGGTTAGAGCAGCCCATCGTCGCACCTTTGTTTTCAAAGACCTGCACCCACGGGTACGTTTTTCCCAGCTCTGCGGTTTGCTCCTGCCAGGTTTTGACGATTTCCGTCAATGCCGCAACGCTCAGTTCTGGCAACGTTTTACTGTGATCCGGTGAAAAGCAGATCACCCGGCTGGTGCCGCGCGCGCTCTGGCAACGCATCAGCGGATCGTGACTTTCTGGCGCATCTGGCGTGTCAGACATCAAAGCCGCAAAGTCATTAGTGAAAACGTAAGTCCCGGTGTAATCGGGGTTTTTATCGCCTGTCACCCGCACATTACCTGCGCAGAGGAAGCAATCTGGATCGTGCGCAGGTAACACCTGTTTGGCTGGCGTTTCCTGCGCCCCCTGCCAGGGGCGCTTAGCGCGGTGCGGTGAAACCAGAATCCATTGCCCGGTGAGCGGGTTGTAGCGGCGATGTGGATGATCAACGGGATTAAATTGCGTCATGGTCGTTCCTTAATCGGGATATCCCTGTGGATGGCGTGACTGCCAGTGCCAGGTGTCCTGCGCCATTTCATCGAGTGTGCGCGTTACGCGCCAGTTCAGTTCACGGTCGGCTTTGCTGGCGTCCGCCCAGTAGGCCGGAAGGTCGCCTTCGCGACGCGGTGCAAAATGATAATTAACCGGTTTGCCGCAGGCTTTGCTGAAGGCATTAACCACGTCCAGCACGCTGTTGCCTACGCCAGCGCCGAGGTTGTAGATGTGTACGCCTGGCTTGTTCGCCAGTTTTTCCATCGCCACGACGTGACCGTCCGCCAGATCCATTACGTGGATGTAATCGCGTACGCCAGTACCATCTTCGGTCGGATAATCGTTACCAAAAATCGCCAGCGAGTCGCGACGGCCTACAGCAACCTGGGCGATGTATGGCATCAGGTTATTCGGAATGCCTTGCGGATCTTCGCCCATATCGCCCGACGGATGCGCGCCAACCGGGTTGAAGTAGCGCAGCAGGGCAATGCTCCAGTCCGGCTGGGCTTTTTGCAGATCGGTGAGGATCTGTTCCACCATCAATTTGCTTTTGCCATAAGGGCTTTGCGGTGTGCCGGTCGGGAAGCTTTCAACGTATGGAATTTTGGGCTGATCGCCATAAACGGTGGCGGAGGAGCTAAAAATAAAGTTTTTGACGTTAGCGGCGCGCATGGCGCTAATCAGGCGCAGAGTGCCGTTGACATTGTTGTCGTAATATTCCAGCGGTTTTTGTACCGATTCGCCAACGGCTTTCAGCCCGGCGAAGTGGATCACGGTGTCGATAGCGTGATCGTGCAGGATCTCGGTCATCAACGCTTCGTTACGAATATCGCCTTCAACAAACGTTGGATGTTTGCCGCCTAAACGCTCGATAACAGGCAGTACGCTGCGCTTACTGTTACAGAGGTTATCAAGAATGATGACATCATGACCGTTTTGCAGTAATTGCACGCAGGTATGACTTCCAATGTAACCGCTACCACCGGTAACCAGAACTCTCATAATTCGCTCCATTAGGCTTATGGTATGAAATAACCATAGCATAACAAAGATGCGAAAAGTGTGACATGGAATAAATTAGTGGAATCGTTTACACAAGAATTTAGCCGTTTTTTATATGCGATTAAGTGATTATAAAACAGAGGATTTATGAATGATTGCGCTTTTTATCTGAAAAAAAAGACGCGGTTTCATGCCTTGATGCGTCGAACTGTAGGCCGGAGAGGGGGCTTACGCCACATCCGGCACAGTCAGCATTACCAACTCAGTTTATTTTTGTCAGCGCATAGCGATAAAGGTCACCGTCCGACACGAACTCAAGGCGATGGGTAATACAGGCAGGCGCATCTTCAGCGTGGTGCGAAACAAACAACAATTGCGTTTCACCTTCGCTAATCAGCACATCAACAAAACGGCGGATAAGTTGGCGATTGAGCGGATCAAGCCCCTGTAGTGGTTCATCGAGAATAAGCAACGTCGGATGTTTCACCAGTGCGCGGACGATCAGCGCCAGACGCTGCTGTCCCCAGGAAAGACTATGGAAAGGAGCGTCAGCCGTGCGTTTATCAATGCCGAGAATATCCAGCCACTGCTGCACCAGTTTTTGCTGGCGATCCGAAACGGCCTGATAAATGCCAATCGAATCAAAATAGCCAGAAAGAATCACATTACGCACAGTAGTACTGACCCGGTAATCCAGATGCAAACTACTGCTGACGTAACCGATATGCTTTTTGATATCCCAGATGGTTTCGCCGCTGCCACGACGTCGTCCGAAAAGCGTCAAATCGTTGCTGTAACCTTGCGGATGATCGCCAGTAATCAGGCTTAATAACGTCGATTTTCCCGCGCCATTTGGCCCGACAATTTGCCAGTGTTCACCTGGATTCACCTGCCAGCTAAGGTTATTAAGAATGGGGCGATCGTTATAAGAAACCACGCCATTGTTCAGCACAATGCGCGGTTCGTTGACGGGTAAGGCGTGACGTGCTGAAGGTTCATCCGGCTCCGGCAGTTGCACACCTTCAAGCTGTTCGCTATGCGCCAGTTGCGCGACGAGTGCTTGCTGGAGCAGTTCCTCTTTAGCGCCCGTTTCCGCTAACGTACAATCCGCCAGCACGCCAGCAAACTGGACAAACTCCGGGATCTCATCGAAGCGATTGAGCACCAGTACCAAAGTAATACCGGACTGATGTAACGAGGCGAGTAGCTCAGCCAGCTGCTGACGTGAGGCAACATCCAGGCCATCGAACGGCTCATCAAGAATCAACAAGTCAGGCTCCGACATCAGCGCCTGACACAGCAGGGTTTTTCGCGTCTCGCCAGTGGAAAGGTATTTAAAGCGTCGGTCGAGGAGGGCGGTAATACCGAACTGCTGCGCCAGTTGCATGCAACGCGGTGCATCCTTTACTTCATCCTGAATAATCTCAGCCGTAGTGCGTCCGGTGTCATCTTCGCCAGGGCCGAGCATATCGGTGTTATTCCGCTGCCATTCGTCGCTGACGAGCTTTTGCAATTGCTCGAAGGAGAGACGAGTGATATGGGAAAACTGGCTTTGCCGTTCACCTTTCAAAAGCGGAAGTTCCCCCACCAGCGCGCGGGCCAGCGCCGATTTCCCGCTTCCATTCGAACCGACAAACGCCCAACTATCACCCGCGTTTAACGTTAGCTGAGGCAATTGCAGCGTTTTTGTGTCGCTAAGACGAAACGTGCCTTGCAAAATTTGCAACGATGACATTTTATATCCCACTTTGTGCAGCGATTACTGACAGGGATACGTGTTTCATAACAAATTGTCAACACGCTTAGCACAGCGTGGCGATAATCACGCTGTCGGCATTAAAGTAGGCCGTGACATTCTGTCCTTGCTGAAGAGAAGTCGCTTCATTTACCGGCACTGTGGCGCACAGTGTTTGCCCGTCCGGTAGCGACATTATTACTTCGCACTGCTCTGCGCCGCGCTCAATATGGCTAATAATACCCGGTAATTGGTTGTCAGCGTTTTGCGCGACCGCCTCGTCCTGAGTAATACCTACCCACGGCGCTTTTAGCAATATCAACACTTCTTTGCCTTCATCCAGCCCCAGACGCGCGCCGCTTTGTGCGGTAATTGCGACTTTCAGACGTGTTTTTCCGTCAGCCAGTAAGACATCAACATGCTGTTGAACGTCATCATGATCGCGGGCGGTGATGGTGCCGAACCACTGGTTACGGGCGCTGGTTTGCAGTGAAAAACGTGAGATCGCGGCCAGCAGGCTGTTCAGCGGCAGGGCGTCATCGTCACTTAACACATCAAAGGCTTTTTGCTGGATCTGGGCGAGCAGGTCGTAAAGCTGAATCAGGCGTTGACCATAGCGAGTCAGCATCGCGCCGCCGCCACCTTTACCGCCTGTTGCGCGCTCAACCAGCGTATGCTCGCTTAACTGATTCATTTCGTTAATGGCATCCCAGGCGCTTTTATAGCTGATACCGGCATCTTTCGCTCCCTGGCTAATGGAACCGGAAAGCGCAATGTGTTTTAGTAGCGAAATGCGGCGCGGGTCGGCGAATAATTTTTGTTGGAGCTTAAGGGTGAGAAGGATTTCGGCCTGCATAACAATGTCCTGGCAAAAGTCTTATTGTGACGGAAAACGAACGCCACGCAAAGCTGACTGCACAAAAGGGGAGTGCTTTTCTGTGCTTAGCGGTTAGAATAGTCTCATGACTATATCTGGAGTTGACCATGTTAGAGTTATTAAAAAGTCTGGTATTCGCCGTAATCATGGTACCTGTCGTGATGGCCATCATCCTGGGTCTGATTTACGGTCTTGGTGAAGTATTCAACATCTTTTCTGGTGTTGGTAAAAAAGACCAGCCCGGACAAAATCATTGATTCCCTGAATGCCCGCTTAGTCGGGCATTTTCTTTTTCTCAACTTCCTGCTTTTCCTGCCGATATTTTTTCTATCTACCTCTCAAAGGTTAACAATAACTGCTGGGAAAATTCTGAACTTACCGCTATATTGACGCCTACATAACGTTAAATAAAGGGGTTACAAATGGCTCGTAAATGGTTGAACTTGTTTGCCGGGGCGGCGCTCTCTTTCGCTGTTGCTGGCAATGCGTTGGCGGATGAAGGGAAAATCACGGTTTTTGCCGCAGCATCACTGACTAACGCAATGCAGGACATTGCTACGCAGTATAAAAAAGAGAAAGGCGTGGATGTGGTTTCTTCTTTCGCTTCGTCATCTACTCTCGCCCGTCAGATTGAAGCGGGTGCCCCTGCGGATCTGTTTATTTCTGCCGATCAGAAATGGATGGATTATGCGGTTGATAAAAAAGCGATCGATACTGCTTCGCGCCAGACACTGCTCGGCAATAGCCTGGTCGTTGTAGCACCGAAAGCCAGCGAGCAGAAAGATTTCATCATCGACAGCAAAACCAACTGGACTTCGCTGCTGAATGGCGGTCGTCTGGCGGTTGGCGATCCGGAACATGTTCCCGCTGGCATTTATGCAAAAGAAGCACTGCAAAAACTGGGCGCATGGGATACGCTCTCCCCGAAACTGGCTCCGGCGGAAGATGTTCGTGGCGCGCTGGCGTTGGTCGAACGCAATGAAGCGCCGTTGGGCATTGTTTACGGTTCTGACGCAGTTGCCAGCAAAGGGGTAAAAGTGGTTGCCACCTTCCCGGAAGATTCACATAAAAAAGTGGAATATCCGGTTGCTGTTGTGGAAGGGCATAACAATGCGACAGTGAAAGCATTTTATGATTATCTGAAGGGACCGCAGGCTGCGGAAATCTTTAAACGTTACGGATTTACAACCAAGTAATGATACTGACCGATCCAGAATGGCAGGCAGTTTTATTAAGCCTGAAAGTTTCTTCCCTGGCTGTGCTGTTTAGCCTGCCGTTTGGGATCTTTTTTGCCTGGTTACTGGTGCGTTGCACGTTTCCGGGCAAAGCTCTGCTCGACAGCGTACTGCATCTACCGCTGGTGTTACCGCCCGTGGTCGTCGGTTACTTATTATTAGTTTCGATGGGGCGGCGCGGATTTATCGGTGAACGTCTGTATGACTGGTTTGGTATTACCTTCGCCTTTAGCTGGCGCGGCGCGGTTCTCGCTGCCGCCGTCATGTCGTTTCCGCTGATGGTGCGGGCAATTCGTCTGGCGCTGGAAGGGGTTGATGTCAAACTGGAACAGGCCGCAAGAACACTGGGGGCCGGGCGCTGGCGCGTTTTCTTTACTATCACGTTACCGCTGACCTTACCGGGAATTATTGTTGGTACGGTACTGGCTTTTGCTCGTTCTCTCGGTGAATTTGGCGCAACCATCACCTTTGTGTCGAACATTCCTGGTGAAACGCGAACCATTCCTTCTGCCATGTATACCCTGATTCAGACCCCCGGCGGGGAAAGTGGCGCAGCGAGACTGTGCATTATTTCTATTGCGCTGGCGATGATCTCCCTGTTGATTTCAGAATGGCTGGCCAGAATCAGCCGTGAACGGGCGGGGCGCTAATCATGCTGGAACTGAATTTTTCCCAGACGTTGGGCAACCATTGCCTGACTATTAATGAAACGCTGCCCGCCAATGGCATCACTGCTATCTTTGGCGTCTCCGGTGCCGGAAAAACTTCGCTGATTAACGCCATCAGTGGACTGACGCGCCCGCAAAAAGGGAGGATTGTCCTCAATGGTCGGGTACTAAATGATGCCGAAAAAGGTATCTGCCTGACGCCGGAAAAGCGTCGCGTTGGCTATGTTTTTCAGGATGCGCGGCTGTTCCCGCATTACAAAGTGCGTGGCAATCTGCGCTACGGCATGGCGAAAAGCATGGTCGATCAGTTCGATAAGCTGGTGGCGCTTTTAGGCATTGAACCGTTGCTTGACCGTTTACCAGGCAGCCTGTCCGGAGGCGAAAAACAGCGCGTGGCGATTGGTCGGGCTTTGCTGACAGCACCGGAATTGCTGTTGCTGGATGAACCGCTGGCGTCACTGGATATTCCGCGTAAACGCGAACTGTTGCCTTATCTGCAACGTCTGACGCGGGAAATCAACATTCCGATGTTGTATGTCAGCCATTCGCTGGATGAGATCCTCCATCTGGCAGACAGAGTGATGGTACTGGAAAACGGTCAGGTGAAAGCTTTTGGCGCGCTGGAGGAAGTGTGGGGCAGTAGCGTGATGAATCCGTGGCTGCCGAAAGAGCAACAAAGTAGCATTCTGAAAGTGACGGTGCTTGAGCATCATCCGCATTACGCGATGACTGCGCTGGCGCTGGGCGATCAGCATTTGTGGGTCAATAAGCTGGACGAACCGCTGCAAGCTGCGCTACGTATCCGCATTCAGGCTTCCGATGTTTCTCTGGTTTTACAACCGCCGCAGCAAACCAGCATTCGTAACGTATTGCGGGCAAAAGTTGTTAATAGTTATGACGACAACGGCCAGGTGGAAGTGGAACTGGAAGTCGGAGGTAAAACGCTGTGGGCGCGTATCAGCCCGTGGGCCAGGGATGAACTGGCGATCAAACCTGGCCTGTGGCTGTACGCGCAAATTAAAAGTGTGTCGATAACCGCCTGATTAAATCAGGTGGCTATAAATGAACTGGGCAATGCTGTCGGTGGTGTTATCACCAATCACAATGTTGGCGCGCGCTTTTACCGCGTCATCGGCGTTGCCCATCGCCACGCCTGTACCAGCGGCCTCCAGCATACTGATATCATTAAAGTTATCGCCGAACGCCACGACGTTTTCCATCGACCAGCCTTGCGCCTCAACCCATTTCGTCAAACGTTTACCTTTGCTGTTGCCGCCGCGTGCAATATCAACCTGATCGTGCCAGGACCATTCACACTCCAGTCCCAGTTCATGTTCGACATGCTTACCAAAATGCTGCAATTGCGGCAGGTCATCGTGCGTCAGGGCGAACTTCCATACGGCGTTAACTTGTTGCGCCGTTTCAGCCAGAGAAGCGACTTGTGTGAAAGTCGGACGCTGTTCCGGCGGCAGGGTTTGCGCCCAGTTAGACGTGCGAATGACATGCCCGGTCGGGTGCTCATAGACCATTGCATCATCGACATACATCAGACCGTGAATGTGGTGTTCATTCAGCATCTCAATGAGTTGCAGGGCTTTATTAACGGGCATTGGGTCCGCTTCCAGCACGGTTTTTGCATGATAATCATACAAATAGGTGCCATTACAGCAAATAGCAGGTGTATCCAGCGCCAGCGCCTGATAAAAAGGATGAATAGCGACGTGATGGCGACCTGTGACGATGATTAATTGATAGCCTGCTTCGCGAGCGCGGGCCAGGGCTTCTATCGATGAAGGAAGCAGGGTCTTTTTCGGGGTCAATAAGGTGCCGTCTAAGTCGAGAGCAATCACGCGTGTGGTCATGGCGTATTCCAGATTAAGGTTAAGAATTTTCGTCTGCGCGAATGGTACACCGATACCACTATCGGACAAAATTCTGCGTTTTAATTCAGCATTCACCGCCAAAAGCGACTAATTTTAGCTGTTACAGTCAGTTGCTAAATGCAAAGGAGCATTCATGAAGCAAACAGTTTATATCGCCAGCCCTGAGAGCCAGCAAATTCACGTCTGGAACCTGAATCATGAAGGCGCACTGACGCTGACACAGGTTGTCGATGTGCCGGGGCAGGTGCAGCCGATGGTGGTCAGCCCGGACAAACGTTATCTCTATGTTGGTGTTCGCCCTGAGTTTCGCGTCCTGGCGTATCGTATTGCCCCGGACGATGGCGCACTGACCTTTGCCGCAGAGTCTGCGCTGCCGGGTAGTCCGACGCATATTTCCACCGATCACCAGGGGCAGTTTGTCTTTGTAGGTTCTTACAATGCGGGTAACGTGAGCGTAACGCGTCTGGAAGATGGCCTGCCAGTGGGCGTCGTCGATGTGGTCGAGGGGCTGGACGGTTGCCATTCCGCCAATATCTCACCGGACAACCGTACGCTGTGGGTTCCGGCATTAAAGCAGGATCGCATTTGCCTGTTTACGGTCAGCGATGATGGTCATCTCGTGGCGCAGGACCCTGCGGAAGTGACCACCGTTGAAGGGGCCGGCCCGCGTCATATGGTATTCCATCCAAACGAACAATATGCGTATTGCGTCAATGAGTTAAACAGCTCAGTGGATGTCTGGGAACTGAAAGATCCGCACGGCAATATCGAATGTGTCCAGACGCTGGATATGATGCCGGAAAACTTCTCCGACACCCGTTGGGCGGCTGATATTCATATCACCCCGGATGGTCGCCATTTATACGCCTGCGACCGTACCGCCAGCCTGATTACCGTTTTCAGCGTTTCGGAAGATGGCAGCGTGTTGAGTAAAGAAGGCTTCCAGCCAACGGAAACCCAGCCGCGCGGCTTCAATGTTGATCACAGCGGCAAGTATCTGATTGCCGCCGGGCAAAAATCTCACCACATCTCGGTATACGAAATTGTTGGCGAGCAGGGGCTACTGCATGAAAAAGGCCGCTATGCGGTCGGGCAGGGACCAATGTGGGTGGTGGTTAACGCACACTAACCGCTGATTTACCCGGCGCAGTCTCTCCTGCGCCGGTGTATTAACCTATCTCCTGTAACGCATGTCTCTGGCGTTCGACGATATTGGTCCACAAATTGTCTTTATCGTCAGTCCACAAATTAATCAGCAAGGCAAAAAAGCGTTCTGCTGCCGGAGAAAGCACGGCATCTTTGCGGCGAATAATCCCCAATGTCCGACGTATAACCGGTTCCACCAGCGGGATACCAATAATCGAAGAATAGGGTGCATGGGGCATTGCCAGACCAGGAAGCGCCGAAATCCCCAGTCCCGCCTCCACCAGTCCTAATGACGTCGAAAGATGACGCACTTCGTAAAACCAGTCCAGCTTCCAGGGCTTGTCGGCCAGCTGTTGTTCTATCAACAGTCGGTTGCCGCTGGAGGAGCGTACGCCAATCATTTTGTAACCCACTAACTCCTGCCATTCTACAAGCTGCTTTTTGGCCAATGGATGGTCACGCCGACAGGCCAGCACGAACGGCTCGTTGACCAGTGGGGTAAAATCAATGGATGAATTTGTGACGTTGTTCATGTTTATGCCAAAGTCTGATTCGTTACACAGCACCGATTCCATGCAATTATTCGTGCCTTGTTCCAGAATCCGCACTTTAATATTGGGATACAGCTCATTAAATTTACCGATTGCCAGCGGTAAAAAATAAAATACTGCGGTCGGAATACACGCTAACGTCACCATACCACGATGATAAGCATTCATATCACGAATATTAAAAAGCGTTTCATCGAATTTCTTTATTAATTCCCGCGCCTCCGGGAGCAACCTTTTTCCTGCTTTTGTTAACGTAACCTTGCGAGTTGTACGCTCAAATAGTTGAATATGTAAATCTTCCTCCATCTTTTTTATTCTTCGCGTTAATGCAGGTTGCGTAATATTGAGTAATTTAGCGGCATTGTTAAATGAACTGGACTCTGCCAGTATGACAAATGCCTTCATACTTGATAATTCATGCTTCATTATTACTCCGGAAAATGGAAGCGACGATTTTGGGTGACTGGCAGTTAAAAATTTTAACTGCATTTAGCCAACTTAAATTAATGAAAAAATGTTATTAATCGTTGAGCTAAAGTCATTAGAGATGCTTTGCCCTTAATGTAACCATATCGCAATAAGTTATGTTTTTAAATTGAGGGCATTATTATGAAAAAAATACCCTGCGTGATGATGCGAGGTGGAACCTCGAGGGGCGCGTTCCTGTTAGCGGAACATTTACCCGAAGATCAAACGCAGCGCGATAAAATATTGATGGCAATTATGGGTTCCGGTAACGATCTGGAAATTGACGGTATTGGCGGCGGTAATCCACTGACCAGTAAAGTCGCCATTATTAGCCGTTCCAGCGATCCGCGTGCTGATGTCGATTATCTGTTTGCTCAAGTTATCGTCCATGAGCAACGTGTCGATACCACGCCTAACTGCGGCAATATGCTGTCTGGCGTTGGCGCATTCGCCATTGAAAATGGTTTGATTGCAGCGACTTCGCCAGTTACCCGTGTACGTATCCGCAACGTCAATACGGGTACGTTCATCGAAGCTGATGTGCAAACGCCAAATGGTGTTGTCGAGTACGAGGGTAGCGCCAGAATTGACGGCGTACCGGGTACTGCCGCACCGGTTGCGCTCACTTTCCTGAATGCCGCTGGAACGAAAACCGGAAAAGTTTTCCCGACTGATAATCAGATTGATTATTTTGACGATGTCCCGGTGACCTGTATCGATATGGCGATGCCAGTCGTCATTATTCCGGCTGAATATCTGGGAAAAACAGGCTATGAATTACCGGCGGAACTGGATGCCGACAAAGCATTATTAGCCCGCATTGAATCTATCCGTCTACAAGCGGGTAAAGCAATGGGCTTAGGTGATGTCAGTAATATGGTTATCCCTAAACCTGTGCTTATTTCTCCAGCGCAGAAAGGCGGGGCAATTAATGTGCGTTATTTTATGCCGCATTCTTGCCATCGCGCGCTGGCGATAACCGGTGCTATTGCTATTTCCAGTAGTTGTGCATTGGAAGGCACCGTCACCCGACAAATCGTCCCTTCTGTAGGATACGGCAATATCAATATTGAACACCCCAGTGGTGCGCTCGACGTTCATTTAAGTAATGAAGGTCAGGATGCCACGACGTTACGCGCATCTGTTATTCGGACGACCAGAAAAATATTTTCCGGTGAAGTTTATCTTCCCTGAAAAAATTCGTTGTCAGGATAAGGACAATCAATAAAGGACTTCTGTATGAGTCATACAGAAAGAACAGGATTTTAAATGAATAAGAAATCGTTATGGAAGCTAATTCTGATATTAGCGATCCCATGTATTATTGGTTTTATGCCAGCTCCGGCAGGATTAAGCGAACTGGCGTGGGTGCTTTTTGGTATTTACCTGGCGGCCATTGTGGGGCTGGTTATCAAGCCTTTCCCGGAACCTGTCGTACTGTTAATTGCCGTTGCTGCCTCGATGGTGGTGGTCGGTAACTTATCCGACGGTGCGTTTAAGACCACCGCCGTATTAAGCGGTTACTCTTCAGGTACCACCTGGCTGGTGTTCTCGGCGTTTACCTTAAGCGCCGCATTTGTGACCACCGGTTTAGGTAAACGTATTGCCTATCTGCTGATTGGTAAAATCGGTAACACCACGCTGGGTCTGGGTTACGTTACGGTATTTCTCGATCTGGTACTGGCTCCGGCAACACCGTCTAACACCGCGCGTGCGGGCGGCATTGTGTTACCGATCATCAACAGCGTGGCGGTGGCTTTGGGGTCCGAACCGGAAAAAAGTCCGCGTCGTGTCGGACATTACCTGATGATGTCCATTTACATGGTCACCAAAACCACCAGCTATATGTTCTTTACCGCAATGGCGGGGAACATTCTGGCGCTGAAAATGATCAACGACATTCTGCACCTGCAAATTAGCTGGGGTGGATGGGCGCTGGCCGCCGGATTGCCGGGCATCATTATGCTGCTGGTCACCCCGCTGGTGATTTACACCATGTATCCGCCAGAAATTAAGAAGGTGGATAACAAAACCATCGCTAAAGCGGGCCTTGCCGAACTAGGACCGATGAAAATCCGCGAAAAAATGCTGCTCGGTGTCTTTGTGCTGGCGCTACTGGGCTGGATTTTCAGTAAGTCTCTGGGGGTTGATGAATCCACTGTGGCAATCGTTGTTATGGCGACCATGCTGCTGCTGGGTATCGTTACCTGGGAAGACGTGGTTAAAAATAAAGGCGGCTGGAATACCTTAATCTGGTACGGCGGTATTATCGGATTAAGCTCCTTATTATCGAAAGTTAAATTCTTCGAATGGTTAGCTGAAGTCTTTAAAAATAACCTGGCATTTGATGGTCACGGTAACGTTGCTTTCTTCGTTATTATTTTCCTCAGCATTATCGTGCGTTATTTCTTCGCTTCCGGTAGTGCCTATATCGTTGCTATGTTACCGGTATTTGCCATGCTGGCGAACGTCTCCGGCGCACCGTTAATGTTAACCGCGCTGGCACTGTTGTTCTCCAACTCCTATGGCGGCATGGTTACTCACTATGGCGGCGCGGCAGGTCCGGTCATCTTTGGCGTGGGTTATAACGATATTAAATCCTGGTGGTTGGTCGGTGCGGTACTGACGATATTAACCTTCCTGGTGCATATCACCCTCGGCGTGTGGTGGTGGAATATGCTGATCGGCTGGAACATGCTGAAAATATACTCGTCATACTTCAAGTTGCATGTGCTGCGTTTGCGTTCGCTCACCCCAGTCACTTACTTATGTAAGCTCCTGGGGATTCACTCACTTGTCGCCTTCCTGCAACTCGAATTATTTAGAGTATATCCATTTATTATCTTTCTGCGCACTTCACGGTGCGCAGATATCTGGAGCATTTGATGATCAAGTTATCTGAAAAAGGCGTGTTTCTCGCCAGTAATAACGAAATAATTGCCGAAGAACATTTCACCGGCGAAATTAAAAAAGAAGAAGCCAAAAAAGGCACTATTGCCTGGTCTATTCTCTCTTCGCATAATACGTCCGGAAATATGGATAAACTTAAAATTAAGTTTGATTCATTAGCCTCTCACGATATTACCTTTGTTGGTATTGTACAGACCGCTAAAGCGTCCGGTATGGAACGTTTCCCGCTGCCGTATGTGCTGACCAACTGCCATAACTCACTCTGCGCCGTCGGCGGCACCATTAACGGTGATGACCATGTTTTTGGTTTATCGGCGGCCCAGCGTTATGGCGGTATTTTTGTGCCTCCGCACATTGCGGTCATCCATCAATATATGCGTGAGATGATGGCAGGCGGCGGCAAAATGATCCTCGGGTCAGACAGCCACACCCGTTACGGTGCATTAGGGACAATGGCAGTCGGTGAGGGCGGCGGTGAGTTGGTAAAACAGCTGCTTAATGACACCTGGGATATCGACTATCCGGGCGTGGTTGCGGTGCATCTGACCGGAAAACCTGCGCCGTATGTGGGGCCACAGGATGTGGCGCTGGCTATCATTGGCGCGGTGTTCAAAAACGGTTACGTCAAAAACAAAGTCATGGAGTTCGTTGGACCGGGCGTTAGCGCGCTCTCTACCGATTTCCGTAACAGCGTTGACGTGATGACCACGGAAACCACCTGTTTAAGCTCCGTCTGGCAAACTGATGAAGAAGTGCATAACTGGCTGGCGCTGCACGGTCGCGGCCAGGATTACTGCCAGCTTAACCCTCAACCGATGGCGTACTACGATGGCTGCATCAGCGTTGATTTAAGCGCCATCAAACCAATGATTGCGCTGCCGTTCCACCCGAGCAACGTGTATGAAATCGACACACTGAACCAGAACCTGACCGACATTCTGCGTGAGATTGAAATTGAGTCCGAACGCGTGGCGCACGGTAAAGCCAAACTCTCGCTGCTGGATAAAGTGGAAAATGGTCGCCTGAAAGTGCAGCAGGGGATTATCGCGGGCTGTTCTGGCGGTAACTACGAAAACGTCATCGCGGCGGCGAATGCACTGCGCGGTCAATCCTGTGGCAATGACACCTTCTCGCTGGCAGTTTACCCGTCATCACAGCCGGTGTTTATGGATCTCGCCAAAAAAGGTGTGGTAGCAGATTTGATTGGCGCAGGCGCAATCATCAGAACCGCGTTCTGCGGCCCATGCTTTGGCGCGGGCGATACGCCAATCAACAACGGTTTGAGTATTCGCCACACCACGCGTAACTTCCCGAACCGCGAAGGCTCTAAGCCAGCTAATGGGCAGATGTCAGCGGTGGCGTTGATGGACGCTCGTTCTATCGCTGCGACTGCGGCAAACGGTGGCTATTTAACCTCTGCCAGCGAACTTGATTGCTGGGACAACGTGCCGGAGTACGCCTTCGATGTAACGCCGTATAAAAACCGTGTTTATCAGGGCTTTGTGAAAGGGGCAACTCAGCAACCGCTGATTTACGGACCGAACATTAAAGACTGGCCGGAATTGGGTGCGCTGACTGACAATATCGTCCTGAAAGTGTGCTCGAAGATCCTCGACGAAGTGACCACCACCGACGAACTGATTCCTTCCGGTGAAACCTCTTCTTATCGTTCAAATCCGATTGGTCTGGCGGAGTTTACCCTGTCACGCCGCGATCCCGGTTATGTTGGCAGAAGTAAAGCGACTGCTGAGCTGGAAAATCAGCGTCTGGCGGGGAATGTCAGCGAGCTGACAGAGGTGTTTGCGCGCATTAAGCAGATTGCTGGTCAGGAGCATATTGATCCGCTGCAAACTGAAATTGGCAGCATGGTATATGCGGTGAAACCAGGCGATGGTTCTGCGCGTGAACAGGCGGCGAGCTGCCAGCGTGTGATTGGCGGTCTGGCGAATATTGCCGAAGAGTACGCGACTAAACGCTACCGTTCTAACGTCATCAACTGGGGGATGTTACCGCTGCAGATGGCGGAAGTGCCAACCTTTGAAGTGGGGGATTACATTTACATCCCTGGCATTAAAGCGGCGCTGGATAATCCGGGTACGACGTTTAAAGGTTATGTGATCCATGAAGATGCGCCGGTAACGGAAATTACGCTCTATATGGAAAGTCTGACTGCTGAAGAGCGCGAGATTATCAAGGCGGGTAGTTTGATTAACTTCAATAAAAACCGTCAGATGTAAAAAGCGCCATGTGAATGTAGGTCGCATTCGGCACTTATTGTCGGATGCGATGCTTGCGCATCTTATCCGACCTACGAATCGCATCGAATCTGTAGGCCAGATAAGGCATTTTCGCAGCATCCGGCACTTATTGTCGGATGCGATGCTTGCGCATCTTATCCGACCTACAAATCGCATCGAACCGTAGGCCGGATAAGGCGTTTACGCCGCATCCGGCAAATAGTTAATAGCTCTTACTTCTTCGCCTCTGCAACCACTTTGCTACCCACGCCGCGGTTATTGTATTCCCACATGCGGTTGTAGTTAGTGTCATTCAGATTGCGCTGTATTTCGTCGTTATCATCTACGCTGCCGGTATTACCCGCAAACGGACGATTAGAGATCACCGCATCGGCCCACGGTTTAGCCGTGTTAAAACCTTCGTTGATGGCGCTATCACGGATCACCACCTGACCGTTGGTATTGGCATCAACATCCAGCGAGCGGCCCAGTTGCGCCACACCATCACCGAAAGCATTGAAACGGCTGTTTACGGCGAGGAAACCGTAGTAAATGTTGGACAGCGTAGCCGGTGCAAACACATACGCTTCTTGCTGAGTACGTGAGTTCACCACGCGGAATTCGGTCTTATCGAACACCACTGCGCCGCGACCAGAAACGATATCCACATCCCCTTCAATATAGCTGTTGGTCACCAGCGTACGCGGCTGACGGTTGGTTTCCAGACGGTTTTGCACACCACTGTTGGTGACAAAGAAGGTGTTCTGACGACCGAGAATATTAACGTTGTTAATCTGTACCTGGTCACCATCAGTACGCAGTGCCACCGCCGGATGGTTACCTGCATCTACGCTATCGCCCAGCGTGTTTTCGATGGTCAGATTTTGCAGTTGCAGACCATTGTTTTGTGACCAGAAGACCGCAGAGCAGAGAACACCGATACTGTCGCTGCGTTTGCTCTGGCAGCTATCGTACATATACCACGCTGGTTTACCTGGCATATATTTGCCGCGCGGGTTGACGTCGTGACGCCAGTCGGCAGGGCTCATGCCCCCATCAAGGGAAAGCCCAATCTTCACATCAATCGGTTTTTCACCTGTACCGTACAGAGTAATTCCACCCGGAGCAGCAGGAACATACACCGTTCCCTGATACTCACCAGGCATCACGGCAATATACTGGCGCTTGTTGGTACGCTTGATAATTGCCGCATCTACCGCCGCCTGAATCGTGGTATGCGTTACACCTTGAGTACCCGCCGGGCCGACAACAAAGTCAGGTTGCGCAGGCAGGGTAATCGGGGAAGGATTCCACGCTGCAGCACCTGGTGTCAGGGATGCAAAATAGTGTTGAGCATCGAAATTCTGCGCTTCTTTTGCCGACAGAATCGGGCGAGAAGAGGTACCAGGCGCGGTTTGATCAGAAGGACGTTGATCGGGTGGTGTTGAGCTACAGGCGGTCAGCGTCACGCCAAAAGCCAATGCCAGCGCCAGACGGGAAACTGAAAATGTGTTCACAGGTTGCTCCGGGCTATGAAATAGAAAAATGAATCCGTTGAAGCCTGCTTTTTTATACTAAGTTGGCATTATAAAAAAGCATTGCTTATCAATTTGTTGCAACGAACAGGTCACTATCAGTCAAAATAAAATCATTATTTGATTTCAATTTTGTCCCACTCCCTGCCTCTGTCATCACGATACTGTGATGCCATGGTGTCCGACTTATGCCCGAGAAGATGTTGAGCAAACTTATCGCTTATCTGCTTCTCATAGAGTCTTGCAGACAAACTGCGCAACTCGTGAAAGGTAGGCGGATCCCCTTCGAAGGAGAGACCTGATGCTTTTCGTGCGCGCATAAAATACCTTGATACTGTGCCGGATGAAAGCGGTTCACGACGAGTAGATGCAATTATGGTTTCTCCGCCAAGAATCTTTTTGCATTTATCAAGTGTTTCCTTCATTGATATCCCGAGAGCATCAACATGCAATGTTGTTGGGATGGCAATTTTTACGCCTGTTTTGCTTTGCTCGACATAAAGATATCCATCTACGATATCAGACCACTTCATTTCGCATAAATCACCAACTCGCTGCCCGGTAACAACAGCCAGTTCCATTGCAAGTCTAAGCCAACATGGTGATGATTCTGCTGCTTGATAAATTTTCAGGTATTCGTCAGCCGTAAGTCTTGATCTCCTTACCTCTGATTTTGCAGCGCGAGTGGCTGCGACCGGGTTTGTTGTTATATGGCCTTCAGCTATAGCCTCTCGGAATGCATCGCTCAGTGTTGATCTGATTAACTTGGCTGATGCCGCCTTGCCCTCGTCTATGTATCCATTGAGCATTGCCGCAATTTCTTTTGTGGTGATGTCTTCAAGTGGAGCATCAGGCAGACCCCTCCTTATTGCTTTAATTTTGCTCATGTAATTTATGAGTGTCTTCTGCTTGATTCCTCTGCTGGCCAGGATTTTTTCGTAGCGATCAAGCCATGAATGTAACGTAACGGAATTATCACTGTTGATTCTCGCTGTCAGAGGCTTGTGTTTGTGTCCTGAAAATAACTCAATGTTGGCCTGTATAGCTTCAGTGATTGCGATTCGCCTGTCTCGGCCTAATCCAAACTCTTTACCCGTCCTTGGGTCCCTGTAGCAGTAATATCCATTGTTTCTTATATAAAGGTTAGGGGGTAAATCCCGGCGCTCATGACTTCGCCTTCTTCCCATTTCTGATCCTCTTCAAAAGGCTACCTGTTACTGGTCGATTTAAGTCAACCTTTACCGCTGATTCGTGGAACAGATACTCTCTTCCATCCTTAACCGGAGGAGGGAATATCCTGCACTCGCGTACCCATCGACGAACTGTTTCAAGGCTTCTTGGGCGTCGCTGGCGTGCGTTCCACTCCTGAAGTGTCAAGTACATCGCAAAGTCTCCGCAATTACACGCAAGAAAAAACCGCCATCAGGCGGCTTGGTGTTCTTTCAGTTCTTCAATTCGAATATTGGTTACGTCTGCATGTGCTATCTGCGCCCACAGCATCCAGTGGTCATAGCAGTCGCTGATGTTCTCGGCTTCGATAACTCTGTTGAATGGTTCTCCATTCCATTCACCTGTGACTCGGAAGTGCATTTATCATCTCCATAAAACA
>ERZ791741.899-NODE-899-length-26404-cov-30.908839_pt1 | contig 26404 bp, 15 predicted proteins | sample MGYA00510040_ERZ791741 | MGnify/ENA primary metagenome ERZ791741 (study PRJEB30046, sample SAMN00791960) | human gut metagenome | study: EMG produced TPA metagenomics assembly of the A metagenome-wide association study of gut microbiota in type 2... | reverse complement strand
GCCAACGTCATTTCACGCCTTTAATGTTTTCTGGATTCCGCGTCGGAGCGCGGAACTGAAAGTCGCCGTTAAGGCAATGACGATTACCGAGTGCCTCACTTGAAAACGAATATTTACTGAAAATAGAATAAAAAACCATCCAACAGAACTGCGGATGAACCGCTGTTTGCCGCCTTCTGCATCCGTGCCAACACGCGGCCTGATTATGAATTGTGAATTATGAATTATTAATTTTAAAAAACGACCTATAGATTTTTCTTCGGTTTGCGTCATTACAGATAGACGGTCGCATCCGGATGTCGGCCGCATGCTATTGCACTACCTAAACAACCGCGGAAATGATGGATGAGTCACGAGAACTAATCCTGATATCGAAAGGGAACGAACTGGCGTTTGACGGTTTCATGGACCGCCATTCGCAGAACATGTACAACCACGCTTTCGGCATACTCGGCGAGAAGGGGCTGGCGGAAGAAATCGTCAGCGACGTTTTCTTCGAGGTGTGGAAGATGCGCAAGAAGCTCCTCGGCATAGAGAACATCAACAGCTGGCTCTGCACCGTGGTTTACCGCAAGTCGATATCGCAGCTGCGCAAGGAAGCCCGGCGCAGGAAGCGCGTGAACATCGACGACCTGCCCAACTTCGTGTTTCCGCAGATGGAGACGCCGATGGACAGCATGATTTCAGCCGAGGAGATGCGCGGGCTTAACGAAGCCATAGAGCAGCTGCCGGCGAAGTGCAAGCACGTGTTCTACCTCGCAAAGATAGAGCGCATGCCGTATGCCGACATATGCGACATGCTGAACATATCCCTGGCTACGGTCAACTACCACGTAGGTTACGCCCTGGCCGCCCTTAGGAAGCGGCTGAAGGCAAAAGCATAGTAAAGGTAAAAAGATTAAAGGATAAGTAAGATGGAAAAAGATTTATTCGGACATGAATACGGCACTGGCGAGGAGGACGTGAAGCTTGCCAGCTTCATATTCGGCAGCACGCCTGAAAGTACTGACATGGACAGCATAAAGAAGAAGACATACGCCAAGATACACCGCTCGCGGCAGCGTTCGCGGCTGCGGCGCATCGTAGCCGGCTGGCTTGCCGCGGCAGCCTGCGTTGCCGTAGTGGCTACGGTATGGCTCATACCCGGCGACGCCATCGACGGGCTGCGCGAAGAGGCGATGGCCGCTGTCAGCCCGGAGACGGTCACCGTCAGGGTGCCCACGGGCGAGCGCATGACTGTCATGCTGCCCGACGGCACGAAGCTCGTGGCCAACTCGCGTTCTGAAATAAGGTATCCCGAGCGGTTTACGGGCGACACCCGCGAGATATACGCCTGCGGCGAGGTGTACCTCGACGTGGCGCGCGACGAGGAGCATCCGTTCATCGTCCGCTCGAAAGGCTTTGAGCTGAAGGTGCTCGGCACCAAGTTCAACATCTGCAACTACGACGGCAAGAACTCGAACGTGGTGCTCGTGCAGGGCTCCGTTGAGGTTACCACGGGCAGCCGCGACAAGGTCACCATGCGCCCGAGCCAGCTGCTCGGCATAACCGACGGCAAGCTCGACGGCCTGCGCACGGTGGACACGTCGCAGTACACCAGCTGGATGAGCGACATCATGGACCTTCACGGCGACGGCATACGCCTTGTGGTTGACCGTCTGAATCATTACTACGGCTCCGACATAGGCGTGCGCGGCAATTTCAACTCGACGCCGCTATACGGAAAGTTAGTGTACCAGAAAAACATCGACGAGGTGCTGAAGGCCATCAACATAATAACCGGCACCAAGCTGGCCGTTTCGGGCGGCAAGGTGTACATATCGAAATGAGCATGTAAAAAACACGCGAAAAACATTATTAACTTAATTTATTGAAATTGCCGTGGGAAAGGGGACACTATGTCCTCGCCCCGGACGGACCAAACAATTTGTTAACATGAATAAACATTTAAGCATCCTGCTACTGGCTCTCTGTCTTGCGGCGGGCACCGCCTGTGCCGGTGACACTGTCGTAAGCTTCAACCCCGACACTGTACGCGTGCTGCGCAATCCGCTCTGCGGATGGGTGATGTACGTGGGGCGCGGCTGGGACGCCGACTTCTGGCAGAAGGAAGGCTACGACGCGATGAGCGTGGGCGACTCGACTGTGCGCGTATCAGACTACGCCAACACCTGCTACATCCGCACAAGCTGGAGTTCGATGGAGCCGGAAGAGGGCAAGTACTTCTGGCTCGACCCCTCGTCAAAGCTCAACCGGCTGCTCAAAAGCGCCACTGACAGGGGCATGAAGCTGGCCTTCCGCATTGTTGTCGACAGCCGCGACCAGGGACAGAACACGCCGCTCTACGTCAAAGAGGCCGGCGCGAAAGGCTTTCAGGACCCCGGCAACCCGAAGAACTGGTCGCCATATCCTGACGACCCCGTGTTCCAGGAGAAGTACGCCAAGTTCCTCAAGGCGCTGGCTACGGAGTTCAACGACCCCGACAAGGTTGACTTCATCGACGCCTTCGGCCTCGGAAAGTGGGGTGAAGCCCACGGGCTCGTCTACGGCGACTACGGCAAGAAGGAGCAGGTGTTCAACTGGATTACCACCCTTTACACAAAAACTTTCACACGCATACCCCTCATAATCAACTACCACCGCCTCGTGGCCGACACTGTCAGCTGGGCGCCGGTTCATCCGCGCAGCCAGGCTTTGCTTGAAAGCGCGATAGAAAAAGGCTACAGCCTGCGCCACGACGCTTTCGGCATGACAGGCTACTACGAGCAGTGGGAAAAGGATTTCGCCAGGAAATGGAACTTCCGCCGCCCCATAATAATGGAAGGCGGATGGATAACCAAGGCGCACCACCGCTACTGGATTGACCCCAGCGGACGCTACCGCGAGGGACATTCGGAGGACGTGCGCCTCGGAGAGTACAACGACGCGCGCGAAGGCCGCGTCAATATGATGGACCTGCGCATAAACGACGAGGTGCGCTCGTGGTTCGGCACGTCGTTCAACCTCATAAAGGCGTTCATAACCCACGGCGGCTACCGCCTCTATCCGTCGTCGGCCACGCTGCCCGGCGAGGCCAAGGCCGGCTCGGAGGTGACGCTCCGCTCGCGCTGGGAGAACATAGGGTGGGGCTATTGCCCTACCAACATACCGCAGTGGAACCAGAAGTACAAGGTTGGCTACGCCCTGTTCAAGGACGGACGGGCGGTGCGCGTGTTCGTAGACAAGCGCAGCGACCTGTCCACATGGCTCCTCGGCAAGCCCGCCGACTGCACTCTGTCCGCCAGTCTTGACGGCCTTGACAAGGGCAAATACGAGTGGAGGATGGCCCTTGTCGACACAACCAAGGGCAACCGGCCCGGCCTTGAGATAGCCGTTGACGCGGCGCTGCTCGACGGCGGCTGGCTGAAAGTGAAAGAAGTGACAATCAGATAAACTATACCAAAACACATCAGCTTTATGAAAAAGAAAGCAATCTTTACCAACGGCGGCAGACACCTTGCCGCGCTGTGCCTCTTGGGGGCGGCTGCATTGTCGTCTCCCGCAATGGCTTCAGGCTTGTCTCCCGACAAGGCCGAGGCCGTGCAGGTTCTCCAAAACGAGGGCAACACAGTGAAATCAGTGTTAAGTTACATCGAAGGCCATAGCAAGTACGTGTTTGTTTATGGCGAAAACGTGAAAGACCGCTTGGGCGAGAGCGTGTCAATCCGCCTTCAGGGAAAGAGCGCGGAGAGCATTCTCGACGAGCTTTGCCGCAAGGCCGGACTGAAGTACACCGTGTCAGGGCGGCAGGTGACAATCACCGTAAACCCTTCGGCGCGTCCGGCGCAAAGGCAAAAAGGCGCCAAAGGCAATGGCAAGAAGGTGACCGGCGTGATAGCCGACACCAACGGCGAGCCTCTTATCGGCGCGACTGTCAAGGTGAAGGGTACGCAAATAGCTACCGTTACCGACTTTGACGGCAACTATTCAATCGAAGCTCCCGAAGGCGCAACGCTCGAAGTGAGCTACATCGGCTTCAACACCCAGGAGGTGAAGGTGGGCAGCCGCAACAGCTACAACATCGAGATGGCCGAGGACAACAACTCGCTCGAAGAGCTTGTGGTCATCGGTTACGGTACGGTGAAGAAGAAAGACCTTACCGGTGCCATCTCGGCAGTGAAGGGCGACGACCTTAGCAACCGCCGCACCACGATGCTTTCAAGCGCATTGCAGGGAGCATTGTCAGGCGTGATGGTGCGCCGCAGCAGCTCGGCGCCGGGTTCTGGAGCCGGCAGCATCCACGTGCGCGGTGTCACCACTATGGGTGACTCGTCGCCGCTCGTAATCGTTGACGGCGTTGAGGGCGACCTCGACTACGTGAACGCGAACGACGTTGAGAACGTGACCGTGCTCAAGGACGCGGCCGCAGCCAGCATCTACGGTTCAAAGGCCGCGGCGGGCGTCATCCTCGTAACCACCAAGCGCGGCTCGGACACGGGCAAGTTCCAAATCAAGTACAACGCCGAGTTCGGATGGGAAATACCCACCAAGCAGCCCGAGATGGTAGGCGTGACGCGCTATCTCGAGATGAACAACGAGCTGATGTACAACGACAACCCGGCGCAGGGCTTCTTCCAGACTTATTCCGCCGACCAGACGAAGAACTGGATGAAGTACCACGAGACCGACCCCAACCGCTATCCCGTGACCGACTGGACCGACCTTATCCTCAAAAGTTCGGCTCCGCGTATGACGCACACTATCAGCCTGAGCGGCGGAAACAAGTACATCCGCTCGCAGACGTCGCTCTCTTACGACGATGTGGACGGTCTTTATGACGGCCGCAAGTTCCAGCGTTACATGCTGCGCTCTAACAACGACTTCACCATAAACAAGTGGCTTAGCGCCTCGCTCGACCTCTTCGTGCGCCACGCCAAGAGCCAGAACAAGATATACGACCCCTTCAGCACCATGCGTCAGATGCCGGCCATCTACGCCGCAGTGTGGGACGACGGCCGACTGGCCGAGGGAAAGAGCGGCTCCAACCCCTACGGACTGTTAAAGGAAGGCGGCTCTACCGTCAGCCACTCTACCCAGGTGGGCGGTAAAGGCTCGCTCACAATCAAGCCGTTCGAGGGCTTAAGCATCCAGGCCATCGTGTCGCCGTACATCAACTACCAGAAGCCAAAGCAGTTCAAGATGGCCTGCGGATACACGCTTGCCGACGACCCCAACACCTTCGGCGGATACTTCGACGGCGGAAGCGGCCTGTATGCCGCCAACAAGCTTACCGAGGGACGCAACGACGACTGGCACGTAACGTCGCAAGTCATCGCCAACTACATGCGCGACTTCGGCAAGCACAGCCTCACGGTTATGGCAGGTTTCGAGAACTATTACTCGAAGAGCGAGAGCCTCGGAGCCGCACGCGACCAGTATGTGCTCACCAACTATCCTTACCTTAACATCGGTCCGGAGGAATATATGGAAAACAGCGGCACGGGTTCGGAGTACACCTCCACCTCATGGTTCGGCCGCGTGCTCTATTCTTACGCAGACCGCTACCTCTTCCAGGCCAACGTCCGCCACGACGGCTCTTCACGCTTCGCAAAGAAGTACCGCTGGGGTACGTTCCCCTCGTTCTCCGCAGGATGGGTTGTCACCGAAGAACCGTTTATGAAGAACTTTATGAACAGCCAGAAGTATCTGTCGTACTTCAAGCTGCGCGGCAGCTGGGGTAAGCTGGGTAACGAGCGCATCGGCAGCAACTACTTCCCCTACATCGCGCTGATGAGCTTCGGCAACACCATATTCTATATGGCTGACGGCTCTGTCGTTTCGGCCAACACCGCCCGTCCGGCAGTGCTCGCAGTAGAGGACATCACGTGGGAGACTACAACGTCGACCGACATAGGTTTCGACGCCAATTTCTTCGACAACCGCCTGCGCCTGACCTTCGACTACTACTGGAAGAAGACCACCGACATGCTCCTTGCCATACAGATACCTTACACCATGGGTTACAACGACCCGAGCACCAATGCCGGCAAGATGTCGACCCACGGATATGACATCGACCTTACATGGCAGGACCACATCGGGGACTTCAACTACAGCATAAGCGTAAACTTCTCCGACTTCCTCTCGAAAATCGACTATATCAACAACTCCGATCTTATCAGCGGCGGCAAAATCAAGCGTGCCGGAACATATTTCAACGAGTGGTACGGATACATCTGTGACGGAATATACCAGACGCAGGAAGAAGTCAACAACTCGGCTACGCTCAACTCAAGCGTGACCGTCGGTGACCTGAAGTACCGCGACATAAGCGGCCCCGACGGTGTGCCCGACGGCGTAATCTCGCCCGAGTACGACCGGGTGCCCCTCGGCAACTCGCTTCCCCGTTACCAGTACGGCGGACAAATCAACGCTTCATGGCGCGGCATCGACTTGAGCATGGCGTTCCAGGGCGTAGGCAAACAGAACTCTTACCTTGAAAGGGCGATGGTTGAGCCGCTGCGCAACAACTACGGCAACATACCCGCAATAATCGAAGGCAAGTACTGGAGTCCGTTCAACACCGACGAGCAGAACGCAAACGCGTTCTATCCGCGTCTGTCAAGCGTGTCGAAGAACAGCAACTACGAGACGTCAGACCACTGGATATTCAACGGAGGCTACTTCCGTATGAAGAACATCACGCTCGGCTACACCCTGCCGCAGCAGTGGACACGCTACATCGGCATCGACCGCACACGCTTCTATGTCAGCGCGTCAGACCTGTTCTGCATCAGCGACTTCCCCGACGGGTGGGACCCTGAAATGGGAGTAAGCTCATATCCTATCACCACGTCAGTGGTATTCGGTATCCAAGTTACATTCTAAAAAAAAACGCAAATACAATGAAAACAAAGATATTATTGTCAGCAATGGCAGCCGTCGGCCTTTGCCTTACATCATGTGAGAGCATGGATCTTGTGCCGAAGATGGAAGGCAACACGGAGTCTTGGTACACCAACGAGACCGAGTTGAACTTGGCGGCGAACGACTTTTACATCCTCGGCTACTGGCAGGAGCCGCTCATCTCCTCTGAACAGTGGACGGACAACACCACCTACCGCCAGCAGAACCGCAACCCGAACAGCAACGGCACCGTACTCGACGGTACGCTGAACGGCCAGCAGTACGAGGTGTACGCGCTGTGGCAGCAGAGCTACAAGCTCATCGCGCGCTGCAACACCATGCTCGAGAACATTCACAAGGCCGAGGGCAACGTGGCCGAGAGCGTAATCAACCGTTACAAGGGCGAGGCTTACTTCTGCCGCGCCTGCAAGTACGCCGACCTTACGTTCTTCTACGGCGACGTGCCCTACATGGACAAGACTATGACCATCGACGAGGCGGAGAAGATGGGACGCCGCGACAAGGACGAGGTGAAGGAGCTTACATACGCCGACTTCGACAAGGCGATAGAGTACCTGCCCGAGTCTTACGGCAACGAGGAAATCCACGCAACCAAGGGCGCGGCTCTCGCGATGAAGGCCCGCTACGCCCTTTACATGCACGACTACGACATTGCCGAGGCTGCCGCAAAGCAGTGCATCGACCTCGAATTGTACGAGCTGTACCCCAGCTACTCCGAGTTGTTCCTGCAAAACACGAAGAACGTGCCTGAAAAGGTGTTCTGCCTGCCCCGTTCAAGGGCTACCGACGTGATACTCGACGCATGGTTCGTAAACAACGGCCTGCCGCGTAACGCCGGAGGCTACGGCTCTTACAATCCCTCATGGGACTTGTTGGCCGCCTACCTCTGCACCGACGGTCTGCCAATCGACGAGTCTCCGCTCTTCGACCCGCACAACCCGTTCGAGAACCGCGACCCTCGCTGCACGATGACCATCGTCGAGTTCAATACGCGCCACGTAGGCTTCGAGTATGACCCAAGCCCAGCCGCAAAGCAGGTGATGAACTACAATACGGGCAGTATGCAGCAGAACAACGACTCGCGCATCAATGCCCAGTACGCTTCATACAACGGCTTGCTCTGGAAGAAGAGCATCGACGACACTTGGACGGAGAACGGCCGCGAGGTGGAGCAGGACTACATAGTAATAAGGTATGCCGACGTGCTTCTTATCTATGCCGAGGCTCTTATCGAGCAGAACAAGGACTTGGACGTTGCCGCCGACTACATCAACCAGGTGCGCGCACGCGCTTACGGTGTTGACAAGAGCGCGACGAGCGAATATCCCGCCGTTGTCGCCACAGACCAGGCGCAGATGCGCAAGGCTCTCCGCATAGAACGCCGCATGGAGTTCGCCATGGAGAACCAGCGTCTGCAGGACCTTATGCGTTGGGATCTGGCCATCAAGGCCCTCAACGGCTACAACTACATCATGCTGACGGACCCCGAGCAGGTGCTTTCCGATGTCGTTGACACGGGCAACTGGTTCTGGGGCATAACTCCGCAAATCGACGAAGACGGCCTTGCCGACTTCTCCGCGCTGTACAATAGGGGACTGTGCGCATACGGAGCGAAGCGCAACTTCCCCGAGCGGCAGATGCTGTGGCCGATACCTACGCACGACACACAGTTGAATCCCAACCTTGGGAACAACCCCGGCTATTAACCATAAACAGACAAGACAATGAAAAACAGGATATTATTCAGCGGCCTCAAGGCCGTGTCGTTGGGACTGCTCGCCTTTATGGCGGCGTCCTGCAACGACGACATAGACAACTATTACTCGCGCAACCAGTCGGAAATCACGATTGAAGGGTCGGGCGAATACATCAAGCTTGACGAGAGCAAGCCCGACGAAGTGGCGCTCACCATCGACTGGTCGCCCGCGCATGACTACGGTTACGACTACGTCACCACGTACCAGTATGAGATGCGCGTCAGCGGAAGCGACGGCTCCATCGAGGAGTACGAGGACTATGGCAACTTCCACCGCGAGTTCACCAACGCCGAGCTGCAAGACCTGCTCGTCAACCACTTCGGAGTGACAACGAGCACAGCGGTAGACGTTACGTTCACCATCACGGCATCGTTTGAAGGGCCTACGCTCAAGGTGCCCGACGTAGAGGAAAAGACTATAAAGGTGAAGACATACGGTCCCAAGCAGTTTGTCGCCGACACTCTCTACATGGCCGGAACTGCAGTAGGCGACGAGCGCGTAGAGCTGTCTGCAAGCGAAGCTGACGCACAGGTTTACAGCTACACGGGCCGTCTCGAGGCCGGAACAATCAACTTCCCCGTGGTTAACTTCGACGAGTACAACGCCATAGGCCCGGAAAATCCCGACACGCCCATCGAACTTAGCGACATGCCGGCGGTAATAACCGACCAGGCCGAGGCCAACTATTGGGTTGTGCCCGAAGCCGACAACTACCGCATTACGGTCAACCTGAGCGAGCACACCGTGCGCATCGTGGCAGCCGGAGCAGTGGTTGACGTCGACCAGATGTTCCTCGCCGGAACAGCCGTAGGCGACGAGCAGGTTGAAATAGCCCAGACGCTTGAGAACGAGAACCTTTACGCTTGGCGCGGAGAGCTGCAGGCCGGCACGCTTTACCTGCCGCTGACGTATGAGGGAACACAGGAAATGTCGATAGTTCCTGCCGCCGCAGGCGACAGCGACATACACGACGGCTCGCAGCAGTCGTTCACCCAGGTTGCTACGTCTACCGCAGAGGCAAGCCGCTACTGGGAGATACCTGAAGCCGGAACTTACCGCATCGTGGTGAACAAGGAGGAGAAGACCATCACCATCTACTCCGCCGCTACCGACCTGAAGAACAAGACCGTCATCTTCAAGCGCACTCAAGGCGAAGCCAACGACAACTTCACCTGCGAGGTAGAGGCGCTTTGGATATTCGGCTCGAACCACTATTACAACGGCAGCAGGCCGAGCGACGTTGTGCTGACGCAGAGTCTCGCCAACCCGCGCCTCTTCGTCTACAAAGGCGATGACTTGCAGGCAGACCAAGTGAAGTTCTGCGCTACTGACAACTGGAACAACGAGTACGCCTTCGGTTCAGGCTCAACAAGGGACATGAAGGTCGACGTAACCTTCGGTCAGAAGTACCAGCCCATCTACGGCGGACAGGGTGACAACCGCTACGCATGGTTCAACATGCCGGCAGGCACCAACTACATCGAGGTGTACATCGGTTCGGAACAGTATGACGAGCACGAGAACGCCCTCAGCAAGTCTTGGGCATTCGAAGACTCATACGTGATTTTCGACCAGAAGTAATTAAACATTAAAAACAACAACAATGAACAAAATAAGAAAATACGGCTTAATGCTCCTTTCGGGCATGATGCTTTCATCAACGCTCGTCGTCGGAACCTCGTGTTCCGACGATGACGACCTCTCATCGTCGTCGTCAACCAACTGGAATGTGTCGGGAAACGAAATAATAAGCATAGCTCCTGAACGCTACAAGCTACTGCGACTTTATGAGTATGACGATGAAGGCAATAAGATACCTATTGAGTACAACACTGAACTCGGAGGAGGTGGACCTGTGCTTGACAACCAAGGCAATCCCGTGTACAAGACGAAGTTGCTCAACCCCATGCAGGGCTGGGTTGTCTACGGCGGACTTGGCGACGGCCTTATCGACGACTTGGAAGAACAGTATTCCAACTTCGAGACTGCAGAAGGCCAAGACAACGTGTTCATGTACGGCGGCACGATGTACGTTCGCGGTGCTTGGAGCGATTTCGAGTATGACGAAGGCAAGTACATCTGGGACGAGGATGCCGACACCATCACCGCAAAGCGTTTCCGCATGATGCGCGACATCGCGCAGAAGTATGGCATGAAGCTGGCCTTCACCTTCGTTACCGACAGCCGCGACAAGCACTACAACTTCACGCCCGAGTATGTGCGTGCTGCCGGCGCAAAGACTTTCGACGTTACCACCGGCTCATGGCACGGATGGTCGCCTTATCCTGACGATCCAATATTCCAGGAGAAGTACGAGAAGTTCCTCACGGCCTTCGCCCAGGAGTTCAACGACCCTGACGTGACCCAGTTTGTCAGCGGCTTCGGCCTCGGCAAGTGGGGCGAAACCCACTCCCTCATCTACTCAACGGGCGACGATTCTCCGCGTCAGGCCGTCACTGACTGGATATCAAGCCTTATGGCCCGCCTCTTCACGCGAGTGCCAATCGTCATCAACTACCACCGCTGCATAATGTGGACCGGTGAAAAAGACGGTGCCGACCTCGATGTTGCGGAGCGCCTTATCGACGAGTGCGTGAACAAGGGCTTCAGCCTGCGTCACGACGCGTTCGGCATGAAGCAGTATTATCAGAACTGGGAGCGCGGCATCGCCTCAAAGTACCGCTACATCCGGCCTATCATAATGGAAGGCGGATGGGTTGAGGCTTCTCACGGCGGCTCGATTTCCGGCGACGGATATGCCAACTTCGCGGAGGTTCGCCAGGGCGAGTATGACGAGGCCAAGGGCGCCAATGTCAACATGATGGACCTGCGCTACTCGTCAAACGTCAACTCGGGCGAGACCCACTCATGGTTCAACACGGCGTTCGACCTCGTTAAAGACTTCATCGCCGAGGGCGCTTACCGCCTCTATCCCGACAAGGTTTCCGTTCCTACTACGGCGTCGGCAGGCGGAAAGGTCACCTTGGTTCACCGCTGGCTCAACCTCGGCTGGGGCTATTGTCCCACCAACCTGCCGCAGTGGAACCAGAAGTACAAGGTATGCTTCGCCCTGCTTGACAAGAATACGGGCGAGCCGCTTTACCGCTTCGTCGACCCTGTGCCCGAGCTAAGCGACTGGGTTAAGGGTACTCCTCACTCTTACAGCACGTCGTTCACTCTTGACGGTGTTGCCGCCGGAGAGTACACATGGGGTGTCGGTCTTGTCGACACGACTAACAACAACGAGATAGGCATAATCATCTCCGCCCGCGACGAGTTCCAGACTAAGGACGGATGGGTGAAAATCGCCGATGTGACTGTAAATTGATTTAGGCTTCATCATAATCTTTTCGGGGTGTTGCGGCTTTGTGCCGCAGCGCCCTTTTTTATCAGCCGTAATCCGAAAGGCCGTCTTTTGCGCTGCAAAAGGCGGCCTTTTAGCGTGTAAAAGGTGGCCTTTTGGAAGGTAAAAGGCCACCTTTTGCATTGCGCCTTGTCCAGCCTTGCTTTTAAGGCGGTTTGCGGCTATTAGGCTTGTCGGCCCTATCGGGCTTATAAGCCTTGTTTACTTGATAGGCCGGATAGGCCCGATAGGGCGGATAAGGCAAATATGGCAAATGGTAAAAGCTAATCCGCCAATCAGAAAAAAACAACCCGCCAATCAGAAAAAGCATATCAAGCTCCCTCCCTTCGGGAGGGTTGGGGTGGGTCTCGGGTTAGGTTGTGGTAGGTGTCAGGTGGTACTGTGGTGGGTGTCAGGTTGGGGTTGGTTTCTTTTTTTGTCCTTTTCTTCCTATATATTTTTTCTCCCTTTGCGTCATAAATAATGAAAACTTATACTGGAAAATTTACGATGAAACGATTACTGACAACTGTTTTCGCTTTGCTGACGCTTCATGCCTCGTTCGCGGCCGACGTGCTCGTAGAGGCTGAGTCGTTCGCCGACAAGGGCGGATGGGCAGTCGACCAGCAGTTCATGGACCTTATGGGTTCGCCGTATCTCATAGCTCACGGCATGGGTGTGCCCGTGGCCGACGCTACCACCGTGGCCGACGTGCCCGAGGACGGGCGTTACCGCGTGTGGGTGCGCACGTACAACTGGACTTCGCCCTGGCACAAGGGCGAGGGGCCGGGGAGCTTCCGTGTAGGCGTAGGCGGCAGGTTCAAGACACCGAAGATGGGCTGCACCGGCGACAGCTGGCAGTGGCAGGACGGCGGAACGGTGAAGCTCAAGAAGGGCGCACGCCGGCTGACGCTGCACGACATGACCGGCTTCGACGGCCGCGTGGACGCGATACTTCTCACTACCGACCTTGAAAGCTCGCCCGAGGAGCGCTTCGGCGCAGGGCACGACTGGCGCTTCGCCCTGCTCGGGGGCAAGCAGCCGCAAACCAAGCAGTTCGACTTCGTTGTCATTGGCGGCGGCATCGCAGGCATGTGCGCGGCTGTAACGGCGGCGCGTCTGGGCTGCCGCGTGGCCTTGGTCAACGACCGCCCCGTGCTCGGCGGCAACAACTCGTCGGAGGTGCGCGTGCATCTCGGCGGCATAATCGAGACCGGACAGTATCCAGCCCTTGGCCGCATAATCCGCGAGTTCGGCCACAGCCGCGGCGGAAACGCCAAGCCCGGCGACTATTACGAGGACGCCAAGAAAGACTCTTTTGTCCTCGCAGAACCCAATGTGGCATTGTTTTCAGGATGGCATGCCACCGGCGTGAAGGCCGGTGAGGGTAAAATATCTTCAGTTACAATACAAAACATCGAAACGGCGGAGCGCATCGTGCTCTCCGCCCCTCTCTTCAGCGACTGTACCGGCGACGGCTCCATAGGCGTATGGGCCGGTGCCGACTTCGCCATGGGCCGCGAGGCGCGCTCCGACTACGGCGAGAGCATGGCGCCAGAGGTGGCCGACTCAATCGTGATGGGCGCGTCGGTGCAGTGGTACAGCGAGAAGACGGAAGGCAAGAGCCGCTTCCCCAAGTTCGCTTACGGCGTGGACTTCAACGAGGGCAACGCCGAACGTGTAACCATGGGCGAGTGGACTTGGGAGACGGGAATGAACCGCAACCAGATAACCGAGGCCGAACGCATACGCGACTACGGTCTGCTCGTGGTGTATTCGAACTGGAGCTTCCTCAAGAACCGCGCCTCCTTCCGCAAGGATTACGCCAACCGCCGCCTCGCATGGGTGGCCTACGTGTTGGGCAAACGCGAGTCGCGCCGCCTTCTCGGCGACTATGTGCTGGCGCAGGACGACATCGACAAGGACGTGCGCCACGAGGACGCGTCGTTCACCACGACGTGGGCCATCGACCTGCACTTCGCCGATTCGGTCAACTCGGCGCGCTTCCCGGGCAACGAGTTCAAGACACGCACCGTGCATCACTGGATACATCCCTACGCCGTTCCCTACCGTTGCCTCTACTCGCGCAACGTTGACAACCTGTTCATGGCAGGCCGCAACATCAGCTGCACGCACGTTGCGCTGGGCACTGTGCGCGTGATGCGCACCACGGGAATGATGGGCGAGGTCGTTGGCATGGCCGCCGCGCTGTGCAAGAAGCACAACACAACGCCGCGCGAGGTGTACCATCACCATCTTGGCGAGCTGCGCTCGCTCATGGAAAAGGGCGCGGGCCGCGCCGACGCGCCCGACAACCAGCGCTTCAACGAGCCCAACGAGACGCTGCCTTTGCCAAAAGCCTTAATGCAGAAAGAAGCACAACAGAAATGAGAAACATAACATTAACCATGATTTTTTTGTCGGCTGTAGTTCTGTGTCCGCGCCAGTCGCGGGCGCAGGGCTATGCCACTATGCAGGGAGATACGCTCCGCATAGGCAACAGCCACATCGAGCGGGTGTTCCTCTGGAACGGAGGCGAACTGAAAACCGTCGCCCTTGTCGACAAGGATGGCGGCAAGGTGATGCGCTCGAAAGGCTCGCAGCCCGACTTCCTCGTAGTAAAAGGCAAGGCCGAGGACGGCCGCTGGACGAAGGAGAACGTGCCTTCCGACGGCGTTCACCCGGCTTATCTGCAAGTAACAGTTGACTACCGCAAGGGCAGTCTTGAGATAAAGAGGCAGTACCGCGTGTACGATGTGCCGGCCATAGCCTGCCACACGTGGCTCCGCGGACATCTTGCCACCATAGAACAGGGCCGCGAAGTGTCCGGCGCCGACCGCAAGAACATCGAGTTTAAGGAAGACATGGACGCCGGAGTGAAAATCCCCGTGCTCGACCGTCTTGAGCTTCCGGGCAACCATTGGCGGTGCAATGCCGTGGAGTTCTTCGACTATACCGACTGGAACGACAACCTCGTGACCAGCCGAAGCTTCATTCCCTACCGCGAAAACGGCTACCGCGGCAACCTGCTCGTGGCCTCCGACCTCGTGACAGGCAGCGGTTTCTTCATCCTGAAGGAAGCTCCCTGCTCGTCAACTCAGCTCCATTACCCCGGCTACGACTTCCGCGCGGAGTACGGAAACTTCAAAGTTACCGGCCTCGGAGTGGCTTCCGGCGACGTTACTCCTGACGGCTGGACATCCGTCTACGGCGTTGTCACCGGCGTGTTTGGCGGCGGCGAACGCGAGGCTCTTACCGCCTTGCACGACTACCAGCGGCAGGCGCGCCTCGAAAAAGCCACGGGCAGCGACGGCGACGAGATGGTTATGCTCAACACATGGGGCGACCGCAGCCAGGATTCGAAGATAAACGAGGCGTTCTGCCTTGCCGAACTCGACCGCGCCGCACGGCTCGGAGTGACCGTGTTCCAGCTCGACGACGGCTGGCAGATAGGCAAAAGCCCCAACTCGAAAGTTGCAAAAGGCTCGTTCAAGGACATCTGGAGCAACAAGGATTACTGGAAACCGGACCCCGTGAAGTTCCCCGACGGCCTGCGTCCAATCGTTGAGAAGGGCAAGCGGCTCGGCATCCGCATAGGCCTTTGGTACAATCCCAGCGTGCAGCACGACTTCGCCGACTGGCGCAAGGATGCCGACGCGATACTCGGATTGTGGCGGGAGTACGGCATAACGGTGTTCAAGATTGACGGACTTCAAATCCCGACGAAGGCCGCCGAGCAAAACCTGCGCTCGCTGTTCGACACTGTTCAGAAGGAAAGCGGCGGTCAGGTAATCTTCAACCTCGACGCAACGGCAGGACGAAGGGGCGGTTATAACATGTTCACGGAGTACGGAAACATATTCATGGAGAACCGATACACCGACTGGGGCAACTATTATCCGTTCCATACGCTGCGCAACCTGTGGCAGCTTTCGCGCTACGTGCCCGCCCAGAGGTTGCAGGTGGAGTTCCTGAACAAGTGGCGCAACGCCGCGAAATACGCCGAGGGCGACATCTTCGCGCCGCAAAACTACGGGTTCGACTACCTCTTCGCCACCACGATGGCAGGCCAGCCGCTGGCTTGGATGGAAGCGCAGAACCTGCCGGAGGAGGCTTTCGCCACCGGCAACCTTGTCAAACAGTACACCAAGATACAGGAAGACCTGCACAGTGGAACAATACTTCCCATCGGCGACGAGCCTTCAGGCCGCTCGTGGACGGGCTTCCAGTCAATCAAGGACAGCCGTTCGGGCTACTTCATCGTGTACCGCGAAGACAACGCCGACGCTTCTGCGTGGGTCAAAACATGGTTTGACGGCGGAGAGAAAGTCTCCCTTACGCCACTGATGGGCGGCGGCAAAGCCTGCGAAACGACAGCCGACGACGAAGGACGGGTGCGCTTTACGCTGGCGGATAAGAACAGTTTTGCAGTTTACAAATATGAGATAAATTAGGGAGTTATAAGTAGTTCGGTATAAGAATAATCCCCTTTGGAATGAAAGAATTGATATGTTTTTGTGTTTCAAATAGTCGGTTGGTAACTGTCATTCCGCGCCCCGACGCGGAATCCAGTACAAAAAGCAAAAGAAACATCTGGCTGCTGCCACTGGATTCCGCGTCGGAGCGCGGAATGACAGTTACCAACCGACCGCTTGAAGTAAGAATACTATAACATTCTCTTATATCGAACTCACGTAGAATTATGATTACCTTTGAGGTTGCTTGTTGGCAAAGGTAATCATAATTCTACGTTCCCCATTCTCAATTCTCAATTCAAAAGGTGGCGAATTGGAAAGCAAAAGGCCGTCTTTTACATGCTAAAAGGCCGCCTTTCGCGCTGCGAAAGACGGCCTTTTGCAAGGCGTTGAGCCTCAATACCTTATGGCTGCGGCCGCAAACGGGCCGGTTGCCGCGGCTTGTTTATTTGATAGCTTCGTTCAGTTCGGCGCCTGCCTTGAACTTTGCAACCTTCTTTGCAGCTATCTGTATCTTCTCCTTTGTTGCCGGATTGATGCCTTCGCGTGCTGGGCGCTCGTTCACGCTGAACGTGCCGAAGCCTACGAGAGATACCTTGTCACCTGCTACGAGAGCGTCCTTGATGGCAGCTACAGTGGCGTCGAGAGCCTTCTTTGAATCAGCTTTTGACAGTCCTGAACCTGCAGCTATTTTTTCAATAAGTTCTGTTTTGTTCATGATTTGAAGGATTTAAAATATTAATTGTAAGTACTGTGTTTCAGCATATTTCATCGCAAATATAGTCCATTCATTTCATTTGCCAAACAAAAAATAAAAAAAAGTGAGGAATTTAATGAAAAAAAGTTGGTAAAAGTGCGGTTTTATGCTGTTTGACGGATATTTTTCGTACTTTTGCCTGCGTTTGTGTGACACGGTAATATTATGCGGATATGTTCAGAATTCCTACGATAACAAAGAATTTGCTGATAATCAACGTCTTGATGTACCTGGCGTTGATAGTGTTTGATGGCTACGGAGTAAACCTCAACAACTTGCTCGGCCTGCACTTCTTCCTCGCCTCCGACTTCCACCTGTACCAGCTGTTCACCTACATGTTCATGCACGGCGGCTTCACGCACATATTGTTCAACATGTTCACCTTGTGGATGTTCGGCGGCATCGTGGAGCAGGTGTGGGGGCCAAAGAAGTTCCTTTTCTACTACATAGCCTGCGGAGTGGGCGCCGGAGTGATACAGATGGTGGCGCAGCTGTTCGACTTCTATGCGCTGATGAGCAGCGCGATGGCCGGCTTCGGGCTTGGCGACTTGTTAGAGGCGGCCCAAGCCTACCGCTACGAGCTTAACGCCTGGACCACCGTGGGCGCCTCGGGCGCAATCTACGGCCTGCTCCTGGCCTTCGGCATGCTGTTCCCCGAGCAGAGGCTGTTCATATTCCCCCTGCCCGTGCCTATCAAGGCGAAGTGGATGGTGTGCATCTGGATTGTGGTGGAACTGTTCTCCGCCCTCGGCACGCCGGGCAGCCAGGTGGCGCATTTCGCCCACCTCGGCGGCATGCTCTTCGGTTATATAATGATAAGGTATTGGCGCAACCACCCCGGCGGAGGCAACTACGGGCGTTCGCGCGGGCAGCAGTTCTTCGACCGTATGAAGGACAACTGGGAGCGGCGCAGCCACCGGCGGTATGACGAGACACGCCGCGACGACGGGCCGAGGCGCGAGTCTGACTGGGACTACAACGCCCGCCGCAAGGCCGAACAGGACGAGATTGACCGCATACTCGACAAGGTGCGCCGCAGCGGATACGACAGCCTGACGGAAGAGGAGAAACGAAAGCTCTTCGACGGAGGAAAGTGACATGGTGCAAGGAGTTTTGTCTTGGAAGTTAAGAAGTAAAGGAGTTATGGAGTTAAGACAATACCTTTCCAATTTATCAACGGCAAATGTCAAAGCATTTGTCTTAACTCCATAACTCCTTTACTCCTTAACTCCTTGAAAATCAAATGCAATGATACGCAAAATAAGGAACATAACGCTGCAAATTCTGGCCGGAGCCAACGTGGCGGTTGTGGCCGGAATGCTGCTTGTCGGCTACTCGGACCGCATCAACCCGATGGAGCATTCGTTCTGGGCGAACGTGGGACTGGCGTTCCCTGTGTTCCTCGCCGTCAACATTTGCTTCCTCGTGTTCTTCCTTTTTGTGAGGAAAAAATATGCGCTCGTGCCGTTCGCAGGCCTGCTTCTGTGCTATCAGCCTATACGCAATTACTGCCCTTTCAACGTTCCGCGCGACGTTCCGCCCGGCGCATTGAAGGTGCTTTCATACAATGTGCACGGCTTTGTGGCCGACAATCCTCCCGACGACATACCCAACCCCATACTTGACTACATCATAAAAAGCGACGCCGACATCGTGTGCCTTCAGGAAGCGCGCCTTAACGGAGCCATACTCAACGATGTTGAGGGCGTTTACAGTTATTGCGACTCGGTGTTCCACCCCGGCCGGGGCGACTGCCTTGTGCTGATGAGCAAGTACCCGATAGTGGCGAAAGACCGCATAGAGTATCGCTCGGAGGGCAACCTTAGCGCCGCGTTCAAGGTCAAGGTGGGGCAAGATACAGTCACCGTGGTCAACAACCATTTCGAGTCAACGGGCATTTCGCTGGCCGACCGCGCGGGATTTAAGAACATGCTGAAGGGCAATTCCGGCACAGACACCATCAAGGCGGAGTCGAGACGCATAGCGAGGCAGCTCGGCGAGTCGGTCAGGATACGCGCCCCGCAGGTCGACGCGGTGGCAAGTTACGTCAAGGAATGCACCGGCCCGGTAATCCTTTGCGGCGACTTCAACGACAGCCCCATATCATACGCCCACCGCACGCTTGCCAACCTGCTCACCGACTGCTACATAGCAACCGGCAACGGCCCGGGCATCTCGTACCACCACAACGCTTTTTTCGTGCGCATAGACAACATAATGTGCTCCGGACACTGGCGCCCATACCGCTGCAAGGTGGACGGAAGCATCGGATATTCAGACCATTACCCCATTTATTGCTGGCTGCAAAGGCGCGACGGAAACGAAAAAGACGCGCAAAATGAATAATAAACGGCTTTTAATTTTTTAAAGTTTGAATTTTTATATATCTTTGCACGCTATAATACAAAAGGTGAAAAAACATCAAAATAAATAATAACAAAAATGCAAAACAAAGGAATTGTAATCGTATTGTCAGTTCTTCTGACCCTTGCAAGCATTTTTTATCTCTCGTTCTCCGTGGCTACAAGCTACTACGACAGCCAGGCGGCGAAGATAAAAGACCCTGTTGCACAGCAGGATTACAAGGACTCCGTGAGGTATCTCGGCATTTACTCTTACAAGAAGTGCCTTGAGACACAAATCGGACTCGGCCTTGACCTCAAGGGAGGAATGAACGTGGTGCTCGAGATTTCCGTACCAGACGTGGTCGACATGCTGGCCGACCATAAGACTGACGCCGTCTACCGCAAGTCGATGGAGCAGGCAAAGAAAGAGGAGGAGACGAGCCAAAAGGACTTCATCTCGCTTTTCATCAAGTATTACAGGCAGAATGCTCCCGGGCACAGACTTGCCGAAATCTTCGCCACACAGCAGCTGAAAGGCAAGGTTAGCACGCAAAGCACCGACGCGGAAGTGGAGAAAGCCCTGCGCGCCGAAGTGCAGGCGGCCATCGACAACTCGTATATCGTCGTGCGTAACCGTATCGACAAGTTCGGTGTCGTACAGCCGAACATCCAGAAACTTGAAGGACAGGAAGGCCGGATAATGGTTGAAATGCCTGGCATCCGTGAGCCGGAGCGTATCCGCAAGCTTCTCCAGGGCAGCGCGAACCTCGAGTTTTGGGAGACATACAACAGCGAAGAGATAGTTCCTTATCTTGTTCAGCTCGACCAGATGGAGGCCAATATAGGCGAAGAAGCTGACACTACGGCGGTAAAAGACACGGCCGCCGTTGCTACGGAAACCGCCAAGGCTGCTGATGCAAAGCCCAAGTTCCAGCTGAAGAAGGACGATGCGGCGTCTGCCAAGGCAGCAGCTTCGTCGTCAGAAGCGCAGGACGAGCTGATGAAAAAGCAGCATCCGCTCCTCTCTCGCTTGCAGACTACAGGCCAGGGCGCGCTTAGTCTTGTAGGCTACGCTCATGTCCGCGACACAGCCGCAGTCAACAAGGTTATTTATTCAGAAGCTGCAAGGCGCATACTTCCTTCTGATGTGAAGCTGCTTTGGAGCGCGAAGCCTGCTGACGGACTGTCGGGCAAGAACATATTTGAGCTGCATGCCCTGAAGGTTACGCAGAGCAACGGCCGCGCTCCGCTTGAAGGCGACGTGATAACCGATGCCCGTGACGACTTCAACCAGATGGGACGTCCCGTTGTAAGCATGTCGATGAACTCTGACGGAGCGCGCCGTTGGGCCACGCTTACCAAGGCGAACGTAGGCCGTGCGATAGCTATCGTGCTCGACGGAGCCGTTTACAGCGCGCCGCGAGTAAGCAATGAAATCACCGGCGGAAACTCTGAAATCAGCGGAAACTTCACCATCGAGGATACCAAAGACCTTGCTAACACCCTCAAGTCAGGACGTATGCCGGCTCCGGCACGCATCGTCCAGGAGGACGTTGTCGGCCCGACGCTCGGTGCACAGTCTATCCAGCAGGGTTTGATTTCGTTCGTCATAGCCTTCATCATCCTCATGGTGTACATGGTTGTGCTGTACAACTTCATCCCGGGAATGCTGGCCAACATGGCCCTTCTTTTCAACCTGTTCTTTACTTTGGGCATAATGAGCTCGTTCCAGACCGCCCTTACCATGCCGGGTATTGCCGGTTTGCTGTTGTCTTTGGGTATGGCAGTCGATGCGAACGTGCTTATCTACGAACGCGCTAAGGAGGAACTTGCCAAGGGACTCAATGTGAAGAAAGCCATAGACGCAGGTTATAAAAACGCGTTCTCGGCCATCTTCGACTCCAACTTGACATCAATCATCACAGGTGTAATCCTTGCAGTGTTCGGCAGCGGCCCCATCCGAGGCTTCGCCATGACGCTTATCATCGGTATCTGCTGCTCGTTCTTCACCGCAATATATATGACGCGCCTGATTTACGACCGCCAGATGAAGCGCGACAAGTGGCAGAACCTTACGTTCACAACGGGCTTCTCACGCAAGTTGCCGCAGAACACCAACTTCAACTTCATGGGAAGTTCGAAGCGTTCGCTCACCATCTGGGGCATACTTACTCTGATTTTCGTACTCAGCTTCCTCTTCAAGGGCTTCAGCAAGAGCATCGACTTCACCGGAGGACGCAACTACGTGCTGCGCTTTGAGAAGCCGGTACAGCCCGAGCAAGTGCGCGACGCACTTGAAGGAGCGTTCGGAGAGTCGACGTTCAGCGCCATTGCAATAGGTGTGGACGGCAGGAACATCCGTGTTACCACCAACTACAAGATAGAGTCCAACGACCAGAACGTCGACGCGGAGGTGGAGAGCATCCTCTTCAATTCGCTCACAAAGGCCGGCTTAGTGACGCAGACTGACATCTCGAAGTTCCGCAATCCCGACATCCGCGAGGGCGGTTCGATTATCAGCAGCGCGAAGGTAGGCCCGTCAGTGGCGAAAGACATCACGCAGGGAGCCATCATCAGCGTGCTCTTGGCAATCGTGGCAATCTTCCTCTACATACTGTTGCGTTTCCGCAACGTAGCGTTCTCGCTCGGTTCTACAATAGCGTTGGCGTTCGACACGCTGTTCGTGCTCGGCTGTTACTCGCTGCTTTGGGGACTCGTGCCGATGTCGCTTGAGGTAGACCAGACGTTCATCGGAGCAATCCTTACCGTCATAGGTTACTCAATCAACGACAAGGTGGTTGTCTTCGACCGTATCCGCGAGAACATGGGTCTGTATACTAAGCGTGACAGGTGGACGCTGTTCAACGACTCGTTGAACCAGACGCTCGCCCGTACAATCAACACTGGTACGGCAACTCTGCTCGTGCTCATCATCTGCTTCTTCTTCGCAGGCGAGAGCATCCGCAGCTTCTCGTTGACGATGATACTCGGTATCGTGTTCGGTACGTTCTCGTCAATCTTCATCGCCGCGCCAGTCGCATACCTCTCTCTTGGCCGTAAGGAGAAGAGCAAGGGCCGTTCGGCGGAGGCGAAGTAAGGTTGCCGTATAGACGGAAACACATTTCTATCTCATAAATCAATAGGGGAGGGCGTAAGCCTTCCCCTATTTCGTTGTGCGTTTAATGGTGGCTGGCTACGCCTTCGGTGAAGGCTTGGAATATGAAAAGCGTCCTTTCGCATTGCGAAAGGACGCTTTTTACATCGTAAAAGATGGCCTTTTGGCTTGTAAAATATGGCTTTTTGCAGGCTAAAAGACGGCCTTTCGCAAAGCGGATGGTATTATGGCCGTTTGCGGAGCCTATGCTTCAGGCTTTCCATGAGCCCGGTTTTCTTTTGCAGGGCGTATGCCGATACGGCCAGACTGGTGGCGAAGGCGGCCAGTCCCAATGCGATGCGTGCCGCTGTCGTGCCTGCAAACGTGGCGGCGTATGCCGCCGCACCGAGCGGAAGTTGCAGTCCGGCGTAAACCAGAACCTGCCTTGACATCCTGTAGCAGTATCTTATCCCGGCGTAGACGATGATTACCGCCAGGTCCAGGGTGTTGCCTATGAGTATCGCCGCGCCTGCTCCCGTCAGCCCCCATCTGTCGAAACATGCGGCTGTTGCCAGCACAAGCACCGCCGCCGACACTCCTTCGATGGCGAGATACGCCTTGGAGTGGCTTTTGGCGAGGGTTATGTAGGCTATCGGCAGCATCATGGCGCGAGGGTACATACCCGTCACGGCCACCTGCGCCATGGCCGTTACCGGCGTGAACTGTCCGCTGTACAGCAGCGGTATGAGCCAAGGCAGTGCCGTTACGATAAGCGCCAGCATGGGAGCGATGACGAGCAGCGTCACTTCTATCTGCCTGTTGGCCAGCGTGTTTACTGCCAGTGTGTCGTGGTTTACGGCGGAGAGGCGCGGAAAATAGTCGGTTTCCATTGCCGTGAACACCATTCCGGCGTATGTCACGGTTAGCACGTAGCCGGCGTTGTACAGCCCGACGGCGTCCAGTCCGGCAGTGGTGTTGAGGAAAGCGCGTATCATCATCTCCGCTCCGCTGCCGAAGATGCCCGACATTATGAACGCCACGCCCAAGCGCACCATGGCCGTTCCCTCGCCGAGAGCCCTGCGTGAGCCGCGCCATTGCAGCGGAAACAGCTTGAGCGAGAAGCGTGCCGTGGCCGCAAGGTTGGCTATGGTGGTGAGCGTTATTACGGGTATCACGCCGCTGATGCCGGCAATAAGATATATTGGAACTGCCACAACGAGCGACAATACCACCAGGGCTACTTGCAGCAGGGCCAGGTCGCGCAGCCTGCGCGCACCCTTCAATATGGCCGTTTCGCCGCCCGTCAGGGCGAGTGCGGCCACCGTCGGCGCGAGCGCCATTACCTGCCATGCGTGTCCTTCGCCGCCGAACGCATGCCCGGCGAGCAGCGGCGAGGCCGCCACGCATACCGCCGCGCCTGCCACGGCGGCCACCATGCTCCATGCGCGGACGGTCTTCACGAACTCCTGTATGCGCCGTTTGTCGCCGCTGTCGAATATTTCCGACAGGTGTTTCACCGCGCTGAACGATATGCCGAGGTTGGTTGCCTGCGACACGAAGTTGGAAATGGTGTTCAGAAGCGACGCCAGTCCCATGCCCGCAGGCCCCAGTATCAGGGCCACGAGCTTGCTGCGCACGAGGCCGATGAGAATGTTCAGCCCCTGCACTCCGCCGAATACGCCCGTGTATTTCAGCACATGCGCATATTCTTCGTGCGTCTTTTCCGCGTCGTTCATCACTGATATTAACGGCCTGTGCGCTGTTTTATTACAATGCCGGGCGACAACTTTCGGTTTACACTGCTGCCTTTTGGCAAAAAAATATTTACATTTCCGTGCCGTGTTGTTGAGCTTTTTAGTTATCTTTGCTTCGCGAAGATAGGATGCGGCTCGGCAAAGCCAATTTAAAAAACTGCGTTTTTCATTTGTCTTTGCGCTCGCCTTTCACTATCTTTGCTGCGTAACCATTAAACTGTTGACACCATGAAGACACTTAAAACGTTTTTAACCTTGCTTTCTGTCTTTGTCTGCGCCGCTGCTTACGGCGGCGGAACGCTTGACGGCTTGCGGCAGAAGGCCGACGCGCTTCATGCCGAGGGCAAGAACGATTCGGCTGTGATTGTGGCTGAAAAGGCGCTTGCCGAGGCTGTAGCCAATGGCGACACGACGGCCATTGTCGGACTTAACTCGTCGCTGGGAGTGTATCTCCGCACGATGGGAAAGCTTGACGAAGCCCTTAAACACTATGGAGAGGCCATGAAGCTGTGTACCACCGAGGCGTATAAACGCCGCGCCGGCGAGGATGCCCGGCAAGAGGCCGCCGTGCTGTATCTCAACCTTGCCACCCTGCACATTGACATGCAGCACAAGGAGCAGGCGGCATATTATGCCCGGCTGTGCGCCGACTGGGCCGCGCGTTGTACCGACCGTGGGTTCAAGTCGCAGGTTATGTCGCAGAACGGATTGGTGCTTCTCATGTGCGGCGACAACAAGGAGGCCGCCAGGCAGCTGTCGGCGGCTTACAGTAATGCCGTAGCCGCAGGGCAGCAGGCGTCGGCATTGAGCGCCGCCGCGTACATGGTTGCCGTGACAGACCGCCTGGACGACAAGGCCGCCGAAACCCTGTGGCGCAGCCGTTGCCGCGAGCTTGAGGGCAAAGTGGCCGACACGATGACGCTGATTGCTTATTACCAGATACTTTGCGGCGTTGAGATGAACCGCCAGGACTGGAACGCCGCCATCGCGTTGTTTGACAAGATACTGTCAGTAAAGGGTGTTGACAAGATGCCGTTCGTGGTTTATGACTGCTATAACAACATGCACGACGCATGGGCGAAGTTGGGCCAATGGCGCAAGGCTTACGACTGCCTGGGGCGCGCCGTGACGCTGAAGGACAGCCTGTTCGAGGCCGAAAAGGCCGAGAGCATGCGCGACCTTACCGTGAAATACCAGTCGAAGGAGAAGGAACTCGCCCTCGCACGCAGCGAGGCCGCCCTTTCCCAGACGCGCATGCACATTGCCGTAGGCGTGCTGGCGGCGTTCTTCTGCGCCGTCTTTGTGCTGTTCTATATCCAACGGCAGCGGCGAAAGGCAAAGGAGAGGGAGGCCGAGTTCGCCCGGTTGAAGGCCGACACCGACCGCCGCCTTACCCAACGCTATATCGAAGGGCTTGAAAGCGAGCGCGGACGGCTGGCAAAGGAGCTGCACGACGGTGTGTGCAACGACCTTTACACTGTGCAGCTGCGCATGGCGCAGGGCACGTGCGACATGGCTGAACAGGCCGGCATGATTTCAGCCTGCCGTGAACAGGTGCGCCGGGTGTCGCACGAACTGATGCCGCCGGAGTTCAGTTACGCCGACATCTGCATAGTAATCGACGATTATCTTCAGCGTGCCGGCGAGGCTTCCGGCTGCGAAGTGTCGTTCACGGCCACGCCCGACGACGCCGACTGGGCCGCCGTTCCCGACGCCACCGCCCTTGAGATGTACCGCATTGTGCAGGAAGCCGTAACCAATGCGGTAAAGCATTCGGGCGCGGCAAGCATCGACGTGGCACTCGACATGCAGGAAAACGGCCTGTCGCTGACCGTTACCGACGACGGCACTCCTGCCGAACGCTCCGGCACAGGCATAGGGAAGCGCACCATGAGGCAGCGCGCCGAGGCCGTAGGAGGCCGCCTGACGGTGGAGAGGAAAGATGGAAAAACGATTGTACAATTCATCACACC